>Ga0209542_10015816_pt1 | contig 12597 bp, 8 predicted proteins | sample RifCSPhighO2_01_FD_184028 | JGI IMG/M metagenome (GOLD analysis project Ga0209542, IMG submission 184028) | Soil microbial communities from Rifle, Colorado - Rifle CSP2_plank highO2_0.1 (SPAdes) (version 2) | ecosystem: Environmental > Terrestrial > Deep subsurface > Rock core/Sediment ...
CACGAATTTATAAAGGCATATGACGCATACGCGGATGCTCTCTTCAGGCACTGCTATTTCAGGGTGTACGATAAAGAGCTTGCAAAGGACCTTGTACAGGATGCTTTTATGAGGACATGGGAATATATCGCGAAAGGTAAAAAAATTGAAAACTTGCGGGCATTTCTTTATAGAACTTTACACAACCTCATAATTGATGAGTTCCGCAGGAAAAAAGCATTATCTTTAGACGAACTTCGAGAGAAGGGGGCAGATATCGCCTCCCGCGAGAAATTAAGCCCGGAAAGCCTTTCCGACCTTAAGAATATCATTCTGCGCTTCGCGTCGCTCCCGCCTAAATACCGGGAAGTTGCCATAATGCGCTATATTGATGACCTTGCGCCGAAAGAAATAGCCGAGGCTACGGGAGAATCAGAAAATAACGTTTCCGTCCGCATTAACCGCGCAACCGCCCAACTCCGTTCTTTAATGAAACTATCATGAACGATTTAGATAAAATAAAAAATACGGCGGGGAAAATCTCGCTCTCGCATGAAGAAAAAGAAAAAATGCGGGCAAGTATTCTGCATTTTGTGAGATCGCGTCCCGCAAGAGCGCCGGTGGAACCGTTTCTTAATTTTTTCACTTTAAATTCCGGCTTATCCCGCGCGTTCGCCGGGGCTCTCTGCGTCCTGGGAATTTCCGGCGGGATTTCCTTCGCCGCGGAAGGCGCTTTGCCCGGAGACCTGCTTTATCCGGTAAAAATCGCGATAAATGAGGAGATCCGCGGAGCGGTGGTTCTATCGGCCGGAGAAAGAGCTAAATGGGAATCGGAGCGCCTTACGCGGAGGCTTGAAGAAGCCGAAGAGCTTGCGCATAAAAAAGAATTTAATGCGGAGGCGCGGGCGAAGGTGGAAGAAAATTTCAAAGCTCAAGCCGAGCGCGTGGAAAAACGCATTACCGATTTTGAGTCAAGCGGTGAAAATCAAAAAGCCGCGGATTTGAGCGCGAATCTGGAAACTTCGCTCGGCGCCCACGAAAAAATACTGGAAAAAATGGACGGAGAGGAAGTGACCAAGTTTCTTCCCAAAGTCAGAGAAAAAAAAGAAAACGCAAGGCTTTTAAAAGAAAAATCCGAAACCAGGCTTCTGCGGAAAACCGATAAGGCCGACAACGCGCCGGACTCCGGCACAAAAACAAAAGAAAAAGAAGACTAGACTTTTACATCTTCCTTATTTCCTCGGCGATGATGGACGGGGAATCTTTTCTAAACGAATAGTCGCCCGAGACGAAAACGCAGTTATTTTCAATGATGTGCTCACCGAATTGCCGGAGTGTACGCGGAAAAACAACGCACTCAATTTCATCCGTCATATCCTGAAGCCTCAAAAAAAGCATTGATTCGCCTTTTTTCGTCACGATTCTCCTGGATTGTAAAATTAGCGCGGCCACTGTTGCGGACGGGCTATATGGCCCCCCGCGTTTTGATTTAAACGAAGCGATGCTCACCGTGTTGACGGGCTTATTTTTTTTATTTTCAAAATTCTCCAGCGGATGCCCCGATATATAGAGCCCCAAAAGCTCTTTTTCCCAGGCAAGTTTTTCTGCGAGCGTAGCGGGCGCGGAATTTTCGAGACGCAGCGGGGGCACGGAGGATTTGTCGGACATCATGCTGAAAAGCGATGTTTGGTTACCGGTGCGTGTTTTATGGCTAGCTTTCGCGTATTCCAAAATCCGCTCTATATTTTTTAAAATTGAATTCCGCTCCGCAAGGTCGTCCAATGCCCCTGCCCTCGCCAAAGACTCAACCGATTTTTTATTCAGGTCTTTTGAATCAACTCTTTCCACAAAATTAGCCAAATCAGTAAACTCCCCGTTTTTTTCACGCTCCGCGATAATCGCTTCAACAATATTTTCGCCTACATTTTTAATTGAGGCCAAACCGAACCGGATCTCCTTATCGCCGGAAACCGAAAAATATTTTTTGCTCTTGTTTGCCGTCGGGGGGAGCACCGAAAGCTCCATGATTTTGCATTCTTTTATAAGAAAGGCGATGCGCTCCGTATCTTTGAAATCCGCGTTAAAAAGAGAAGTCATAAATTCCAGCGGGTAATAATATTTAAGATAAGCCGTTTGGAATCCGAGCACGGCGTAGGCGGCGGCGTGCGCACGGTTGAACCCGTACCTGGCAAAAGGCTCCAGAAGCTCGCCGAGCTCCTTGGCGGTCGCCTCGGATATTTTGTTTTTTATCATCCCTGCGACAAATTTTTCTTTTTGTTCCTCCAGAAGTTTTCTTATTTTTTTGCCGATTGCTTTTCTTAATATATCGGCTTCCGACATGGTAAATCCTCCGAGAGCTCCCACCATTTGCATGACCTGCTCCTGATACACAGCGATGCCGTAAGTATTTTTGAGAATCGGCTCAAGCTTCGGATGCAAATACGTCACTTTTTCCTTCCCGTGCTTCCGCGCGATAAAAGAAGGGATAAGGTCCATCGGGCCGGGCCTAAAAAGCGCGACCATCGCGATTATATCTTCAATGCCGGTCGGCTGCAGTTCTTTTAAGCGTCCGGTCATACCTGTGCCTTCCAGCTGAAAAACTCCGATGGTTTTTCCTTCGGCAAGCATTTTATACGGGCCGGGGTCGTCTATATTTAAATTCTCAATATTTATTTCCTTTCCGTGCCTTTCCTTTACGAGCTTCAGGGTATTTTCAATGATTGTCAGGTTTTTCAGCCCCAAAAAATCCATTTTCATGAATCCCATGTCCAAAACCGAGTGCATATCATATTGGGTCACAATAATTTCCTGGCGCGCCCCGGAGTCGTCTCTCCTCGCCGCTCTTTGCAAAGGAATGAGCTCCGCAAGAGGTTCGCGGGAAATAACAACACCGGACGCGTGGACGGAAGCGTGCCGCGCCACGCCCTCCAGCTTTGTAGCCGCGTCTATCATTTTTTTTGCCTCCGGATTTTCTTCGTAAATCGCTTTTAATTCAGATACGTTTTTCAGGCATTGCGCGAGATACCCCTCTTTTTCCCCTTGGTTAGGGTTAAAAGGGATCATTTTTGAGGTCTGGTCGGCGAGAGCCAGGGAAATGCCTAAAGCTCGCCCCGCGTCGCGGATAGCGGCCCGCGCGGCCATAGTTCCGAAAGTTATAATTTGGGCGACACGGTCACGTCCGTATTTTTCGGCGACGTATTCTATAACTTCATCCCTTCGTGTGTCCGCGAAATCCAGATCTATGTCGGGAGGCTCAACTCTTTCCGGGTTCAAAAACCGTTCAAAGATCAGATTGTATTTTATGGGATCCACATTGGATATTTTAAGAACATAAGAAACCAAAGACCCGACCGCGGAGCCGCGCCCCGCGCCCATGACTATCCCGTGGGTTTTCGCCCAGTTTACAAAATCCCAAACAACCAGAAAATATTCCAAAAATCCGGTTTTTTCAAGAACCGAAAGTTCGTAGTCCAGCCTCTTTTGGATTATTTCCCCGGGTTTCCCGCCGTAGCGGTTTTTAGCGCCTTCAGCGCAAAGTTTTTGCAAATAAGAAAGATGCGTTTCTCCCGGAGGCAGGGGAAATTGAGGTATTTGAATTTGGCCCAGCGGAAGCGTAAGCTCGCAGGCTTCGGCGATTTTTAAAGTATTTTCTACGGCTCCGGGAACGTTTTTAAAAAGCTCTTTCATTTCTTCCGGACTTCTCATTGAATAATCATCGTCTTTCATCGTCAGCCTGTCTTCGTCGTCAAGCCGGGTATTCGTCTGCACCGCGAGCAGCACATCGTGCGCGGAGGCGTCCTCCTTTTTCAAATAATGGATATCCTGGGTCGCAACGACCGGAGCGGAATGTTTTATGGCAAAAGCCGCGAGATTCTTCATCAGCTTTTCGTAATTAGGAACACCCTTGTGATCGCCGATTTCTATAAAAAAATTTTCTTTCCCAAAAATATTTTGGTATTCATTAAGAAGTTTTTTCGCGCGATCTTCGTCGCGATTCAAAAGTGCCCTCGGAATTTCCCCGCTCATGCATCCGGATATACCGAAAAGGCCCGCGGAATGTTTCTTTAGTATCTCCCTGTCAATCCGCGGTTTATAATAAAAGCCTTCCAGATGCGAAACCGTGACCAGGCGCACCAGATTTTTATAGCCCTCAAAATTTTTCGCGAGCAGTATGAGATGATAACGCTTATCGTCAACTCCGGACGTTTTTTCGTAAAGAGAATTGACGGCAACATACGCCTCAAGCCCGATTATCGGCTTAATGCCGGCCTTTTTGGCCTCTTTATAAAATTCAATCGCCCCGTAAAGATTCCCGTGGTCAGTGAGTGCCAAAGCCGGCATTCCGAACTTTTTGGCTTGTTTAACCAAGTCGGGAATTTTCGCCAACCCGTCAAGAAGCGAATAGTGAGAATGAGTATGTAAGTGGACGAAAGACATGATGTTCATATTCTAGACAAAAAAATCCGGTTACGCCAGTTTTTTTATGCTAGAATTTAACAATGGCGGGAAAATATGTCGTCGGAATAGACGAAGTTGGGAGGGGCCCTTTGGCGGGTCCGATGATGGTCGGCGCCATTGCCATGAAGGGTAATTTGGATTTTTTGGAAGGAATAAGGGACTCAAAAAAACTCACAAAGCTCGGGCGCGAGAAATGGAGCAAGAAGATTTGGGAAGAAAAAGAGCGTAGCGGTGCGATTGGAATTGTGATTGTATCTATTGGTCCTGCTGTTATCGATAAATTCGGGATATCTGCTTCTTTAAAACTCGCGGTTGCCAAGTGCCTTAAAATATTGGTCAAAGATACAGATGAATATGAGATAATGCTGGATGGTAGCCTTTACGCGCCTCCAAAATATCAAAACCAGCAGACGATAATAAAAGGAGACGAGAAAATTCCGATAATTTCCGCGGCATCCGTAGTCGCCAAAGTTTACCGCGATAATATGATGAAAAAATTACACGAAAAATATCCGCAATACGGCTTTGACGCCCACAAGGGCTACGGCACCGCCGCGCATATCGCGGCCATAAAAAAACACGGCCTCTCCGCTATCCACCGCCGGAGTTTTTGCAAGAATTTCATTTGACTTTTGACGCTCAAGCAAAGCTCTGTACATCGGGAAAGTTTTCGTGTATAATCAAAAAATGGTTATCAGAATGAGACATACGAGGTCGCATACGGGAAACCGCAGGTCGCACCACGCCATTAAAGCAGGCGCGCTTGCCAAATGCCCGAAATGCGGGGCAAAAGTTTTGCCGCACGTTATGTGCGCAAATTGCGGGTTTTATAAAGGAAGAGAAATTATTGACGTTTTAAAAAAGCTCTCCAAAAAAGAAAAAAAGGCTAAAGAGCAGAAACTCAAATCAAAGGAGGAGTAATATACAATTAAAGCGGCTGTTAGAGTATAACGGTAAATTTATGGCCAACAGGCACCTTTCCAGATCAATCGCCATGCAGTCCCTTTTTGAATGGGACTTCTATGACGGCCTGCCCGACGGCAAGGCGGACAAGAAAAAAATTGACGCTATCCTGAAGCGGAATCTTAGAGAATTCGGCCCCGGAATGGAAGACGGAAAATTTTCGGAAAATCTGGCAAAGGGGGTGGTAAAAAGAAAAAAAGAAATAGACGACATCATCCAAAAAGCGGCGCCTGAATGGCCGATGCCGCAAATCGCTCCCGTTGACCGAAACGTTTTGAGAATCGGCCTTTACGAACTGCTTTTCGGCGACCACAAAGAAGCTCCTCCAAAAGTCGCGATAAACGAGGCGATTGAACTCGCCAAGACCTTCGGAGGGGATTCTTCGGGAAGATTTGTGAACGGCGTTTTGGGTACCGTTTACCGGGAACTCGGTGAACCCGGAAAAGACGATAAAGGAAAAGAACGGTTTCAGCTGGACCTGGAAAAACTTCCCAAAGAAGAATTGGGTGGAGCCGTGGTGATAAGAAAAGACGGCAAGAAAATTTTCTTTGCTCTCGTCCATGACGTCTTCGGTTACTGGACTTTTTCAAAGGGGCATCTTGAAGCTGACGAGAGCATTGAAAAGGCCATCGAACGCAAGATCAAAGAAGAATTCAGCATCAAAACGCTTAAACTTTTGAAAAAAATAGGGGAGAACGAATATATCGCCGCCGACCCTGAAACCGGACCGACCAGGCGCCATGTAAGTTATTTCCTGGCGGAAACCAAGGATAAAGAGCTTAAAATAGAAAGCTCCGGGGGTTTGGACGATGCGCGGTGGTTTACTTTGGACGAAGTAAGGGACCTCAAAATGTATCCTGATATAGCGCCGGTTTTGGGGGCTGCGTTAAAAGAGCTGGGCTTAAAAATATAAAATGCAAAGTGCCGGTTCAAAACTTGAGAATTTTCTGGGCATCGCTTTCAAGAACAAAGATCTGCTGCGGACGGCTTTAACGCACCGCTCATATCTTAATGAGAATCCTTCCGTATCCGCGGACGGAAAGCCCGCGGAAAACAACGAGCGCTTGGAATTTTTAGGGGACGCCGTTCTGGAGCTGGTCATCACGGAATATCTTTACGAAAGATTCCCGGATAAACCCGAGGGCGAGTTGACTTCACTCCGCGCCTCTCTGGTCAACGCCAACATGCTGGGCTCCGTAGCGGGTGATCTGGGGTTTAATGATTTTCTTTTGCTCTCTCGGGGCGAGGCGCGGGACGTAGGTCGCGCGCGCCAATATATTTTGGCAAACACTTTTGAGGCGTTCGTCGGCGCGCTCTATCTGGACCAGGACCATAGTGCTGTCAAAAATTTTATTATCAAAACGCTTGAACCTAAAATCCCTGAAATTCTGGAAAAGCGCCTGTATAGAGATTCTAAAAGCCTTTTCCAGGAAGAATCCCAGGAACGAGTAAGTATTACTCCGACTTACCAAGTCCAAAAAGAATGGGGGCCTGATCATGATAAGCATTTTATTGTCGGTGTTTATCTGGAAAAAGAACTTGTCGCCGAAGGCGAGGGACCAAGTAAGCAAACTGCACAGCAGCAGGCCGCGGAAGCCGCTTTAAAAGCAAAAGGCTGGGGATAAAAAAAACCAGCAGGAGAGTCCTGCTAGTTCAGTTTTTTTACAGTCTTCGCAAAAGATTCCCAATCCGCGGTTTCTTCAAAAACCGGCGCTTCTCTTTGCGGCCCGAAAGTTTTTTCCAGATAACTCACGGCTTCCGCGAATTCCGGTCTGCCGTTTCTGATAAAATGTCTTGCGGCAAATACGATACCGAGAACATGGGACCGGTGGATCGGATACAACCCATCGCGGTCTGAAAACGGATGCAAATTAAAAAGAGAGATCCATTTTGGCGCTGAAATTGTCGCCTTAACGGGCTCTTCCCTAAGCTGCCCGCCCGCAATATCCGTAACTAAATACCAGAAACGCGGATAAAATAAATCTGAATCCGGGTGATCCCTGTCGGGGTCGTTGATCCTTCCCAATAAAATCTTTTTCTTGGCTATCAAACCTGATTCTTCCACGTATTCGCTTTCCGCTGTGCTATCCGCGGCACGCTCCAGCAGGTCGTTATCAAACAGCACCTTTAACCCGATTTTTTCCTCAAATTCTCTCATGGCGTCGCCGACAAGACCGTTGAACTCGTTGATAAGCTTGGGGTTTCCCTGCCAATACGCGATGCTGCCACCCAACAACTCCCACTTGCTGGGTTTTTCAAGCCCTTTTTTCACTTTCCCGTGCCCGTCAATGAAAGTTTTTTTAGAAAGCTCCCATCTCACCCGGCTATAGTTAAGCCTTTGGTCGTCTTCGGTTGTAAACCCCTGCCTCAAGAGTTCCGCGAAAATTTGGGCTTCCCGTTTTAAGTTCCGCACCAATAGAATTGTCTTTTCATCCGCGTTTATATACACGCAGCCGGCCCACCCTATATTTTCAGGGTTCCGGTAAAGATTCTTATAAGTTGTCATTGTTCACCTCTAACGGCAAACTAGCATATTTACATGAATAAGTCAATCCTACTTTTTTCTTTTGGTAAATTTGGTATATTAATAACCATCATGCTTCTTAAACGCTTAGAAATTTCCGGATTCAAATCTTTCGCGAAAGCGGCCGTTTTGGAGTTCCCGGCGCGGATTTCGGCTATCGTGGGGCCGAACGGGTCGGGAAAATCCAATATTGCCGATTCTATCCGCTGGGTGCTCGGGGAGCAGTCCATGAAATATCTCCGCGGGAAAAAAGGGGAAGACCTTATCTTCGGTGGCACTCCTCAAATGCCGCGGCTTGCGAAAGCCTCGGTATCCATGGTTTTTGATAATACGAAAAAAATTTTTCCGCTTGAGTTTTCCGAAGTTATAATTTCCCGCAGCGTCTACAGAGACGGCGTAAACGACTACTTTTTAAACGGCTCGCAGGTGAGGCTGAAAGATATCATTGAGCTTCTTTCAAAAGTAGGGCTTGGGGCTTCGCAGCATCATATTATAGCCCAGGGAGACGCCGACCGCATTCTTTACGCTTCGCCAAAAGAAAGGAAAGTCATGATAGAAGAAGCTTTGGGGCTAAAAATTTTTGAATTAAAGAAAGTTGAGGCCGAAAGAAAATTGGGCGCGACCTCGGAAAACATAAAGCAAGTTGAATCTTTGCGCCGGGAGATCCAGCCGCATCTGAAATATCTCCAGCTCCAGGCGGAAAAAATGAAAAACGCCTCTTTATTGCGGGAGGAATTGGGAAAAGTTTCCGGAGAATATGTAGGGAGAGAGCTCAAAACGATAGATGCCATGGAGCGCGAACTGGAAAAAGAAAAAACACCGCTTGAAAACAAGATAAAGAATCTGGAAAGCGAAATTGAGAAAAACAAAGCTTCTCTTTCCGGCGGGAACGAAACTGAAAAGTTTTTTGCCGCGGAAAAAAAATTAAACGCGGATTTTGAGGCGATACTCCGGCAGCGCCGGGAAATAGAAAGGGAGGTAGGAAGACTGGAAGCGGGAAACAAGCGCTCGGATACGGCCAGGACCGGCGTTCTGCCCAAAGAAAAAGTTAAGGGCTTCCTGATGGATATTTTGCCCGAGCTTGAGTCGGCTTCCAGGTCGGGAACGATGGATATCATCAGAAACACGCTATTTTCCATCACGCAAAAAATATACGGATTTTTGGAAACTTTGAACGGCGAATCCCGGGACACGGCTTCATCTCACGGCGGAGGAGAGCTCAAAAAGGCAAGCGAACTTCTGAATAATTTGGATAAAAAGGAAAAAGAAATAACCGAAGCAAAGGAGAGCCTGCGGAGCGATTATGAAGAAAAGGCCCTGCGCATCCAGAAAGAGGGCGCGTCTTACCGCGAGCGCACGGACGCCTTGGCGTCCGCGAAAGATAATTTGAGGAATTTCACGGCCAGCGGGGAAAAGCTCGCTTTTATTAAAAAAGAATTTGATATTGATTTTTCCGAATGGCTTACAAAAGTAAAGCCGGGGGGAGAAACGATCAGCGAAGCGGAGCGGACGGCGTTCCGCAAAAAAATTGAAAGACTGAAGATCCGCCTGGAGGAAGCCGGCGGGGTTGATGAGAATGTTTTTAAAGAATACGAGGAAACCAAGAAACGCGATGAATTTTTGGCCAAGGAACTTGAAGATCTTAAAAAAGCCGAGGGGCAATTGGGCGTTATGTTCGCCGAATTGGAGACTAAGATCGCACGGGATTTTGAGAGCGGGCTTTCCAAAATCAACAAACTTTTTAGTTCATTTTTCCACGAAATTTTCGGCGGGGGCAACGCCGAAATTAAATTTTTAAAGCCCAAAAAAGTCAAAAAAACCGAGGACGAGCTTCTTGAGGCAGAATGGGAAGGGGAGACGGAGGAAGAGGAGGGTCTTGATATTCTTGTAGACATACCCCGGAAGCGGATAAAATCCCTTAACATGCTTTCCGGAGGGGAGCGGGCGCTGACTTCAATAGCTCTGCTTTTTGCCATGTCCACGGTGAACCCGCCTCCGTTTTTGGTATTGGACGAAACGGACGCCGCTCTGGACGAGGTGAATTCCAATAAATACGGGGCGATGCTGAATGAGCTCGGGGCGCGCACCCAGCTTATCGTAGTCACGCACAACAGGGAAACAATGAAAGCGGCTGACATTCTTTACGGCGTTACCATGGGCGGAGACGGCGTATCAAAACTTTTGTCCATAAAATTTGAAGAAGCGGAAAACGTTTTGGCGAAGAAAAAATAAAAAACTCCCACTATGCTTCGGGGAGTTTTTTGGTCCGCAAGAAATATGATTAAAACTCGCCAGGATCAGGATATAGCAGAGATCTCGTCTCCGTGCACATAGCCGTGAAAACTAAGTTATGGACCGCGCATTCAAATTTCATCACTGAAAACCAGAAGAGAATGAAATTAACCGTCGCAGGCAACAAAAATCCGATAAGATAACTTAAAACAAAAACTGCCAAAAACGTTATAACAAAGTGCAGATAATTTGCCGCATTGAAGCCTATCCGCGATCCCCATTTTTGGATCCAATCATTTGATGCTATGGCCCAGCCCCATTCAGATAATGCAACCGCAATTGAGGTACTCACGGAATCAGACAGGTCGCTCACCAAAAAAATCAGAATCCATGTCAGCCAAGTGACTTCGGAGAAAAATTTTAAAAACAAAAATATCAAAAGCACGTTAACCGCGATTCTTATATATTTCAATCGGCGGCTTCTTTCTGACTTTCTCCCGCCAAATTATCGCATCCGCGAATTTTTGTCAACCTATATACAAAAGAAAAGGCTACGAAGCGAACGCAGCCTTTGTGAAATTTTTGCGGATAAATCCCGCGAGTTCTCGGTCCGTGGTAATGCCCAGGAGCTTAAGCGCTTCTTTTACGCCGCTTATAATTTCCTGTTGTACCTGATTGAGAACCGCCTCTTCCATGTCTTCGTATAAAAATGAAGCGCTCATTACCCGTAAAAAATCATTTTCGTCAGAAACACCGGCTAGTGTAGGCAAGAAACCGAACTCACCTTCCGGCTTCGGTATAACCGCGATACGCGCGAATCCAAAAATCTTTTCTCCCAATATTTCAATAACATCAACCGCGTCCCGGCGGATTACGGTCAAAACCTCTACGTGCTTTTCCTGATCAACCGCCCAAACGAATTCGTTTACGGCAATCTCAGCACCGTCCGGCACACCCAGCAATATCACCTGCCGGACAGTTAAATCGCTTTCCCTTGCTTCCTCTGCCTTCGCTACTGCTCCCGTAAAAAACATCAGGAACGCTCCTATTACCAAACTCTTTTTCCGCATAAGAAAACCCTCCTTGTTTTCAAAAAACGTTAGTGTTATTATACTCCTATTAGAGATTTTGTCAATATTATGGAAACAGACCAGAAAACAAAAGTCTGCGTAGCAACATACACCAATGAAGAGTTAAAGTTTCAGATACATCTCGGTCCGTTAAAATTTGAACCGCACAAGAGAGGACGACATCCGAAAGTCCCGGTTGCCACGATCTAAACCAAAGCCGCCGAAAGGCGGTTTTGTGTTACCCGAATTCACCACTTGTTTGCCCTTGTGGCGAGCTTTGTCCCGAGGATCGACGTTTGATCCATCTTGTCGCATCAACCACCGGTTTGACCAAATTTGAAAGTCTGGAACGATTTGCTTAACTTAAGCAATTTTAAGCAAATCGTCCCGAGTCATAATTGCTTAATCTGCGCCTTCAATTTTTTATAATGCCGTTCCCGTTGCTTAAACTGTTTCTCTAAAAATGGAATCTGTGCATCACGATAATCAACGATTGTTTTTTGCTCTCCAATATCTCGGAGGCGTCCCATGTACTGAACGAGTTTGCCCTCGAACGAAAAAGGAAAGGCTAAAATCAGACAAGAAATTCCTCGAATATCTATACCCTCACCAAAGAATTGTCCGGTAGAAAGGATGACTCGATAATGTCCAGACTCAATTTGCTTCAGTTTCGATTTTCTTTTCGGTGCTGAATCGTCTCCTGAAATAACAATTGTCTCGCACTTGCCCTTAAGATACATAGCCAGGATTTCAAGATGCTCTTTCCGTTCGCTTAACACGAGCAATCTTTTACCATCGCCAACCTTGCTTAAAATATCCTCAACGATCATCTGATTTCTGGCAGTATCGAAACATACGACCTTGGCCAAAAGTTGAAAGTGGTCGGTAGTAAACTTAAACGGTATGACTAAGGCTGTCGTGCGGATTAAGACCTCTGGTGGCTGATGTGGAAGATCGGAAAGAGGTGCAAAATCGGATGTTTCCATACGAGCGACAATGTCGCCGATGTAAACATAAATCAATTTTTCATCGTTGTGTTTTCGCTTCGGAGTCGCAGTAAGACCGTAAATATACTTTGGATTCAACTGTGCGATAACTTCATGAAACGTGGCGGCTGGGATGTGGTGACATTCGTCAACGATGATCGTACCGAATTTATCCCTTAACTCTGAAAGATCGCCCTTGCGAGCCAAGCTCTGCAATAAGCCGACAGTTATTTGTTTACCCAGTTTTTTCTTTGTTCCAGAATACTGACCAATATGTGCTTTTGTAATTCCTAAAAACGTCTGAATCCTTTCAACCCACTGATCCAGTAACTGCTTGCGGTGAACAAGAATAAGAGCTGGTAATTGTCTTCGAGCGATGATTTCT
>Ga0209542_10015817_pt1 | contig 12596 bp, 12 predicted proteins | sample RifCSPhighO2_01_FD_184028 | JGI IMG/M metagenome (GOLD analysis project Ga0209542, IMG submission 184028) | Soil microbial communities from Rifle, Colorado - Rifle CSP2_plank highO2_0.1 (SPAdes) (version 2) | ecosystem: Environmental > Terrestrial > Deep subsurface > Rock core/Sediment ...
CGGGTGGAATTGCAGGAATGTCAGTAGTGTCCTCAATTTGAGTAATTATGGGCAAAGGGGCAGAAGTGGTACTGATAGGGGTGGGTGTGGGCGTAGGCGCACCACAATCAAACTAGTCTCATTTTCGGAGGATTTTTGGCGCGCGGCGCAAAGCGCCGCATAGGGTGGACAAGGGCATTCTAGAATTCGCCGGTTGGAGAGAGTGAGGTTCGAGCCAAAGATTTTCTGGAGAGAGGATTTTTTGGAGGAGAGGTCGTTCGATTGCGCGGTTTCAGCTAGACCTGAAACTACATTTAGCCATTCCTGCATCGGTTCGAGCCAAACCTTGGCGTTCTTTTCTAGATTCATAATTTTCTCTTCAAAACTTTTCTTTAAAGAGAAAAGTTTTGAGCGTTCCTTGAGATAGGTTTCTCTATCAATATCTTGGGCTAAATAGACATCTAGAAGTCTTTGGATTCTTTCTGAATTGGTGGATAACTTGTTTCTTAAATCCTGAACTATTTTTACACTTTCTTGTTCCGCTTTTTGCTCATCTTTTTTCATTAATAAATTAAATTCTTTGACCCAAGGAGAAGGCATGGAATATTTTGATAGTATCTCTGATACTTGTTTCAAAAAATCTTCTCCTCTTGCCTGCGGTTCATCGCACTTAATTACCTTAGATTTTTTACTGCATCGGTAGTAGGTATAGTTATGCACGTTGCCATTCTTTTGAATTTTAATTTTGTTTTCTGCCGTAATCATCATCCCACAGGTAGCGCAATGCAAAAGGCCAGAAAAAGCCTTTGGCTCATTGCGTGGTTTCATTGGATGACCTCTCTCTAATATTACTTCTTGAACTTTATCAAAAAGTTTCTTTGAAATTAGTGGGGTGTGCTTGCCTTCATGTATTTCTCCACCATAATTGAAATGACCATAGTAAAAGGGATTGGTAAGGATATATTTAACTCGGTCTTTGTGAAATCTATTGCCCTGCAAACTTTTTACTCCTTTTTGATATAGAAAGTTTCCTATATCTTCTAGTCGAGAATTACCTTGAGCGTAAAGCTCAAAAGCTTCTTTGATAATTTTGCCTTTTTTGCGGTCTATCACAATACTTTTCTTTCTAACGTCATTTTGATAACCAGTTGGCGCAGTGCCTGGGAATTCTCCTCTTTTTACTTTGGCTCGCAATCCACGCTTAGTATTAGTACTTAAATCTCGAATGAATTGATTAGCCATGCCAAATTCTACCGACATCATCAAAACATTGTCGGTGGGAGAATAGCTCCGATCATGGGTGCGAATATCTTTGATTACACTTTCTTGTAGTAGCCATTGAATTTGTCCGCCATCCACCGGATTGCGAGCTAAACGATCCAGTTTCCAGCAAATGATTCCCTCCGCTTCGCCTTTCTCTATTCTTTTAACCATTTCATTAAAAATCGGTCGGCCAGGCATTTTCGCTGTACGCTTTTCAATAAATTCTTGTGTGATAGTTAAATTTTCTTTTTTCGCCAAAACCCGAAGCTCGTTAAGTTGCGCTTCAATAGAGAGGACTTGTTTGTCTTCGACATCAGTTGATTTGCGAGCATAAAGAAAATAGTGCATAGTTTAATTATACCCTATGGTAAAAAAGAATAAAACTAAAAAACCGGAAGTTCCTGATAGGCATTTTGCTTCTGATGACGAAAACGTATGTGTATATGAAGTATATAAAAAGTCCAATAAGGCTATTTACTACTTTCGCGATTCTCGCTATTTAAAATACACAGATAAACTAACCTTACAGGGATATACGGACTTACCAGCCGGTCTGTATCTTAATAAAAAAGGGTATGGTTTTGGCAAGAAAGGCATACTCTTACTAATTACACTAAAGGAGCAGTTAGCTCCTAGAAAAAATCTCGAAGTCGTTATTATACGAAAGGGTAAAAAATCAATAAGTACCAATCGCACAAACGTTGTTGTTGTTCTTCCGTGTGATGATGTTAGAAATCTACTCGTAAAACTTGCTCGAATTAATGAAGAAAGTAATTTAGAACTTAAAGAGGCAGTAGGTTCTTTTTTGAGTACGAAATTTCCAACAAGAATAAAACTCTCGACCGAAAATTTTGATGAGTATAAAGGAGGTGAGGTTGCTGCCTTGCTTCGTAGAACCAAAGTTACGGAAAAGTTAAATGAAGAAGATTTAGATTCTTTACAGAATTTTTTCCCGAAAATTTTCGCTTCATCTCTTAAAGGTAAGCGTAAGGGAGTAAAGAAGCTTCGATCTGGACTTATACAAAAAACTAAACGTGTTACTGACCAGATTTTTCTTGATGAAGTAATAAAGGAATTTGAGAAAAATTTATCAAACGCATCTTTCTCTGAAAATTCATGGCAAGAATTCCTTAGAGACAAAGTTTTACGCTATATGAGCAATTATGTTACTTCTATAGAAAAACAAAATGCGAGTATAGAAGTAAGCTATCCTGATTTTGTCATGGTTGATGTATACGGATTTGTTGACGTGTTTGAGATAAAAAAGCACACGACACCACTTCTTTCTTATGATAGCGACCATGAAAATTATTATTGGAAACCTGATGTATCAATGGCAGTTGCCCAAATTGAAAAATATATTGATGAAATAGTAAAAAATTCAGACGCATACATAAGAGCAGTTAAAAAAAAGAAAGGGGTAGATATTCAGGTTGTGCGTCCGCGTGGTTACATTATCGCTGGAGCTAGTTCACAATTTAAAAATAAAATAGAACGCGACGATTTTAGAAAATTAGGAATGTCGCTTAAAAATATCAATTTTATTCTTTACGATGAACTACTTGAGAATCTTAAGAACTTGAGATCAAAAATTTAGGGAGCAGAATTTCGTGCGCGCGAACGGGTGGGTGGGTCAAGCGCACATACTAATTAGCACGACCTCTCCTCACCCAGTGTTTTAAAAATCTCTCTCCTCCAAAAATCTTGGGCTTTGAATTTTTGAACCTCACTCTCTCCAACCGGCGAATTCTAGAATGCCCTTGTCCACCCTATGCGGCGCTTTGCGCCGCGCGCCAAAAATCCTCCGAAAATGAGACTAGTTTGATTGTGGTGCGTTTATACTACCAAATCAGAACCTATTTTGAAAGCTTGTAATCAAGCATTTCCGCGCGCTACGCGCCTCTGTGCAAAGCACAGAGCTTTTCAACATGAAAAGTGCGGGAATGCAATACAAATACGGACTCAGAAAAGCGGAAGCAAAAGTTTGGGGATATGGATTCCGCTTTTCTTCGGCTAATGTTTTTGAAATTCGGCGAGATTCGGAATTCTGCAGGAACCCAAATGCAAATGCTCGGTGCCTTCGTTCATCATATCATTGTGTTTGGTCTAAAGGAATACACCCTCGGCATCCGCCTCGGGAATTTCCGCTAGGGCTACGAGCGCCAGTTCTAGGAGCGGATTTTGCCGAACGGCTCAAATACCAGGAAATGAGCCGTTCAAGCAAAAACCCGCAGCTAGTTGGGGAGAGGATTCTCCTCTCCCCAGTGCGTTGCCTCGGTTCGTGCTCCCTGCGGTCGCATTCCGCAGAGCGGAACAGGGCTCACCCCACCCGGCCGCACAAACCCCTCTCAGGTTTTTCATGTCCGTGTTTTTTGTGTCGCTTTCGCTACGATACTTTGTATTGCATATCACACAGGCGCTCGTCTTTAGCCCAGACACCCTAGCGGAAATTCCCGAAGGCGCAAATGCCATCGTGCTTGCCCCGAGTTTGCGAGTACGCAAACTCACCCTACCCATGCGTGCACGAGAAAACACTCCCTGTTAGATTCTAGAATACGAAACTCCTGCTCCGGTTCTGCCATTCTGTTTTATTCTTCCTTCCTTTTCTAATTGTGAAAGATACCGAGTTGCAGTTGCATCAGACACATGCAAAAACTTCTCAACTTCATCATTTGTGATTTTAGATTGCTGAAGAAACAAAGACATGACACGATCTAGTTTCTTTCGTTTTCGGAATTGAATTGCGTTTCGGGCCATTTCTAGAAGTTCCTTTGCTTTTTGGGATTTGATATACGAAATTCTTGGTTTTTCTTTTTCCGGTTCAGGTTCAGGAGTTTCTATTGGTTTTGGTTCTTCCTTCGCCTCGCTGACGCTCGGCTCAGATTCCGGTAACGGCTCATTTACTGGTATTTGAGCCGTTACCGGTTCGGGAACAGTTTCTGGGGGCTGATCAGCCTTAGGTTGAGGATCAGCGACAGGTGCATTTTCCGCTTGATTTTCTTGGGTTTCTTCGGGTTCAGGAGGGGTAGAATCGGAGGGTGGTATATCAGTACTTTTCACTGAAAAGTCGTTTGGTGAGCTTTCTAGGGCTTCAGGAGGTGCATCAGAGGGTTCAGAATGTGCTGTGTTTTCAAGGGCAGGCTCGGTGGGCTCTTGGGGGCTCGCTGGAATAGAGTTTTCTTCAGAAATTGGTTTTTGAGGTGAATTTTGGTCGTCGGGCATGAATTAAGTATATCAAATCTTTTTTACAAACGAACCTGTAAATTATTTTCTTGCAATACCTCTTTTAAGTCATGGATTGATATATTTCCATTGTGAAAAATACTTGCCGCTAACGCAGCATCAACATTCGTTTCATTAAAAACTTTCATAAAATCTTCTACCGAACCTGCTCCGCTTGAAGCAATAACTGGTATATTCACCACCTCGCATATCTTATTTAAAAGATCGATATCAAATCCTTTTTTTGTGCCATCTCTATCTAAACTATTAACAAGCAATTCTCCCGCTCCAAGTTTCTCCATTTCTTTAGAAAATAAAATTGCATCAATTCCAGTCGCATCTCTCCCGCCATTAATATAAATTTCCCAGCTAGTATCTTTCTTTTTGGCATCAACAGAGATAACAATACATTGAGATCCAAAATATTCGCTCGCTTCTTTTACAAAAGAGGGATTTTTAACTGCGATTGAGCCAATCGAAATTTTATCAGCTCCGACAGTAAGCAATTCTCTTATATCAGAAATACTTTTAATTCCGCCACCTACCGTAAACGGTATATTTATTTCTCTCGCGATTCGCTCAACAAGATCGCGAAGTGTTTTTCTATTATCTTGGGTAGCAGTAATATCTAAGAATACCAATTCATCAGCTCCTCCCTCTGAATAAAATTTTCCCAGTGCAACAGGGTCGCCAGCATCCACAAGATTTTTGAAATTTATCCCTTTTACTACTCGTCCGTCTTTCACATCTAGGCACGGAATAATTCTCTTGGTTAGATTTGATATTAGTTTTGTTTCACTTAAAGCATCTTGCAAGGCAATTTTATTTTCATACAAAGCTTTACCTAATATAACAGCATAAGCGCCTAAATTTTCTAATTTTCTAATTGACTCAATATTAGAAATTCCACCAGAAGCTATAACTTTAAAACCTAAGCCAACTAATTTTTGGATAGCTTCAAAATTCGGTTCGGTTAAAGTGCCGTCCTTATCTACATCAGTAAAAAGTATTTCAGCTACGCCAAGAATCTTTAATTCTTTTGCAAAATCTAAATAGTCTTTATTGGTAGTTTCTTGCCAGCCATTTGTGGTAATTTTGCCTTTTCTTGTTTCCACACCGACAACTACTCTATCTCTGCCAAATTCTTGAATCAAGGAAGACAAAAAAGCTAGATCATTAACAGCTCTAGTGCCAACCACTATTTTCTGAATTCCATTATTAAGATAAGTTCTCGCAGTTTCAATATCTCTAATACCACCTCCAACTTCAATAGGAATAGCAACAGTCTTAGCGACCTTAAGTATCAATTCTTGATTTACAGGTTTACCAATTTTTGCCGCGTTCAAATCAACAACATGTAGCATTTTTGCGCCCTGCTGTTCAAATTTTTTGGCTACCGCCAAAGGGTCAGAAGAATATACTTTTTTACTTTCAAATTCTCCTTTGACTAACCTTACACATTTGCTATCTAAAATATCTATTGCCGGTAAAATTTTCATAAGTCGCAAAAATTAGATAATAATTTTAATCCCAAACTCCCTGATTTTTCAGGGTGAAATTGCACAGCATAGAAGTTGTCCTTTTGGATAATTGCAGGAAAACTAATTCCATAAGCTGTTTTTCCAATTACAAATTCATCTTTCGTTTCCAAGTAGTATGAGTGAACAAAATAAAAGAAGCTGTTATTCGGAATACCAGAAGTTAGGGGTGATTCTTTTATAAACTCCACTTTATTCCAACCCATGTGCGGGACTTTTAGGTCATTTTTGAATTTCTTAACCTCGCCAGAAATTATTGATAAGCATTTTGTATTTCCCTCGGACGAGAAGTCAGCAAATAATTGCAAGCCCAAACACACACCCAAGGTTGGAACTTTGAGTTTGGGTAAAATTTCCGCAAACCCACTTCGTTTTAGCTTTTCCATAGCACTGCCCGCAGCCCCAACACCGGGTAAAATCACTTTATCAAAATCAGTGAGTTTTTTAGGATCACTAATAATTTCAAAAGACCTACCAAGCGTAGTTAGCGCATTAGCTACACTTTGCAAATTACTCGCCCCATAATCAATTATCGCTATTTTCATAGTATCCCTTTTGTAGAGGGTAGTTTATTTTTCTGTCTAGAATCTGCCTCGACCGCCATTCGCAGTGATTTCGCAAAAGCTTTAAACATTGCTTCTATCTTGTGGTGTTCATTCTTACTGTATTTTACGTTGATGTGAATGTTTGCTTTTAGGGATTCTGCGACAGAGCGGAAAAAGTGTTCAACCATTTCTGTTGGTAAATCTCCAACCTTTTCTCTCTTAAAGTCACAGTTAAATACTAGATAAGGTCTGCCACCTAAATCTATTGCTACTTCCACCAAGGTATCGTCCATAGGCAGGAGAAAACCATAGCGTTTTATGCCTTTTCTTTCGCCTAACGCTTTTAAAAGAGTTTCACCTAAAGTTATGCCAACATCTTCTATTGTGTGGTGGTCATCTACTTTCAAATCTCCTTTGGCTTTAATATCCAAATCAACAAGGGAGTGTTTAGAAAGTTGTTCGAGCATGTGATTAAAGAAATTTATTCCTGTATCAATACTGAAAATTCCTTGACCATCAAGATTACAGCTTATAGACACTTCCGTTTCTTTAGTTTTTCGTTCAATAGTTGCCAGTCTTGGGAAAGTTCCGTTTACTTCACACTGATAAAATCTCACCCCGATATTTTTAGCGAGTTCTTCATCGCTTTTTCTATCTCCCACGACAAAAGATTTTTCAATATCTATGTTTTCTTCCTTTAAGAATTTTTCTAGGAGACCTGTTTTGGGTTTTCTGCAATTACATTTGTTTTTTTCAAAGTGAGGGCAAATGAAAATTTCATAAAAAGAAACTCCTTGCTCTTTGAGAATCTCAAGCAATTTATTTTGTACTACTTCAAAATCACGAGTAGGAAAAGATTTCGTTCCTAAGCCGTCCTGATTAGACACTATGACTAATTTATAGCCGGAACTTAATAAAATTTTCAACCCAGCTATTACATTGGGCAAAATCTCTAGTTTCTCTAGGCTGTCTATCTGCTTAGTATCTTGTGGCTCGTAGATTAAAACCCCATCGCGATCAAGGAAGGCTATTTTTAGTTTTTCTGTAGATTTTTTCATAAAATTTTAATTAACGACTTAATTAATAATTCATTTTGCTCTGGCGAACCGACAGATATTCGCACACAATCTTTTAGCAACGGCTTGGAATTAAAATCTCTGATGATGATTCCATAATTTACTGCCAATCTTTTAGCAATATCTGAAGCGTTTGGATAACTAACCAATAAAAAATTAGCTTCGCTTGGAAAAACTTTAAAACCCAAATCAGTTAATTTTTCTGCTAGTTTTTTCCTTTCTTCCAGAATGACTATTCTAAACTCCAACATTTTTTGATAATTCTTTAGAGCTTCAACAGCAAGACCGCTTGAAATTCTATTCAAGTTATAAGGCAATTTAATTTTATTCAAGTATTCAATTAATACTTCTTGCGCTACTGCATAGCCAACCCTTATACCCGCCAGTCCCCATGCCTTGGAAAATGTCCGAAGAACAACCAAGTTTTTTATGTTGGGAATTTCTTTGACAAAAGAGGATTTTGAAGCAAATTCAATATACGCCTCATCTACAATCACTATTCCTGTAAAATTCCTACATATAGTTTCTACATCTTCTAAATTTACCAAAGTTCCTGTGGGATTATTCGGCGAGCAGAGAAAAATTATCTTTGTTTTAGAGTTAATTTCTGAAAGTAAATTAGGGATATCTATCTGAAAATCCGGTTTTAATAATAGATTCTTTATATTTACTCCCGCGACTTCAGCCGCCACTTTATACATTCCATAAGTAGGTTCTATCACAATTATTTCTTCATTTTGCTCAACAAAAAGACGGATAAGCAGATCAATTATTTCATCTGACCCACTTCCCACAAAAATATTTTTCTCTGGAATAGCTAGAAATTTTCCTAGAGCTTTTCTCAAGTCCATAGACAAGGGGTCGGGATAGAGATTTAATTCAGAACCATATTCTGTGGAAATAACACTGCCGAGCGAATTTTCGTTGGCATCCATAAATACCCCTTTTTGATAAAGGCTTCGAGCCGAGCTATACGGCTTAAAATTTCTTAAGTTTGAACGCACTAATGAATTAATCATAAATTTTATTGAATCTAATACTAATCGCATTCTTGTGAGCACCTAATCCCTCTCTAGTAGCCAGAACTTCAACCGTATTTCTAAGTTTTTTAATTCCGTCTTTCGTAACGCGTTGAATTTGCATTTTTTTGCCAAAGGATTCAACGGAAAGAGCAGAAAACATTTTGGCGTAGCCCGAAGTAGGCAATGTGTGATTACTGCCAGTCGCATAGTCACCCAATGGCTCACTTGAATATTTACCCAAGAATACCGAACCAGCATTATTAATTTTCTTAAGTATCTGACTTTCATTTTTACTAATAATTTCTAAGTGTTCAGGAGCATATTCGTTGATTATTTCGCAAGCTTGATCTTCAGTTTCCACAATAATGGCAAAACTATTCTCCAAAGATTTTTTTATAATCTCTTTTCGTTCTAGGTTTTCTGTTTGGTTTCTTACCTCAATCAAAACTTTTTTTGCTAGAAATTCTGATGTTGTTATCAGGATAGCTTGCGAGTCTTCTCCGTGTTCGAGTTGAGAAAGTAAATCCGCAGCTATCCAAGCAGGGTCAGCATCTTTGTCAGCAAAAACTAAAACTTCCGAAGGACCGGCTGGCATGTCTATATCCACTTCTCCATATACCAACATTTTAGCTGTGGTTACATATTGGTTTCCCGGCCCAAAAATTTTAGAAACTTTTGGTATAGATTCTGTGCCGTAAGCCATCGCCGCGACTGCCTGCGCGCCTCCGACCTTGAAAATTTTTGAGATACCGCAAATATCGGCTGCGACCAATACCACACTAGGCACTTCGCCATCTTTTCCGGGTGGTACACATAAAACAATTTCACTACACCCTGCGATCTTTGCAGGCACTCCAAGCATAAGCACGGTAGAAGGATAGGCAGCCTTACCTCCGGGGATATATAGCCCAACTTTCCCAATTGGTCGGAATTCTCTCCACACAGACACTCCTTTGGTCGTGATAATGGGTGCTTCTTTTTTCTTCACATTATTTTTGTGAAATTTTTCAATATTAACTTTAGCTATTTTCAGAGCTTTTATTACTTCTTTAGATTCTTTTTTATAAGCCTCGGCTATTTCCTTCTTTGAAACTTGAAGTGTTTTTAGCTCAACTCCATCAAATTTTTGAGAAAAAGAAAATAATGCTTTATCTTTATTAGTACTCACTTCCTTAATTATCCCGAGAGCCACTTTTTCCACATCAGTTTTCTGGCTCTGTCTTTGTTTAATCAGATTCGTGATTTCCGAGATAGAATATTTTTTTGTAAATAATGTTTTCATAAATTATTTATTGCGTTTTTTAATTTCAGATTCGACCTGTTCTAAACTGATACTTTTTTCTGCCAACAAAACAAATAGGTGATATAAAAGATCAGTCGTTTCTTCAATAAGCCGTTTTTGTGTTTGTTTTTGGGCGGCGTGAACGACTTCCAAAGATTCCTCAGCCACTTTCAAGGAAATTTTGTCTAGTCCGGCTTTAAAAAGCGAAGTAGTATAAGAATTTTTAGGAAGTTTCTTCTTTCGATCAATAATAGTTGCAAATAAATCCCTTATAGAATCACTTTTGGGAATTTCAGAAAAACAGGTCATGTCTCCCGTGTGACAGATCGGACCTTTGGGCAGGGCTTTTATTAGTAAGGTGTCATTGTCGCAATCTAATTTTATATCTAATACTTTCAATGTATTTTTGCTTGTTTCACCTTTCATCCATAATCGTTTTTTAGTTCGGCTATAAAACCACACGAAGCCGGTTTGCATAGTTTTAGCTAGTGCTTCTTTGTTCATATACCCAAGCATTAAAATTAATCCAGTAGATGAATCTTGAATTATGGCTGGGGTAAGACCATTAACTTTATCCCAATTTATTTTTTTAATGTTTACTTTTTTCATAGATTTATCTTAGTAAAAGTTCTTTTAATTGCTGTTTTCCTTTTTTCCCGACATCATTTGTAATTAATAACGCTTTTGACTCTAAAATAGTCACAAGAGGTTTTAAGTTATGAGCTTTTAGAGTATTTCCAGTTTGCACAACATCACAAATTGCGTCGGCTAAATTTAATTCCGGAGTTATTTCTACAGAACCTTGGATAGGAATGATGGCGGAGTTAATATTATTTTTAGCTAAGTATTCCTTTAACAGCTCTGGGTATGTAGTCGCTATACGCTCTCCCTCTAAATCCTTAAGTACTTTAATAGGCGAATCTTCGGGCACAGCAATATCTAAGCGACATTTAGCAAAATCTAATTCGCGAATTATCTCTGCCTGCATTCTCTTTTCTAACAGAACGTTTTGTCCGATGATGGCGAAATCGGCAACGCCTCGACTGACATATTCAGGAATGTCGTCATCACGCAAGAGAATAAGGTCAATATTTCTATCCTCGCATTTTTGGATTAAAGAATGACCATTTGGCTTAAACATAAGTCCTAGAGAATTGAGAAACGCTAAACTGGCCTCACTCAATCTTCCTTTTTTCTGTATAGCAATTTTTAATCTGTCGTTTTTCATGCTTTATTATATCCTTTAAAGTAATTAGTAATCTGATCTTGTGGGATAGTTTTTTGCTTGCCTGTTTGCATCATCTTAATTGTGACTTCATTTCGTGATACTTCTTCCGGCCCACAAATAACAACAAACGGAATTTGTTTTTTATCCGCGTATTTCATTTGTTTGGTAATTTTTGCCGGTTCAAAATATATCTCTGCATTAATTCCAGCCTGTTGTATATCGTTCAATAATTTTACAGAAGTAGGTAAAGTTTGGGAGTCAAAATAAGTCACCAATACTTGCGAATTTAAAGTAAGGTCTTTAAACAACCCCAATTCTTCCATGGCAACTACTATTCGGTCAAACCCGAACGCAACTCCAACGCCACTAAACTGCTCTGGGCAAAATAATGAACATAAGTCATCATATCTACCACCGGCACATACAGCCCCAATAGGAACTTCCGGAATAAAAACTTCAAAAATAATGCCTGTGTAATAATCTAGACCACGAGCCAAGCTCGGATCAAATAGTAAGTTTTTTGGAGCGATATTGAACAAACGAGCAAGAGCGGTAAACTCTTTTATTTCTTTAGTTTCATACTTATTAAGTAATTTTAATTTTTCTTCAGTTGTGCCAGTGATAGACACAATATCAAGCAGTTCTTTGGCAGATGATTCGTTAATAAGCGGTTTTAATTCTTCTATAATACTTTTGCGATCAATTTTTTCCAACTTGTCTAGGATGCGAATTACCGCAGGCTGTTTTTCAGCCGATATTTTTAAACTATCCAGTATGTTATTGATTAAGCGACGACTATTAAATTTGATAGTGAAATTTTCAAACCCAATAGTGGTAAAAACTTTTGCTATGACTCCCGCGATTTCCGCTTCGGCTAGTAAGTTTTTAGTGCCAATAATATCAACATCGCACTGATAAAATTCTCGGTATCTGCCTTTTGCCGGTCTATCTCCACGCCACACGCGATCAATTTGGTAGCGCTTAAATGGCATAGGAAGATTTTTAAAGTTAGCCGCTACTAAGCGCGCAAAGGGAACGGTTTGATCGTAACGAAGTGCAATATCTCGTCCGCCATTATCCTTAAAGCGGTAAACTAATTTAGAAGCCTCATCGCCGTATTTTCCCAATATGGTTTCCGCGTATTCAATAGCCGGTGTCTGAATACTGTCATATCCGAAATTGATAAATGCTGATTTAATTTTATTCATTGCGTATTCGCGTTTCGCCATATCTTGCGGCAAAAAATCACGAGTACCTTGTAAGATTTTTGGTTTTATAAATGTTTTCATATTTTTAGTGTTAGTTAATAAACTTTTTAATAATTATTGGTAATAAACAAAAACCCTCCTCAAACTTGAGAAGGGGTTTTTGTTTTGTGTCTTAAAATTTTTACATATTAAGAAGACCCTTTCGCAAGTTTGAGAGGGATATGATGATGGTT
>Ga0209542_10015819_pt1 | contig 12595 bp, 17 predicted proteins | sample RifCSPhighO2_01_FD_184028 | JGI IMG/M metagenome (GOLD analysis project Ga0209542, IMG submission 184028) | Soil microbial communities from Rifle, Colorado - Rifle CSP2_plank highO2_0.1 (SPAdes) (version 2) | ecosystem: Environmental > Terrestrial > Deep subsurface > Rock core/Sediment ...
ATCCGATGCGCTCAAAAATACGGGTAATTTCGTCCATTGCCTGCGAAACAGGATGCACGTGGCCAGTGTTTGGCTTGATGCCCGGCATCGTGAAGTCGGTCCAGCCAGTGTGTGCGGTGTCAGTTTTTGCTCCCGCAACAACGTGTTCAACTTCCTGGCGGAAAGCGTTCAAAAGTTGGCCCGCCTCTTTGCGCATTTCGGGAGCGAGTGTTTTTAACTCTGCCATGAGGGTATTCACGGTGCCGTGTTTGGCGAGAAACTGTTTTTCGAGATCAACAACATTGGAGGCACTTTTTTGAAGAGCGTGTTTTGCTGACGCAATTTTCTCTCGGAGTTGGTCGAGTGTTCCTGCCATGCAATTATTTTAGCAGAAAAATGTGGATAGTATCAGCGGAATGTTTTTCTTCTATTTCATCGCGCTGTTCACAACTTCTTTGAAGGCGTTTTCATCGTGGATAGCGAGATCGGAAAGAATCTTGCGGTCCAATAAAATCTTTTTGTCCTTGAGCGCTTTAATAAACCGGCTGTAGTTGAGTTTTTCGTCAACGAGCTTCACTGCCGCGCTAATACGGGTGACCCATAATCTGCGGAAGTCGCGCTTGCGGCGCTTGCGGCCGATAAACGCGTACTGCCCTGCGTGGAGATCCGCTTCTTTTGCCACCTTGTACAGGCGGTTTTTGGTCATGCGGAAACCCTTTGTGCGGGCTAAGACGGCCTTATGGCCTTTGCGACGGACAACACCAGTTTTTGTTCTTGGCATAATATTCCTTTACTTTATGTTTGCAATCTTACGCTAATCCCAACATCTGTTTAATTTTCTTTGCGAATCTTCCTTTAATTTGGATTGGAACAGCTCCCGCTCTGCGCGCGCGCTTTGACTTGTGGCGCATAAGGTGGCGGATGTTGTGTGAGCGTGCCATCACCTTACCGGTCGCGGTAATCTTAAACCGTTTCGCCGCCGCTTTCCGTGTTTTTTGTTTTCCTCCGATGCGTTGTTTTCTGGGCATGATTTCCTTTCTTATTCTTTTACTTCAGTCTGTTTTCTCTTTTTTGTTGGCGTGAGTTGCACCATCATAAACTTGCCGATCAACTTTGGTGAGATCTCGATTGTCGAAAACTCGCTCAACTGTTCGATGGCCCTTTGCAGAATCCGCTCGCCAAACTCTTTACGGGCGATCAACCTTCCGCGGAACTCCATCGAGAAGCGTACCTTGTCGCCGTCTTCTAGATATCCGCGCGCCTTCTTGATTCTCGAATCAAAGTCCCCCTTCGCGATCATGGGCGTGAAGCGAAGTTCCTTAATATCCGAGACTTTATTTTTCTTCTTCTCCTCTTGCTCCTTTTGCTGGAGCTGATACTTAAACTTCGAGAAGCTAATCAACTTTGCGACCGGCGGCACCGCCTTTGGCGCAAACTCAACCAGATCAACTCCAAGCTCGCGGGCTTTTTGCAGGGCATCACTTTTCGACATCACGCCGATTTGCTTGCCAAACTGATCCAGCACGCGCAGTTCGTTCGCCTGGATGAATTGATTAATCTTGTAGAATACCTTGCTAATGACGCCTCCTTTACCAAAGGTGTATTATACAGGGCATACCCGCCTTGAGGCAAGGGAGAGAAAAGGACGAGGATATGGCAGAAAAACGTACACGGTTTAATGCGTCGACATACTCACTTACACAAGAAGAGGTGTTGCAGTTAAGAAATGTGGCGGATATTCAACAAAGTATATGTTATCTCCTTCTGATGGCAATTATTGATCACATGGAAACGCGGGGGTTTTCATATCCCATTTCATTAAAACTTGAAAAAGAAGCAAGTCATGGCGTTGTTTCTTCAGCCGATATGGATGCACTTATTTATCTCGCAGGGATCCCATTAGAAGTGATCTATGGCGAAGTGGCGCAACCTCGATATCAGATTGTACATCCAGCGATTAGTTAGGAGCTTTGAAGATGGCAGAAGTGTATTACAAAGCGAATGGGGAAGGGGTCATCGCATTTTATCCGTATGAAATGAGAAAAATGTATAATGCAACGGGAAACCCCAAAATAGGCGCTTCACTTAAAAATATTATAAGCGAAATGGATGTTTTATGGATCGCATGTGGTCCACTACTCTTTGCGAAATATTTATCGTTGATACGGAGATTGAATATAAATGTTATTGAACTTCGGGGGGATGGGTGTGCTATTCGATAAAGAATATATGGCAAAAATACTGTACGACACCGAAACAACCTCACAAGAATGGTTTCTTTAAACTGTCTTTTTCTCAACTTCCTCTTTCACATCGTGCACAAACTTCTCTACTTTCATCACGCCCAAATCAACATTGCCCCTCTTGCGTACGGCCACCGTTTCCCCTTCCGCTTCCCGCTTTCCAACCACCAAGATATATGGAACTTTTTCACCCGCGGCTTTGCGGATACGGTTTTGCATGCTTTCTGCTTCATTCCAGTTTTCCGCACGGATACCGTCAGCTTTTAACTCACGAAGCACCTTTTCCGCGTACTCATTTTGATCCTGAGAGATGGGAATGACCACAGCCTGTACTGGCGCGAGCCATGTGGGGAACGCGCCGGCAAAATGTTCAATGAGGATTCCAAGAAATCTATCAACTGAACCAAGAATTGCAATGTGCAAGACCGCTGGTCGTTCTTCTTCACCTTTTTCATTCGTAAACTTCATGTCAAAGTTTTCCGGTTGAATAAAGTCGAGCTGAATCGTGGTGAGCTGCCATTCTCTTCCGAGTGCGTCTTTCACCATGACATCGATTTTCGGTCCATAAAACGCAGCCTCTCCCTCGCCAATAAAGTACTCGACGTGTTGCTTTTTTACAGCATCAACCAATGCTGTTTCAGCCTTATCCCAGGTAGCTGGATTTCCCATGTACTTATCTAGATTTTTTTTATCCCGGACTGAAACACGCGCTGTGTAGTCATTGAATCCAAATGTTTTATACACATGGAACGTTAAATCAATAACTTTTTGAATCTCTATTCCAATGTCCTGATGCCGGACGAACGCATGCGTATCATCCTGCGTGAGCGCGCGGACTCTCAACAATCCGTTGAGCTCCCCCGCTTTTTCATAGCGATAAACCGTTGCGTTTTCAGCAAGGTACAACGGCATTTCCCGATAACTTCGTGGTCGTGCATTATAAATCTGAAAATGATGCGGACAGTTCATCGGCTTCAGAACATATTCTTCCTCGTCGATCTTCATCGGTTGAAACATGGCATCATACTTCTGCCAATGTCCGGATTGTTTATAGAGTTCACTTTTTGCGACATGTGGTGTCCAAACAAACGTAAAGCCACGCTTTTCTTTTTCAGCAATGAGCCAATTTTCCAATGTGCGTTTCAACAATGCCCCTTTTGGCATGTACAATGGAAATCCGGAGCCTACCGAGGGACTAATGAAAAAGAGTTCCTGCTCTTTCCCCAACTTGCGGTGATCGCGTTTTTTTGCTTCTTCTAAACGCTGGAGATATGCGTCCAACTCTTCTTTTGTTGGGAACACTGTGCCATAAATACGCGTAAGCATCGTGTTTTTCTCGTTTCCGCGCCAATACGCGCCCGCGATTTTCATCAGCTTAAAATGTTTGAGCTCTTTGTCTGGGTGGTCAATGTGGCCGCCTCTGCACAAGTCCCAATACTCGCCGGATTTATAGAATGTAAGTTTCTGTCCTTCACCAGCAAACTCATCGATAAGCTCATGTTTATATGGATTATTCGGATATTCTTTTTTCGCATCGTTTGCAGAAAGTTCATGGCGTTCAAAACCACCCCACTCTTTTACAATTTCATGCATTTTTTGTTCAATTTTTGGAAGGTCATCTTCAGAGATGGGTTGTGCAAACTCGAAATCAAAATAGAACCCATCCTCGATAGCTGGACCAATCGTGTGTTTTGTGTTTGGCCACAACTGCACCACCGCGGCCGCGAGCAAATGTGCGCACGAGTGCCGCAGGTTGTCCAAATTTTCTTTAGCGTGTTGATCATTATGTTGCGCCATACTCCTCCAAATAACAAAAAAGCCACCCCGCTCAGGAGCCCGCTTGTGGCGGACGGTTCCATCCTGATGTGTGACTTGATTCACGCCATTCGGTGACGTTGCCGATCTTCTCGCTGGTTAGTAGCCAGGTCAACGAAGATGTATTACTAAAAATAAGTATATCACACGTTATGTTTCCGGCGGAAGGGGGGAGTTATCCTTGTTCTTCGGACATAAAAAATTATCGTCTTCCACGAAGTCTTCGTACTGGTCCGTGATTGTTTGTCCGCACAGGCTTCTTCTTGGGTGGAAAAAGCCGTTGTAGCCGGTCTTGAATCATGCGAAGTGCAAGCTGTTGATCGGGAGGATTATCAACAAGATTGAGTGCATCTGTTGTGATTTGTAAAATAGGCCAAGGATATTCTCGAACCCACCCTTCGTTGTATTCATTGAGTTGTTGAATATACTCAGGATCTACTTTTGCCTCAAAATCTCGACCACGACGCTCAATACGCTGCATAATCATTTCGGTGGGTGCAGCAAGATAAATAAGCAGCGCTGGATGCGGAAGCGTATGAGCAAAATGATTGAATTCTTGAAGATATTTCTCCCAATGTTCATCAGAAATTTTTCCTTCAGCATGCAAGGCAGTAGCGTACGCAAGAGCATCTTCATCTAAGGGTGTGTCTTGAAGAATAACTCTTTTTTTCCGTAATTTTTTTGGAATAGTTTTAATCTGTTGTGCTTTTGTTCGTAAAAACCAAAGCTGAGAAAGGTATGCCCAAGCAAATGGATCTTTATAGTAATCTTTAAGATATGGATTTTTATCGTATTTTTCGGGAAGAAGAACGCTTTTTGGAATTTCTTTTAGAAGAAGTTGGGCGAGGGTAGACTTCCCTACACCCATTGTGCCGGCGATAGAAAGCCAGTATCGTCGTCCGTTTAGTTCAGTAAATGCCATCGTGTTGGGCAGATGTGGGCGGTACAGGAGTCGGACCTGTGGCCTCGACAATGTCAATGTCGCGCGATAACCACTTCGCCAACCGCCCAATCTTGGATATTCTACCATCTCTATGGAATGTTACACAGAGTCGCGTGCATCTTGAAGAACTTTTGTGTGTTGAAAAAGTTCGGCAGCCAATCCATTGATGAATTGATTCTGTTTTTTAGGCAACATGCTTAATTTCCATTCTGCCCATTGCAGTGCTTCGTGATATTCTTTCGGGGTCAATTCTTTTCTAAAATACGCGACGAGTGATCGTGCTGATACAATGCTGCGAAGTTCATCGGCGCGTAACATATCCAATGTCTGTACAATGAGTTGGTGTCTCCTTCTCCATAAAACTAGCATAAGAAGATGTGCTGCGCGTTTTATATGGGATACTTGGCTCAACCCATATTCACGGGTGAGTCGGTCAATCCATATCGTGTTGTTTGGTTCAATGGGATAATGCTCAACGAGTTGTGAAAAATCGGACTCCACAATGTTCAGCCATTCTTTTTCAAGAATAGTAGTGACCAATGAATCCTCTTGATTCTCAATATATTTTGCTCGTTCTACCATATTTTCCTTTTTATGTTGTTCCCGCACACATGTTTTTCTGCGCTCCACTTTGCCCGCCGCATGCGTAGGCTTGATTTCGCCCCCATCTTCGACCGACAAAAAGAGATTACCCAACGCTCGTGGCAAGAGAACGTTCTTGGGACATCGACCACTGTGTGCCGTTCGTGTAGAACTGGCCCCAATAGCCTTTTTGTGCCGATTTTCTTGAATTAAATTGTTCGATCCACGAGGTGGATTCCTGAACCTTTTTCCGCAGAAGCATCACGACTTTAATAAGTTTTTCAAAAAATGTCGCGTGGTACTCGCCAGGATTGACCGCGCCTTGCATGACCGCGATTTGCGCTTCACGCGCACTGCGATCAGCTTGGCTCAAGTCTTTGGTCAACGCCTTCAACTGCTCGAGCAACTGTTCGATTTTCTGTTTTGTTTCAACGTCCTGTTTGTTGAACACTTCAACCTGTTGGACTTCTCTGTGGCGGAGCATGCGCATTTCGCGCTTTTTCCACTCTTGCTCTTGGGATTCCTGGTTGAAAGATTGTTCACCGTTTCGCTGGTTATTTTGCGTATTTTCGTTTTTATTATCCGGTGAGGCGTTAGGCAACCTTGATCCACCCGCGCCAAACAAGGAACCAAGCGCGTCTGCCGCCATCTGGACACCGCTATCAACGGTGGACTGCACGACATGACCGCCGGTCTCAAGAAGAGCCTTCGCGAAGTTATTCGATGATGCGCCACCGTTCGACTGTGAGGTCGTGTTGCCAGGTGGTTTTAACTGAGTCATAGCCATATTCGGGGCATTATATCACAATTTTTGTGTCAAATAAAAGTGGGATTTCCAGAGGAAAGCGGGATGGATCGGGCTAAAAGCTGGACCAGATTGGGTGAAAAATTCAGAGCGCCAACCTCTACAGCGCCAACAAATAGTCCACCGTCTTGCGCTTAATCAAGTTCGCCTTGATGTTATTTCTTTGCTGAGGAGTATTGTTTGCCTTGCGGATGTTCTCGTCCGGTAATGCCCGAATCACTTCATCTACCTGTTTTTCCTCAACACCAATGTTTTCTTGTGTGGCGATGGTCGAGATGATGAACTCGAGCTGGAGCGTAGCAAGCGAGGACATCGCATACTCTTGGCGGAGCTGGTCGGCGGTTTTGTTGACCGACGTTAAGTAATCCTCAAGCGGAATCCGCATTTTTTCAAGCTGGCGGACAAGCTGGGAAAGGCTCTGGTTTACCTCATCGCGGATGAGAATTTCCGGCACAACTACGTGAATGTGTTCAAGCAGTGCGCCAAAAATCTGTTTCAATCGTTCTTCTTCGCTTTGTTCTTGGGCCTTTTGATCTTTGCCCAGGTCTTTTCCCGGGGTCCACAGTGCGTTTTTTGCACGAACCGTTTTTACCGTGTCTTTGTAATCACCGAGTTTCACTTCGGGCGCTTCGGCCGTTTCTACTTCAAACACCCAGTCTTTGTTCTCGTCTAAAGAAATGGGGTGGATGTGCGGCGCGACAATCGGCTGAAGTTTTTTCTCATGGATTGCGGTGGCATATAACTTTGGCAATACGAGATCAATGGTTGCTTCGTAAATTTTTGATTTGCCGATTTTTTCTTCGACTAATGTGCGTGGAGCTTTGCCTTTGCGGAAGCCGTCAACCTCTGCGTCTTTAACCAATGTATCAAGCGCGATTTGGTATGATTTTTGAATTTCTGCCCACGAGGCGGTTAGTTTGAACTTGATGTTTTCACTGACGAAGGAAGACTGCGGAACCGCATCGGAGGTGCGGTCATGGTTGTGGTCATGAACATGGTCGTGCCCGATGTGATCGTGGACGTCTTTATGCTCATCTACATGTGTTGATTTCTTAGGTGCTGATTTTTTTGGAGCGGTCTTCGTTTTTGGCATACAGGCTAGTATATCTGAGGAACGGGATTATGCAAGACGAAAGACTTCACAGTCCAGCTCCGGTAAGGTGACGTACAATGATTTCACTGAGGTTAGTGGCATATGTTCGAGCATCATCTCCCGAAACTGGAAACGCACCAGCGCTCATCTTTATAGGAATTTTCCCCTTCATATGAATATCCAATGTTGATGTTGTCCTGTCTGGAGTTGCAATAACTTCAATTCTGTTTACAAAAGAGTCAATTAACCTGTCTTTCCACGTCAATGACATCCCCTTCCCATATGAGTGAGAAACAATCCGAACAGTACCTCTTCCAAGTCTTTTTCGTAGTTCTTCGAGAACAGACCACATGGGGTGGAAACGAAACATTTCGTCTTCATTGCGCGGAAGTCTTTGTTCAAGTGCCATATAATCTCCTTTTTTATAATGTATGTTCTACACCAGCGGTGTAAGAAGTGACAGGCATTGTATTGAAAATTGATCTTGTGCGTTTTCAAGCCACCGTACCCAAGAAGGAAGAATATCACCAAGTTCAAGAACTTTTTCTGGCCCATATGTCTTGTTTATATTCAGAACCATAAAAGCAGTGCATGTTTCCCCCGAAACATGGATATGTATGCGCGTTTCCCTCCAGGAAAGAGAAATGACGAACTCTTTGTGAGGTTCCGAAGTTTTATCGTATGTATTTTTTTCTATGTGTAACCTGCCTTTTCCGTTAAACAAGTTTTGGTTGATACCGTCCAGAAGATTATATGCAGAAGGACCAAGATCATGCGAAAGACGCTGATACTCTCTTTGTTTGTCCTGCCGCTCATATTGTGGCGCCACTACTCCTCCAACTTGTGTTTCGGGGAGTGGAAAATCTCCGTGAGCAGTAACATATAATTCTTTGCGGAAAGGAAACACGTTTCTCCTTTTGGACAGGTATATAGCGTTATTCTTATGGGGAGTATACCACACGATTATTCATCGTTCAGTCCCCACTCATAGCAAGTGCAAATAGAAGAAAAATACACACGAATGTGTTTGTGCAGTGGGAGAGGATCGAACTCTCATGCCTTATTGAAGGGCACAGGGTTCTAAGCCCTGCGCGTCTGCCAATTCCGCCACCACTGCAATTGGAATGATTGTAACACTTCGAAGAGAGTTCGGGACTTGTCTCTTGAGTAAGCGAATCAGGCCCTTGGGAAAGTCCCGATCTTACCGTTGATTTGATTAGGTTTGTATAGAGTTTGCCTCAGTTTGATCGTAAAACCGAGTCCCGATCTTCCCTTTTGGGTACAAAAAACCCGACTTGCGGTCGGGGCTCTTGTAACCTGAACGTAATCCCGTCAGGGAAAACCTTCAGATCTGTTGATAACTATACTACATAGTTATAGGCTTGTCAAGTATTGGGTATAGAATGACTATTCTAGGTCTATTTCCAGAGGAAAACCAGGGGTTATTGTGCCGTGTATACCGTCAAATCCGCGTCACTTTTCTCGCTTTTCCCCTTGGCACGGTCGTTATACTCCATCTCAGCAATCCATTGATTCACCGAAGCCGCCCAAGAGCCGTTGCTCCCCGGTGTGTACTTCGTCATGATCTCCTCGGGTGTCGTGAGGCCGATATCAATATAGTTGGCCTTAAGCTCACGGGTGGCGCGCTCGATACTCTCTTCATAGCTATCAAACGTGAGTGTGCCTTTGGCATGAATGCCAAACCCAAGGCAGTTGTACGACCCCGGGGGAATTGCTTTACACAAGTTACTTTCCTGCATCATGATGGCGGGAATCAGGCGATAGTCCACATTGTACTTGTCGGCGGTGTCCACGATGAACTTGGCGAAGTGCTCGTATGGGGTGAGGGGCGAGTCGTGACGCTTCAAAAACTCGGCGATGATCTCCGGGCGGGCGTCTTGAGCTTCAAGAATTGTGCTGATGCCAACGGACCCAACCGGCGATGTGTTCTCCAGCGGTGCGGTGACGGTTGAAGCGGTAGACGGCGCAAACTCGAGCGGGCGCTTGTGCGTGAGCAGGCGCACGGCGGAAGCGTTCGCGACAAACAGCGCGACCGTCAACACAAACCACGACAAACACAGCAGAAGTTTCTGCATATCGTTCTATCGTACAGAATTTATGCGCCGTTGCATAGCGGTTCATGGTAAGTTTTTCTTTCCTTCCCCGATTTTCCAGAGGTAAGTAGTGTACAATAGGGATGTGAGAACACTACAATTATTGCTGATTTTTATCGCGCTAGCCGTTGCCGGTGCATTGTTTCCCCGCCCCATCTATGCGGCCGAAGTCCTTGGCGTGCACATTTTGAACCCCGGTGAGCTTAGCGATGCCGCTTCCCTGCTCAAATCGGCCGACACCAGAGACAACTGGGACTACGTAACCATCCCGATTTCGCTCAATGAACTCAGCAAAAAAGACGAATGGGTGCGATTTTTCCTTGAGGCAAAAGATAAAAAGTTCCAGCCGATTATCCGCCTAGCCACGCGGGTCGAAAATAGCACGTGGATCACGCCAACACGCAAAGATATTATTGATCTCACACGCTTTTTGTCCGCGCTTCCCTGGCCAAACCCAGACGAGCGTATTATCGTGGTGTTCAACGAGCCCAACCACGCTGCCGAGTGGGGCAACACACTTGATCCTGAAGGCTATGGCAACATCCTGCAGTTTACCGCGGATTGGCTGCACTCGGAAAACGCTGGATATGTTGTGCTGCCTGCTGGCCTCGACCTTGCCGCGCCCAACGCCAACCACACCACCATGGAAGCCTTCGCGTTTTTGCGCACAATGCTCGCAGCAAATCCAGGCGTTTTAGATGTGCTGGACGGCTGGACGTCGCACTCCTACCCCAACCCCGCCTTTAGCGCTTCCCCACTTGCCAAAGGGAAAACCAGCCTGCGCGGGTATGAGTATGAGCTCGAGTTTTTGCGGGGTTACACAAACAGGCAATTTCCCGTGTACATCACCGAAACCGGCTGGGTAGATACGCCCGCGACCGGCCGATGGCTTTCGCAGTACTACAAGTATGCCGTGACGTATATTTGGTCCGACCCGCGGATCCGCGCCGTAACGCCGTTTGTTCTGCGCGGTGCTCCGGGCGCATTCACGCTGTTCAGCTTCTTGGATGCGCAAGGCAAACCCACCCGCCAGTTTGACGCGTTCCAAAAGGCGATGGAGAAATAATATGAAAAGTTATCAATCGTATCTTGATCAAAAACACGCGGGGTTGAACACGCCGGATTTCATCCTCAACGCTGTTATACATCGTGCTACTAGCTCCGAAGTAGGATATAGCTACAAGTAATACGTGTGAACCAAAATCGGAGTATTGCTAAAATAAAAGATTTAGATTAAGGTAAGAACACTCCTGCGGTCACCCATAGTGAATACGATTCCAAACATCGTTGCTTTTTGTATACAAGAATTGAGGTACACACATGAGAAGTGTTTGCTTATTTATTGATGAATCGGGAGATGCTAATCCCCGGGTTACTTCTTCGCCCGTGTATATTCTTGCTGGTTGCATGATTGATGACGAAAACCGCCAAAAGTTGAAAATTGGAGCGGACCAGATCAAGTTTAAATATTGGTCAAGAACAGATATCGTTTTCCATTCAAGAGAGATTGGTAGGAAAGAAGGGGATTTTAAAATTTTTGCTGATCGCTCAACATTACTTGAATTTCAAAAAGATCTTTTTACATTGCTCCACAGTCATTGGTTTCAAATGTTTTTCGTTCTTGTTGATAAAAAGGGGGCGCGAAAAAATAACTGGAATCATCAAAAAACATATGAAGAAACAGCGCGTCGTATCGTGCGGAACTTTATTCTTTCCCTTCTCGCTCAGGAAAATGTAAAAGGAAGACTGATTGTAGAATCGGCTACTTCAGAAAAGGATTTTTATTTTCATAAAGCCGTCAGTCATTATTTATCTCAGGGTCTCCCCGAACTTGGAATTTCTTTTGAATATGTTCAACACATTCTCACAGAGGTGTCGTTTGTAACGAAGAAAAATCATGATATTGAAGAACAAGTAGCAGATGTATTAGCCTATGGCGCAAAGCTACGATTTTTAGGGAAGAAAGAAGCGAATATGACGAGTTATGAGAAAGGGATTATAAAAGTGTTAAAAGCAAAACTTTTCCGGATGGACCCAAACACTGGGGAGAAGAAGAAAAAGTATTATTCACACATAGACAGTTTTAATACAATCCCATAAACATGCAAAAAACTGGTTCGTGGCGTCGCGCTCACTTGCCAGTTTCCAGCAAAGAGAAGTATACAGTGGGAAGAATTGAAAAACAATACTGAAATTCATCTAGCGTACAATATCCCCATGCGCCTCATAGAGAGTATGTATACCATTGTTGGGAACATCATCGTGTTTTTCATGAATCTGTATGCGGGGCACACGTATCACTTCGTGTTCGAGATGAAGGGGTTCCTCCCCACCCTCCGTGTGATGATCCATGAAGATTTTGTGGAAGAAAAACAGCACGCGCTCCTCCACCTGCGGAAACACCTTCCGCGGAGGCGATATATCCAGGAAGTGCTGAAGTACGCGAAAGGATGCCACTACGTAATTTTTTCCAAGGCAAACAATGAGGACAAGTTTGTCCAGGTGCACTTGGGAAAGATGCGGTATCTCATTGATTTTCCTATCACGACACGGGCGGGCAAGGAGGGCAATAGGAACGGCCCGCATTTCCGGGGTGTGGAGGATGCGTTGTGTTCATTTGGGTTTACGCGAGTCTACTCAAAGATACAGGTGTTGACGTACATGGAGTTTCAGCTCAGCAAAACCGTCCGCGTGCTCGATGCCTATTGCGGAAAAGACGCCGTTCTCACCTCCTCGGTCCTGGAAGCCGTGTTCTCCGAGGTGTTTAATGATCGCTCAGGGAAGATGGATGTGAGGTTGGGATAGAGGGAATGTTTCGTATTGTTAATTTTATTAAATTGCGTTATATCTCAGAATCATTTGGATATATTTTTTTACGAGATGGTTGTTGAAGGTAGAGTTCTTCTAAGCAATGAGCCAGTTCCGATTCCGTAAGACCACATTCACCACTAATAGGATAACATTGCGTCTCATACCTTGTACAAACAAATCCAGTCATTTGATATTCAGAATTACATGAAA
>Ga0209542_10015820_pt1 | contig 12594 bp, 11 predicted proteins | sample RifCSPhighO2_01_FD_184028 | JGI IMG/M metagenome (GOLD analysis project Ga0209542, IMG submission 184028) | Soil microbial communities from Rifle, Colorado - Rifle CSP2_plank highO2_0.1 (SPAdes) (version 2) | ecosystem: Environmental > Terrestrial > Deep subsurface > Rock core/Sediment ...
CGTAGTCTTTGTTTTATACCTAGTTGCAGTTGAATAATTATGAATATATGTTTTCAATACACCTTTATCAACAATTTTTGTAGTTTGCGCAGGACATCCTTCTGCGTCACATGTATTAGAACCCAAACCTTCCTCTAATTTTCCATCATCATAAATTGAAATAAAAGAAGGCATTATTTTCTTACCTAATTTTTTGCCAAGAAAACTCCAACCACCTTCTACTGCAGAAATTGATGTAGACCCACCAAAATTATCTAAAAGATTTGCAAAAGGATATGGTGTCATTATAATGTCATATTTGCCAGCATCAATCTTCTCAGGATTTTTTGCTTTAACAGCATCAACTCCTGCTTCGTTTCCAACTCTTTCTGGCTTTAATGTAGATAAAACACGCCCTACTTGATTTGCATATCCAGAAGCTTCTTTATCTGAATGTGCACGAATAGAAAAATAATATTCTGTTCCCGCTTGATGCGATTTAGCACCTTTTGAAGTCAACAAATGAGAATATGTTTTTCCAAATTCTAATAATCCAGAAGTTCTTTTTGCGCCAGCATCTAAAGCAGAATTAATTCCAGCTTGAACTAAATCTACACTTTTCTCTGACAAATCTTCAATTTTAGTGTCATAACAATTTTTTATCTTCTCATACTTAAATGGGCCAGGATAAATCCCTTTAAAATTTTCGTTTGGAGACATTGTCTTTACAAATTTTAATATATGTTGAATTTTATTATCTGCACTTTCTTTATTAATATCATCCAAATTTGTGAAAACTATTTTCTTCTTAAAGCTAGCAAAAATTCCTATAGACATAGCATCCCAAGTTTGTGTAGCAACAATATTATTATTTGCAAATTTCACTTGCGTCTTTTTGCCGCCTTCAAGACCAACTACAACATTATCTGCACCATTCTCAGTTAATTTATTATGCAAATAATCCAATATTTCTTTCTTATCCATTTTATTTTATCCTTATGTTTGAAAGTTTAATTGTAGGCCCGCCCATAGTTACAGGAATTCCTTGCATAGGCTCGCCCTTTCCACACGAACCCGAAAATCGTTCAACATCTTTTCCAACCATATTTACGCTACTCCAAAAAAGAGGAGTCGTAATTTCTAAAGCAGGATTTATTAGAGGATGTTTTATTTCTCCATTTTCTACATAATATGCTTCTGCTCCAACATACTTTTGATTATACCTTTTATCATCAATATTCCATTCCATAAAATTTTTTAAATAAATTCCTTTTTTTACTGAACTTATAATATCTTCTTTCTTAGATTTGCCAGCTTCCATATAAGTATTCGCCATACGAACTATTGGCTCTCTATCGTACGCAGACGCTCTTGCGCAACCATTACTTTTAACTCCCATTTCTTTTGCACTCTCTCTATTATGCAAAAATTCAGTAATCATTCCATTTTTTAATATTATTTTTTTTCTGGATTTGACACCATCATCATCATACATATAATATCCAGAAGTGCCTTCAATACTGGGATCATCACTAACATTAACTAAACTAGAACCAATTTTAGTATTCACCATTTGTTTAGTTACAAAAGATTCTCCAGCTTGAGCTGATTCTCTTCCAAAAATTCTATCCGCTTCATACGGATGTCCCGCACTTTCGTGTACAGCAATTCCAACAACTTCCGGACCGCATATAACATCATAAACACCTTCAACAACTTTTTTTCCAAACTTCAAATTCTTTTGCAACGCTCTTGCATTGTCAATTACTTCTTCGTGCAAATTCCATTCCTTAATTGCTTCCATCCCTTTAACTGCATCATGCTGCATATATCTCTGCTTTGTTTTTCCTTTTTCATCAACAGTAACAAACCAAAAAAAGTTTGTTCTCGGTATACTTTTTGTAATTAATGTTCCATGAGAATTCATAAACAATTCCTTCTTAATCGAATGTCCTAAGCTAAATTCCCTAGAATTAAATTTGATTTTTTCTGCCAATAATTCTTTGTCTAACTCTTTTAGCAATTTAAGTTTATCATCACTAGAAAAATCTTCAGGGTCTTTTTGTGGTTTAATTATTTCTTTGCCTTTCACGCTTTTTTCATCAGAGAATTCTACTTTTTTAGTCATAAATTTTGATGAATAGTTTGCTATCTTCAAAGCTTGAGAAACAACATTTTTAATATTGGTTTTATCTAAATTATTTGTGCAAACAAAACCTAGAGCTCCTTTTATTAAAACTCTTACTGCCACACCTTTAGTTTGATCAAATCCAGATGCTTCTGGCACACCATTCCTTAAAACGAAGCCAGTTGAAGAGAAATCTTGTACTCTAACTTCAGCATAATCTGCAGATCTACATAAATCTAATGCAAATCTAGCCACCTCTTCCATGAAGAAATAGAAACTTTTTCGATTTATAAGGTTATGCTTCTAATGGAATTGTCTTAATTTTGAGAAAGATGCATAGGATTTGTAAAATTCAATTTAATTTTAACTATTTTTTCAAATATAATCTTAAATCCATTCATAACTTTAGTTTGAAATAAAGTTAATAATGTATTTTATCAGCAAGTTAGAAAGTAAGCTGATTTTTTAGTATTTTAATTCCAAATATACGCAATTTTCTTAGCAAACCTTAAAAAACTCCAACAACAATTCATATTTATGAAATACTTTAAAAGCTCTTTAATAGTAACATTTGTTGGACTAATTTTAGGATTTCTTATTGGCTTCACAGCAGGAGGAATTAAAGCAGGACTTAGTTCACTTCTAGTCGTAACTGCTTTAGCAATTCTAGAAACTTCTTTATCTTTCGATAACGCAGTTGTTAACGCAAAAGTTCTAAAAACTATGAACGAAAAATGGCGAAAACGTTTCATTACATGGGGTATAGCAATCGCAGTATTCGGTATGAGAATAGTATTTCCTTTAGTCATAGTTGCAATTTTGGCAAAAATCAATCCATTCGAAGCTCTAAATTTAGCAATCACAGACGCATCAAAATACGCAGAAATTTTAAAATCTTCACATGTTGCATTGATGGGTTTCGGAGGAGCGTTTTTATTTATGGTTGGATTAAAATATTTCTTTGACGTGGAAAAAGATGTTCATTGGATAGGTATTGTAGAAAAACCATTAGTCAAATTAGGAAAATTAGAAGCTGTCGAAATTGCAATTACATTATTAACATTAGTTACAATTTCAAAATTTCTTCCACACGATTCAATACAATTCTTAATTGCTGGTTTATACGGACTTATAACATACGTTGTTGTTGGAGGGATTGGAGCGTTTTTCGAAACACCAAATCTTACAAAAGGCGTAGCATCTGCAGGCTTAGCATCATTTTTATATTTAGAAGTTCTTGATGCCTCTTTTTCATTCGACGGAGTTATTGCAAGCTTTGTTTTAACAAACAATATTTTTATTATAGCAATCGGTTTAGGAATAGGTGCTATGTTCGTCAGAAGTATGACTATAATGCTCTTAGAAAAAGGAACTTTATCACAATATATTTATTTAGAGCATGGCGCGTTTTGGGCGATTATAGGATTAGTTGGAATTATGTTCTTTGGTTTATTTATTCACATTCCAGAAATTGTAGCGAGTCTTATTAGTGTAATATTTATTGGAGCTTCTTTTGTGTCTTCGATAAGGCACAATAAAAGAATGAAAAATTAGATTTCTAGTTTCATTATTTCTTTAGGGATTTGGTCAAGTTTATTTCTTGCACGTATCATAAATGCCACATTAAAAGATAGTAAAAAACAAGATATAGACAAGAAGATAATGATGTCAACAAAATTTGTAAAATCTATTTGATTTGAAATTAATGCTATAATCAAACCTACAAACAAAGTAATAAATATAACTATGTTTGTTGTATATATTTGCAAATATTTATTATATTCTAAATCTAACAAATTTTTCTTTATTTTTGAATTCATTTTATTCCTCACCAAAGGCTATTCCAAGCAAAACTAAGCCAGCAACTAGCAACATAATTCCGCCAGTTCCAAGTATATTATTCTCATTTAAAAAACCAGGAATTGCGATAGTTATGCCCACCATAGAACTAATAACGCCTGCAATGCCCCAAATAATGTTTTTTCGGATATTCATTTTACCTCCAGAATATAAAGATTCAACCATAAACTAACTTATAATCTACTAATATATAAGCTTTACGTGCGTGGTTGTCCAGTGGGTGAGTGGGTAGTGGTCGAAGAAATTGGAAAGATTCTAATATTTGATTAGAAAGATTCTAATGATTTGTGAGGGATTGGAAGGATTGCAAAATTAATTAAGAACAAATTCGTTAATTACTTTTTCGCCATCTTCCATAAATAGTTAAAATACGCTCTATAAGAATCAGAAATTTTCTTGCTAGTTATCAAAATATGAAACATAGGTTTTTCCCAAATTGAGATTAAGATTTTGTTTGAATAAATTGAGGTCGTAGTTGGACTTAGGAGATTTTTTGAAATATATTGGTAAATTGAATTTTCAGATTTCAAAATTTTACCTCTAAGATCTTCTCTAACTAGAACTTTTTCCGCCATTTTATTTTCTTTAAGTTTTCTAATATATTGTTTACATTGTTCAGGATATAATGACTGAAATTGAGCTTGTTCCCCAATAACTAACATATTATCTTTTTGCTTAAAAAAATCATTTATAACCGCTTTTAATCCTGGAACATCTTTAAAGACTTCAACTTTAACATCTTCATCATATGTTTGCTTTTGAAGTTGCTCCAAAAAAGGAAGAACTTTTTTAAATACGCTTTCTTTTTCTTTAATATCTGCCAGAATCTTTGAAGGGTCTGCCGATGAATAGTATTTGACATTATTCTTGATTTTATAGGATAATAATCCTTTATCAAACAATTTTTCAATTATATAATAAACTAAAGTTCTTTCAATTCTTGTGTTTTGTGAAATTTTTGTTGCTGTTGATTCTCCCATATGTAAAAGAGACATATATATCTTTATCTCCTTTTCATCGAAACCGATGTCTTTAAGAGCTTCTTCAGCAGTTTTTTGGTTCATTTTAAGCTTAAATCTCTAGTTATTTATTAAAGTTGTGGAGAAATTTTAACAACAAATCTTTAAATACTAACGTTGTTTAAGTCTTTCGATATAAAATGAGAATATTTGATAAATTAAGTCCAGAACAAGTAAGGCCGAGTTTGGAGTATTTGGCATCAACAGATGGCGATTCTGAAGAAACTGATTTAGATGAATCTACACAGGTTCGAAATGTAGAAAAATTAGGAAGTTTGGAAGAAATAAGTGATTCTAATAGTTTTGAATTCGTTAAAAACGAGTTAATTGAGGACTTTAATAATTTTCGATTTGGACACATATTTTCAGATGAAGAAAGAAGACTGTGGACATATGAGAGATTCACTGAAGATATTGGAAAAAAGAAACTTCTTATTTGTGGAATAGAGGATTTAAATAAAAAGTTAACTTATGGGCTTGGTAATTTTATATATCCTTTTTTACCTACGCTAATAAGCATACCATTAGGAATTGGTGTAACCTTTATATCTTTTCTTTATACAAATCCAATCTCAGCAACAATCGTAGGGATTTCAACGAGTATAATTAGCTTTTTATATGAGATGAATAGAATAATAAAAACTGAAAAAGAAGGAGATAAATTAAGAGAGAACTTGGGACCCTATCTAACATACGGTAACGAAAATTCACTATATTCAAAATTACAAAATAAAGCAGCTTTAGTTGATCAGTTTCTAGAAGATGTAAATGAATTACAAGAAAAAGGCCTCAAAATCTAATATCTTACCTCGTCACTTCAAACCCATTAACTTTCTCCAACAACTCTCGCGCTCTAGCATTCTTTTCAAAATGTAATCTAACTGGCTTTACCATTTCATTTATAGAATTAGCCATTGCACTTTTCAAATCCATTGGATGCAAATCTCCTTTAACATACGCTTTCTCTAAATCAGCATATGAATTAAAAACTAAATTTCCGCCAAACTTATCAGGTCTTTTGATTTCTAATTTTCCATATTTCTCAAACGTCAAATATTTCGCATATTCTAGTACTGGATTTTCTTTAACACTTTTTTCAGGACAGTATGCTTTTGTAATCTTTCTCTTAATCTCTTCTTCAGTATCCGTCATAAATATAGCAGTATCCGGATTACTTTTACTCATCTTAATTTGAATATGTCTATCAGCACCTTCTAACTCAGAAGCAGGAGGCATTCCTAATCCCATCAACATATGATGTGAAATTACTATTGGCTTTTTGTAGCCTAACTTTTCTGCAACTTCTCTTGCCAATACATTTACTTTTCTCTGATCCATTCCTAGCTGAGTAATGTCTGCTTTCAAATGAAATATATCTGCACACTGCATACAAGGATAGAATATTTGTGCAGCACTTAAATCGTCTGACTCTGAACGCCCCATTATCTGAGAACATCTTGTAATCCTTTTCACAGTATTCATTCTTGCAATTAGTATAACTTTCTTCCAGTATTCTGCATCATTCATAACCTCTTTAGACCACAAAAATTCCACATTAGTCATATCCATACCACAAGCTTTCCACACTTCTATAAAATATTCTCCAGTAATTCTGATTTTTTCTAAATCCCCATCCATCTTATTATTCATCCACGCAAACCAATCCGCAACCCAAAACTTGAATATAACTCCTGCCTTAGTCATTTTATTAACATTAATAGCTCTAAGAATGCCTTGTGCAAGATGTATTCTTCCAGAAGGTTCAAACCCATCATATGCTATAGGATGTTTCTTTTCTTCTAGAAGCTTTCTTAATTCCTCTTCTGTTAAAATCTCTTCTCCAACTTCCTTTATTAGCTTTATTCGTTCTTCTATGTCCATGAATTAAATAGATTAACTAGGTTATTTAAATGTTGTAGTTAATCTCAGCTCATTAGAATCTTTACAATGAGGCCTGTTGTGTCTTTCAAATCAAAAGATTTAAATAGGAATTGTGTCAGCATAAATGAATGAAAGGAAAAGGACTTAATTTCTCAAAATCAGAATTAGAAGAATTGTATCTAGAGAAAAAATTATCACTAAATGATATTGGAAGCAAATTTAATTGTGATGGAACTAACATATTGTATTGGTTAAAAAAATATGGAATTAAAAGAAGGCCTTCAAACATTAATAAAATTCATATCCCTAAAGAAATTCTTGAAGATTTATATTGGAATAAAAATCTAAAACCTAGAGATATTGCTAAAAAGTTTGGAATAAAAAATGAAAGAACTATTAGAAAAAAAATGGAAAAATATGGAATTAAAAGAAAATCTGTGTCTGAAGCTTTAACTAAGAAATTTAAAGCACCTTTTTGTGGGGATTTAACTGAAAAAGCTTTTTTGTTAGGATTAAGAACTGGAGATTTTTATGCAAGAAAAAAAGATAGATCAATTAGATTGCAAACAACAACGACGCATTTAGCACAAATCGAATTACTGAGATCCTCTATTAAAGAATATGGAGAGATTAGGACATATTTTTCAAAAAATAAAAATAGAAATGATGAATGGTTTATTTATACTGATCTACACGAATCTTTCGATTTTCTGACAAATAAACCTCAAGAAATTCCAGATTGGATTCTAAAAAACGACGATTACTTTTACGCATTTTTATCAGCATATTGTGATTGCGAACTAAATTGGAATTTCACAAAAAGTCACGATAAACATTTTAGATATACATTTAGACTAAGAGCAGGAGATAAGAAAGTTTTAGAACAAATTAAACAAAAATTAGATTCTGAGGGATTAACAACAATTTTCTCCATTGCCAATAAAAAAGGAGATTATTCTTCATTTGCAAAATTTAACTTTGACATTTATGAAATCACAGTCAACAAAAAACAAGACAATATTCATCTAGTTAAAAAAATGTTACCTTATTCAAAACATCCGGAAAAAATCAATAAAATGAATTTAATTCTGAATAATCAAAAAGAGCTATGGTCGAATGTTGAGCCAAAATTGGATCAGATAAAAAATCAAATAAAAAAAGAATTATTAAAAAATCAGTCTAACCCAAAAGTAGTCCCCCATATTTTATAAAAAATGGAATGAATACTAGACTAACAATAGCCATCAATTTCATTAAAACATTAAGACCTGGACCACTACAATCCTTGCATCCGTCTCCCACAGTATCTCCAACAACAGCCGCTTTATGGACGTCAGAACCCTTTCCACCTAAATGACCAGCTTCAATATACTTCTTTGCATTATCCCATGCACCACCGGAATTAGATAAAGATGTAGCTAAGACAGCCCCCGAGGAAAGAGCACCAATCAACAATCCTGATAAAGCTTCAATACCAAAAAGCCATCCAAAAATTAAAGGAGAGAATATTACTAATATTCCAGGAACAATCATTTGTTTCAACGATGCCTTAGTCGCTATGTCAACACACCTTGCATAATCTGGCTTAGCTTTTCCTTCCATCAAACCTTTTATTGACTTGAACTGATGTCTGACTTCATCAATAATCGAATACGCTGCCCTGCCAACAGCCTTTAGAGTTAACGCAGCAAAAATAAAAGGTAACATACCACCAACTAATATTCCTGCTAACACAATAGGACTTAACAAATCTATTGTTGTTAATCCAGAAGCTGTAACGAATGCAAAAAATAATGCTAATGCTGTTAAAGTTGCAGAACCAATTGCAAAACCTTTTCCAATTGCCGCAGTTGTATTTCCTGCTGCATCTAATACATCTGTTCTTTTTCTAACTATAGATGGTAAAGCACTCATCTCTGCAATACCACCCGCATTATCTGCTACTGGACCATATGCATCGATTGCTAATCCTATTACTAATGTAGATAACATCCCTAATGCTGCAAGTGCAATTCCGTAAGGTCCTGCAAAATAAAATGATACAAAAACGGTTACTGCAATTAATATTAGAGGCATTACTGCACTCTCATAACCTAGAGCTAAACCATATATAATATTTGTTGATGCTCCTGTTTTAGAACTTTCAGCAACTTGTTGTACTGGTTTATTTTTGTATGATGTAAAATATTCTGTAATTAAACCAATTAATAATCCCGCAACTAATCCACATAATACAGCGTAATATGCTCCCATTGCAGTGTATGAAACGCCAGATATTTCGAAAGTTGAAGGTAACCATTTTGGTGTGAAATAATATAATGCTCCAGCAACAAGTACTGAAGAAACTACTAACGCTTGTTTTAATGTTCCTTCAACATTTTCTTTTCTTAATCTAACTGTTAATAAAGTAATTAAACAAGCTGCAATTCCAACAACTGAAATTAGTATAGGATAAATTAATCCAGATAAAGATGAAAAAACAATTGCTCCAATTACTAATGCTGCACATGTAGATTCTGCACAACTTCCAAATAAATCAGCACCCATTCCAGCAACATCTCCTACATTGTCTCCAACATTGTCAGCAATAACTGCAGGATTTCTTGGATCGTCTTCAGGAATACCTTTCTCTACTTTTCCAACTAAGTCTCCACCAACATCAGCAGCTTTTGTATAAATTCCGCCACCAACTCTACAGAATAATGCTATTGAAGATCCACCTAAACCATACCCTGTTAATACTTCCATTAATATTTCATTTGAAAGTCCGAAATAAGTGTAAACAACATATAATATTAATAGACCAAGAACTGCGAATGATACTAGAGATAAACCCATAACACTTCCTGAATTAAAAGCAACTTTGAACGCTTTACTTATGCTATGTTTTGCAGCTTCTGTTGTTCTTACGTTTGAGATTGTAGCAATTTTCATACCAATAAATCCTGCTAACAAAGATGCTAATGCACCTACTACGAATGATATTGCGATAAACAAACCTTCGTTTGTTGGTGTTGAAGGTGTGTCTAGGAAGAAGTATATTAATAGACTGAATATAATAATGAATATCGCTATGATTTTATATTCTCTATAAAGAAAAGCTCTTGCACCTTCTCTAATTGCTTCTGCAATTTCTTTCATTTTAGGCGTTCCATCACTTTGCTTAGCAATGTTTTTGCCTATTAAATAAGCAGTTACTAAAGAAACTAAGATTACCCCAAAAACAATTATTAACAATTGATCTAACATGTTCTCTCCCCCACTATGATGTTTATTTGATTTCCTAAAAGATTTATAAAGGTTTCTTAAAATCGGATTTTGTTGCAACAACTTTGGCGGCAGACGGACAACTTCGTTGTCCTATTCGGCTATCCCGTAGGGCGCATCCCAATGCTGTTAAGTTAGCGTTTATCATCATATTGCCCTACGTTTGTTCATATAAAATTTACGCTTGCTTTTCTTAAAATTTCTGGGAAACTTTCTACCTTTTCGAATTGGAACTGGTTTAAATTTAAGAAACATATATTTAATGAGAAAATTGTACTTATCATACAGAATATTGCAGACAGTGTCTGCAAAATTGAGCTGGAGCCATTATGTAGAACTAATTGATATTGAAGATAACCTTGCAAGATCTTTCTATGAAAAACAATGTATTCATGAAAGATGGTCAGTTAGAGAGTTGAGAAGGCAAATTGATTCAGGACTTTTTTACAGATTTGCGTTAAGCAAAGATAAAAAGGGAGTAATTAAGCTATCCAAAAAAGGAGCAATCACTGAAAAGAATGAAGACATATTAAGAAACCCATATGTATTAGAATTTCTCAACATTCCAGAAGATTATAAATATTCAGAAAAAGAGTTAGAACAAAAAATAATTGACAATTTACAAAAATTCTTGCTAGAATTGGGCAAAGGTTTTACTTTTGTTAAAAGACAGTTTAGAATAACTCTTGACAATAAACATTTTTATGTTGATTTAGTCTTTTACCACAAAATTCTAAAATGCTATATCTTAATTGATTTAAAGAAAGGCAAAGTTGACCATCAAGATGTTGGTCAGATGAATATGTATTTAAATTATTTTAAGCACGAAGAAAAACAGAAAGGAGACAATGAACCAATAGGAATAATCCTTTCGACAGAAAAAAACGAGACTATGGCAAAATATGCTCTTGGAGGAATAACTAACAATTTATTCATATCAAAGTATAAATTATTTTTGCCAGATATAAAGGAATTAGAAGAGCAAGTTAAGAAGATTTTGAATTAACAAACCTTTAAATCCCCCTTTAACATCATCACATTATGAAAATCTCCGTTACACACTTATCTGCATACTTATACTGTAAAAGAAAGCTTTACTTAGAACAAGTTTTAGGATTACGAGAATTAGTTCCTAAAGAGATCTTAGTCACAGGCAAAATCAAACACGACGCATTAGATTTTGCTAACAAACAGGAATTAGGAATTATACTTGGAATAAATAAAGAAAATGAAAAAGATATCGAACAAATTTACCGAAATTCGTATTCTAGAAATTTAACAAATTCATTAAAAATGAATAGTTTAGAATTAAAAAAAATAAATAAAGAATTATTAGATATATACACTAAACTTTGGCCATCCATGGAAAAAGAAGCAGAATTCCGTTCTAATATTGTTAAAAAATTCGTTCAAGAAAATAAAATTTATGGAGAAGAATTATGGAATAAATTAGAGCCAAAAATAGTTACAGAAATGTACGTATCTTCTGATTTATTAGAACTCAAAGGAAAAATTGACAGAATGGAAGTTTTTATAGACAAAGTTATACCAATCGAATTAAAAACAGGTTCTGCTCCAAAACAAGGCGTGTGGGAATCGCATTTAATACAGATAGCTGCATATGTTATGCTTTTAGAAGAAAAATATACAAACAAAGAAATTCCGAAAGGAATTGTTGATTACATAACAGAAAAAGAAATTAGAGAAGTTATGATGAATCCTTTCTTAAGGGATGAAGTTATTAATCTAAAAAACAAAGTAAAAGCTCTTTTAGAATCCAAAGATTTGCCAGATTTTGTAGATAATAAGAATAAATGCAAGACTTGTGGGTTGAGAGAAGAGTGTTATAAATTAAATTAAGTATTTTTCCGAACAAAATGAGGACAAATTTTGATCAAACTTTTGTCGTGAACGTAGAGAACGTACAAAAGTTTGAGTGTCATACTTGCGGTTTAAGGAAGGAATGTTATGGGATGGGTTAATCATACTTTGTCTTCCCCGTACTCACAATTAATATTTTTGCATTCTTAGGAATTTTAGACTTCATTTGTAAGAACATACCTAATCCCGCAATTCCAGAGGGCTCAAAATTAAGTTTTAACTTCGCCCCTAATTTTATTCCATCATCAAGAAATTTCTCTTTCAAAACATAAACATTTGAATCTTTTCCACAATACGCAGCATATCTGTAAAATCGCATCCACTGCTCATCAAAATGAACAAATGGTAAATGTGGGGAATACAATTTGTCTGCTTTAGATTGAGGATTGTTAACTGTTGCTCCGATAAAATTACATTCTCTTAACTTTTTGATGCCACCTTTAAATCTTCTATCATGATTAACTGCACTAATTTCTTTCTTACACATATTCAAAACGTTCTCAAATAAATTTCCAGTACCAAAAGGAATAAAACAATAGTCTGGAGAACTATTAATAATCTCATAACTCAACCAATCAT
>Ga0209542_10015821_pt1 | contig 12593 bp, 17 predicted proteins | sample RifCSPhighO2_01_FD_184028 | JGI IMG/M metagenome (GOLD analysis project Ga0209542, IMG submission 184028) | Soil microbial communities from Rifle, Colorado - Rifle CSP2_plank highO2_0.1 (SPAdes) (version 2) | ecosystem: Environmental > Terrestrial > Deep subsurface > Rock core/Sediment ...
AATTATTAGGTCCGTACTTCCGGCGATTGACAAGCATACCGTTGTGGTGGCGGATATGGGAAAGACAAGGACCAGTTTGATTGTATTTGCGGCAGGGGCCCTGCGTTATACCACCACCATTGATTTTGGCGGCAGGATTTTGGAAGAAAATATTTCGCGAAGCATGGGCATTTCTTTGGAAGAAGCGCGTGCCATTAAAATTAAACACGGAGTATCCAAGACGGATTTTGAAGGAAAATTGTTCTCCGACCTTCTGCCTGCACTCTCGGCTCTGGCGGATGAATTTAAGCGGACTATTGAGTATTACCTTAGTCATGCTGAACACAGTCACGACGGGAACGCGGTAGAAAGGGTTCTTTTGGTGGGGGGGGACGCCAATCTTTTTGGCCTTTCTGCCTATCTTTCCAGTACTCTTAAGATTCCGGTGGGCGTGGTGAGTCCACTTGAGATTTTTTCTGAAACTCAGTCAAAATCTATCCCGGTACTTCCGAGACACACAGGATTGGGTTACGCGACGGCGTTGGGTTTGGCGCTTAGAAATTATTATCTTGCTAAGTAGATCTAGTAAATAAAAAACAGAGAGAAAGAAAAAAATAAGATTTTATATTGGTTTCTCTTTAGTAAAAATAAAATTTTTCTGGAGAAAACCAAGTGAAGTTGATACTTCGGGATGTTAAACACCAATCTTCTTCCTCCAGACGCGCGAGAAGCGCTTTGGTATGAAGAGCAGAGTAAACTTATAACCTTTTTCTTGTTTATAGTTGGATTAGTGTTTTTGGTTGGTTTTGTGTTTATTGTCCCGTCATATGCCTCCATCTCGGCACAGGAGTCAGGCCTCAAAGAACGCCTGCTCCTTGAGGAGGGTGTTTCCAAGCGATTTTTTGTGGACCAGTCTCTTAACCAGATTGGCTCGGTAAACGCCGAAATAAAGCAGGTTCATGATTATTTTGTAAAGTCAAGCGGGGCTTCTGAATTATTAACTGAATTTTTGGATAAGGCCGGAGGCGGGGTTTTGCTTTCCTATCTTTCGGTAAGAGAGGGTGGGCTTGTTACTATTCAGGGGCGCGCGGCCACTCGTAGAGACCTTCTTGGTTTTGAGAAGCAGTTGCGAGAGGGTCAGCATCTGCAAGATATTTCTTTTCCACTGGCAAACATAGTAAAGGATCGCGATATAGATTTTTCCCTGCAAGGGAAACTCAAATAATTGTTTATGATTTCCGCTAAACAGAAATTTTATTTGAAACTCTTGGTATCTCTTGCTCTAGTGGCCGGATTTTCCTGGGGGTTTTTCTATGTTGCTTCTTTTGTGCGCAATGCTCGCGGGAGTTTGGGAGAAATCCAACAAGAAATTTTAAATCATGAAGGAAAAAGGGCTGCCGTCAAAGACGCCGAGAGAATTATCGCGGAAGAGACATCTGATATTGAGCGAGTAAAATCGCTTTCGGTGGACAAAAAAGAGCCGCTGCCTTTTATAGAATATTTGGAGAATTTGGCGTCAAGGACAGGAAACAAAATAGCTTTTGAGGTGCCGGGGGGATCCGAAGAAACTCTCAAATTTAGGATCACCGTAGAGGGGGCACAAGCCGGAGTAATGCAATTGTTCCGCCTCCTTGAGGCCATACCCTATGCGGTATCGGTAGAGGAGTTTGATTTTTACAAACTGGGAGGATCCGCGCGTCTCATCGTAATCATCAAGGTTCTTTCCAGCTCTTAAGTTTTTATATTCTATGCTATTTTTAGGGAAAACAATTGGTCTGCCTAAAAAATCTCTTCACTTTGAAAAGAGAGATGTTGTGGTATTGGGTCTAGGGATATCCGGCCTTTCTTTGGCGGGGCTCCTGCTTTTTGATGTGCTTCTTTTTATAGAAGAAGCTGGGGAAGAGGCTTCTTTTACATCTGCCCCAAAACAGGTAGAATTTTCTAAAGAGGATGTCGCGGAGGTAATTGAAGTGCTTAGACTAAGGGAGGTGCAGTTCAACAGTATTCTTGGTACTATTGAAGTGATGGCCACGTCAACGGCTATTGACAAAAAGAAAAAATAGGAGTACAATGGATGCTATAAACTTAATTTTAAAAAATATATGAACAAAAGAGAATCTGGTGGCGGTGTCGCCGAAATGGATCCTGAAGGAGATGTTGGCCAAGAGGCATTAGAAGGACAAGTGGCGGCATTAGGAAAGAAGTTAATTAAAGGTGACCCTGCTTTAAAGCGTACGCTAGAACTTAAGGCGATGATCGGAGATAAACCAAGAAAGGAGTCGGAGGATTTCGTTGCTGAAAGGGAAGCAAGGAGAGTTGTAGAACCGGAATCTGAAACACCAGTAGAAGATATTGTTGCAGAACTTCGTAAAAAGCAAGAAGAGAAATAAATCATAAAACCCATCTCGCTGTAAGCGGGATGGGTTTTATGATTGGAAAAATTTTTGCCCCCGCAAGGAATTTCATCCCTACACCAATTCCCCCCAGAGGGAATCGAACCCCCATCAACACCTTAGAAGAGTGCTGCTTTATCCATTAAGCTATGGGGGGGATTGGTGTGGGGACGCGCCGCGATCAAGAGCTTAGAAGTTCATTTTACTTCGGATTTTTTATATATTCAACAAGTTTGTCTTTTGGTATTTCCTTTTGTTCTCGTGTTACAAGATTTTTTACCGTTACCACATTTTTTTCTTTATCGCGGTCTCCGTAAATTATGACAAAAGGAATTTCTTTTTTTACTGCGTAAGCAAGCTGTGCCTGAAACGCGCGGTCATCCCCCAAATAAATTGAGGAGCTAATACCCGCTTTTCTTAACTCCGAGGCAAAAGCAAAATAATCGGTTTTTAATTCCGGGGAAAGATTGAGAATAAGGGCGCGGGTAGTTGTTTTTTTGTGCCCGGTAGCCCCGAGTTTGTCTAAGGCGACAAAAAGGCGATCAATTCCTGCGGAAACTCCTACTGCAGAAATCTTTTGTCCAAATTTTTCGGCCAGACCGTCATACCTTCCTCCGCTAAAAACACTGCCCAATTCTTCTGCCTCGGTGAGTACGGTTTCAAACACGGGGCCGGTGTAGTATCCCAGTCCGCGCACCGTACAAAAATTTATCTGCCAATTGCGTTCCTCCACTCCTGCGGCGCGGATATTGCGGACAATTTCGGCAAGTTCTTTAATGCCTTCTTCGGCCGATGGCGTATCTTTTAGAAGCTCGCGCGCCCCCAAAAGTTTTTGCTTGGCGTCTCCGGAAAGGAAAAGAAATTGCATTATTCTTTCTGTCTGTTTTTTGCCAACCGCTCGAGCAAGTTCTTTGGCAACTTCTTTTTCGCCGATTTTGTCTCTTTTATCAATTATCCGCAGGGCGTCCGATAATTTCTTCTCCGGGAATCCGGCAAATTTTGGAAGGCCGTTTAGGATTTTACGATTGTTGATATTGATAAGAAAATTATTGATTCCCAGGTTCTTAAACACGCGATATATTAGAATCACGATCTCGCTGTCCGCTTCCATAGAAGACGTGCCGACAATATCAATATCCGCCTGCATGAATTCGCGATATCTTCCCGCCTGCGGAGACTCTCCCCGCCAGACATTGCCAATCTGATAGCGTTTGAAGGGTTTGGGGATTTCGGGATTGCCGGCAAGGAACCTTGCCAGCGGCACGGTAAGATCAAAACGAAGCGATATTTTGCTTTTGTCTTTTGATTTTAATTCTTTGGCGGAAGAGGATAGGTTAAAAATAATTTTTCCGGAATCTTTTTCTCCATCGGTGAGCACTTCGGTTCTTTCTACTGCCGGGGTTTCCAGTGGATCAAAGCCAAAATCTTCGAAGGTCTTTCGAATTTTCTCAATCATTTTCTGTCGCGCAATCGCGTCTTCCGGCCCATAGTCACGAAATCCACCCGGAAGCTCGGGTTTTATTTTAGTTTTTAGTTTATAGTTGGTGGTTTGTGGTTTCTTTTGTGGCATATGCATATAGTACCATATTTTGAATTATTTGGCAACATTCGCGTATTTCGGACTTTCTCGATCGTTCTCAATTTCATTTTCGATAATTGAATCTTTGATCAAGGCTTGATGTTGATCCGCTGGAATCCCACCAAGGCAGGTGTCTATATAGGTTTGGAGAATGGTAAGGCCAGGGAAGTTTCGTTCCGGGGCAATGAAAGCGAGTATCATTCCATCTGGTTTTATTGACATAAATTTGGTTACGTTAACGCAGTCATATCCGCGCTCCCGTTTTTGTAGCAGGGCCAGCTCTTCCTCCGAGACGGGAATTAAAACCCCCTCAACTTCTTTTTGGGTTCTGGGGACGATATTCAAATATAAATGTCCGTCCACCGGCAGATCAAATTTTCTTTGATATCCCCGAAGGGTTGCTTTCGGGATTGGTTTTGGGCCGGGCAGGGTTCTGGCTCGGCTTTTGGGGTTCATAAGTGAACCATAACCAAATACAAAATTTTCCATAATTTTTTACTATCATATTTTCCGATCGGAAAATATGATAGTAAGAGGTTATTATATAGCTTCATCTTCGGTAATCGAGTTTACAAAGTCAATTACCGGAGAAAAGGGGCGAGTTGCCTCACCCGTGATTAGAAAAAAGAACGAATATATGAGACAAGTCTCGGGATCATGTTTGAGTCCGGAAATACTCCGAACATGCGAAGCTCAACCGTTCCGTGGATAGAGATTCTTATGAGCCAATAGCAGCTTCTCGGGCTTGTTATGAACCCTTGTTCACACGCAAGATCAAAAAAGTGCTGCACGTTCTTGATCGGCGGCGGATACCAGTTTTTTGCCATGGCTTTGTAGAGGCGCAATCGCTCACCGTCAGAGTGATCGCCAAAGTGGCTTAGTGTATTTAGATGAACTCGAAGTCGATTGTATATTGCAATTGCCTGGATGATATCTCTTGTGCCGATATGTACATGGGTTCCTGCAACTCTCATGGCGGCACGCCGCTGTTCAGCGGAAATTCTCGATGCAATTTTCAGATACCGAGGATCTGGATAAATCTCATCAGGGAGTGAGTCGGGCGCGACTTCGAGCGGAGAAAAATTTAAATCGAGCGTGGCAAGTATTTTTTTTGCGGCTTCGTCATTGCGATTTAGCTCGCTAATAATTCCCGCTATTGTTTTTCTCGGGGCTGTTCGATCTTCAACCTGGCACGCTGAAAGCTCATACGTCCACTTCAGATCTTTGATTGCCTCAAGAAAATCTTTAGCTCGCGGAACGATATTTTCTCGAGCATCAACAAGAAAACGCTCTCGCTCAACACCGATATATCCTGCAAGTTTCGGATTGAATCTAAACTGATCAAGGAAATCTTGTATTCTCATTGTTACCCTCCCTTACCATAATTGACAGCACCATCCCAAGCTGTTCTTTCATGTGGTTATCTGAATACCTGCCTAATGGCCGCACTTCAATACACAAATGATTACCATAGCGACGCAAGCGGAAATACCACCAAACCGAGCGAAGGAAAAGAGGAATGTTCAGATTTTCTACTTGACTGCAGGGCACAAGTCGCGAGCCGTCAACGTAATCATGTTCAAGCAGTTTTTCACAATAGTCCTCTAGATCGCGGAAAAATAGTGGGCATCTATAACGAAGTGGGTGGTATCCGGCACGAGAATTTCTGATGTATCCCTTCCAGATTCGGTCTTGCGGATAGTTTTCCAGGAAATAACCGATCATTCTGCCTAGCCGATTGAGATAGACAATTGCCTGATCCGCGTTTTCAACTGCAATGGTGAATTGCACTGAAGAAATTCTTGCAAGCGGAGCGAGGGCTTCTCTTCCATCAAGGTCGACCCAGATTTGATCACGCTCGTCAGGAACAATAAGTAAGTCATCGTTGGAATTGAGTATAGGGACAAAGTAGGGGTGCGCATTGCCTGCTTCGGCAAGGTCATAGATTTCTTGGAGAAGTCTTTGCGCATGAGCAATGATATTATACTGGGACATTGGCACTGTGCATAATTCTATATTCTGCCACCCAAGGTCATAGGTGAGAATATTTCCATCTTTATCTTGGAGTTTAACAATCTGGCTACCTTTTTCTTCTTTTTCCGCATGCCATCTACCAAATTCCTTTGTCCAATCACTTGCTCTTTCTGCAAAGTAAAGCCGGTAAAATATTCCTTGTGATTGAGTCAAGGTAATAGGAGATCCATCACTTCTAATGAACGATGTCTCAATTTCCATACCCACACTTTCACCGATCTGTACCGGCTCAATGTCTTCGGAAAAATAAACGATGAGATCTTCTTTTCTCATGTGCTTTTCCTCCTTTCAAGGAACAAGAGTTTTGTTATCCTAAAACCCCTCGGGTTCGGATAAACAAAACCCCCTCTCTTGCGAGAGGGGGCTGGAGTGATGCAAAATAAAAGAATTTACGCAAACATCAACTCAGGCCTCTTTCGCGAGAGGGTTAAGAAAGGATGCCAATGCCAAGACTGTACGGTTGTTCTTAAGTTCATTACTGGTAAGTATAGCATGTTTAGGAAAAGAGCGCAATGGCGATTTGATTTTCTTCTATTTTTGCGCTAAAATTCCTTAAGATTATGGCGGCTATAGATAGTGGGCTGAAGCTATAGGCTTTAGCGGGAAATTTAGTGAGCCAGCCTACTGTGCGAGCGTAAAGAATTTCCTCGGGTTTCGCTGAAGGAAGCGAAACTCACAGAGGAGATTGTGGAGTATTTATGGCGGATGTAGCTTAGCGGTCAAAGCACCAGATTGTGGATCTGGGGATCGCCGGTTCAAATCCGGTCATCCGCCCCAACAGAACAACCTTAGAACTCAAATAAAATTATGTTTAAAGAGAAGCCTAAAGAAACTGTAGAGGCGCGCTGGATTTCACTTGCTGACAAATTAGAAGAGCTTAACTCTAATTATGCCGAAGGCAAGGGTTATTCCTTTGTGCGCTATGTAATTTTGCATTTGCGCTCAGGAAATATTAAAGCGGCGAAAAACGCTTGCCATACCGAGATAGACAAGTTTAGGGGTGTGCCTGAAATAAAAAAGCTTATAACTCAAAAACCTTTTGAGCCAGGTGAGAACTATCCATGGAAGATTTCTGATGAGTTTGAGAGAAAAAAACAAGAACGACTTAAACAAGAAAAGTAGTTTTAAGTTCCTCCGCTAACCAGCCCCGAAGTATCAAAAGTGGGCCATCAGATTGATCAAATTTAAACTAAAATAAATACTATGTCAGGAAATCCTAAATTTGAATTTACCAGAGGATTATTGGAGCACGGAGGCGAATTGGAGGAAGGTAAAATTAGAGAGCTTTTAGATTCTGATTCCGAGGAGGGATGGGCTCTTTTGGTTGATTACATCAAAAAGGACATGAGAAATCGGGTACAGCAAGTTTTGCTCACAATCAATTTTGATTTTATGGCTCCTGAAAATTATGATAATTATGTAAGGATGAGGGATAAAGTTATCGAATTATTGGAAGAAAAAGATGGCGTCATTGATACTGATAAACGCGAACGGGTCAGACTCCTGCTTAAAAGTATTCCTCGCCAGAAAAGAAAATAGTTCTATTCTCTTCCGTTAACTGGCCCCAACATTACACTTCAGGAAAAAGTAGAAATGAATTTAGAAACCCTACAAGAGGTTCTTAAGTTTGACTTCAATTTGCAGATCGATGATCTTTCTGTAATAGACAAAAGAGATTTAGGAGATCACGGTGACGTGTATTTTGGCACATATGGCGGCAGACGGATTTTTGTGAAAATCGGAGACCGTCATATGCGAGGCGTTTTCGTACGGAAATAGCCGCGCAGGAGCTTTTACAAAAGAAAGGCATTCCAACTGCGCGAACTTTATTTTTTAAGGAAAAGACGAAATACATTGAAATGCCGGTAGTGGTCCAGACATCTGTAGAGGGGGTAGCTTTGTGGTGGATAGAGCCAAAGTCGCCCACGTTATGGAAAGATGCAGGTGCGGTGCTTAAGGAAATTCATAAAATTAATCTAAATGGTTTTGGCGCGCTGGATTTACGAGACGGGACGCTGGAGGGGGAATTGGCAAGTTGGAAAGAATTCATTCTGTTACATAAACCGGATCAAGGCTTTTTGGTTGAAGAGGGTTATATAAATAACGACGAGGCAAATCAAGTTGAAGCCGCTTTCGGTGATATTTTGAAAATCAAAGTGGATCAGGCTTCTTTTTTGCATCACGACTTTCACGGCTCCCATATATTTTCTGATGGTAAGCGCATCACGGGAGTTATTGATTTGGCTAGTGCCGTCGCCGGGGATCCAAGGTATGACGTGGCCATGGCTCACTTTTTCTTGTCATCCGAAAATCGAGCTTATTTTAATCAAGGGTACGGAGATTTAGCATCGGATCCTCTGGTTTCTCGATATCTCTTGTGTATCGCGGCGAGGAAAGTGGAATACAGGCACAAGAAAGGTTTTAAGGAAAGAATCCCCAATGCGGTAGAGACGCTAAAGGAAAGTTTAAAGAATATTAGAAGTTAGATTTTTGTTAATGGTCTTATAGCGCTTTTCGCCGACTAATTAAAAAACCACTGCGTGAGCAGATGGTTGGTTATGCCCTTCTCGAGATTGCGAGAAGGATATCTTCGTCATCATTTTCTCCCTGTGGCAAGCCACAGGCAGTGAGAAGTTTGCGGTATAGGTGTGGGTCACGGGTCGTGGAAAGCTCGCAAGCATCTTGAATTCTTCGCGCAAGTTCTTCTGAAAGACCGATGGTCCGAGCGGCATCCCTCCACCTATCGGCGGAAAAGTTTTTTCCGGTGAGGAAGCGACAGGCTTCACAAATTGGTCCTCGTTCGCCGTCCGGCTGTCCTAAGTGAATCTTCACTCGGATAAAAGCAGGGCCGCCATCAAAGTGCCCCATTCTGGCAAATGGGCTCGAAAAAGCCATCGAATCAAATCCTCGTCTTTGTGGGGGGCTAAGTCTTCGCTGAACCACGATTGCGGTGAGGACAGCTAAAAATTCATCCTCAGTCATTTTATCGGCAACAACTTTTGGGTGCTTCTTTCGAAAAAACCGCATGGTGATTTCCCAAGTACCGAGTCAAGATTATCATATTTTGTGTTATTTTGTCAAGGATTATGGAAATATTCATCTCTATCGCCACCGGTTATAATTGCTCGCCCTTTAAAACCAGTAAGTGTAATAGGTGGTTATAATTATATGGAAACAAACAAGTCTTATGTAATTTTAGCGGCCGTATCTTTATTGCTAGGAGTTGCTCATAATTTTCTTTTTTTTGACAAAGGCATCGGCATAAATATAGTGATTTTTACGATTTTAATTATTGCGGTGGGCATACTTCTGTTGCGCCAATTCCATAAAGCATTAAATAGGCAATGTGCGGCATTGTTTCTCCTGCCCGCTGTTATCTTCGCATGTATGGTAATACTTCGAGCAAGCGAACTGCTCGTTTTTTTTAACATCGTGGCAATCACATTGCTCTTCTTTATGTTTGTCGGCGTATCTACCGGAAAAAGTATTCATTCGTATCTTCTATTTGATTATCTTAAGTTGGTTTTTCTTCCACTAAGATTTATTAGACCGTTTTTTGCCGTATGTTGGAAAATATTTTGTTTTAAATATATTCAAGAACTTAGTCCGACTTCGCGTGAGATTTTGAGGGGGAGCATTCTCGCCGTTTTGGCCGTAGTCGTCTTCGGAGTTCTATTCGCCTCTGCGGATGATGTCTTTAGGAGTCTATTACCCGACCTGAACCTTTTTAGTACTAATGAAGAGTTTTTAATTCGCTCTATTCTCGCGGTTTTCATGACGTCAGTCTTTATTGGCGCTTTTGGGTATCTATTTAGCAGTCCTAATATAATCCAATCATCAACAGTAAGTCCATTAAAATGGAAATTTGGAGCAATTGAGGCAACGATATTATTTGGTGCTATTAATGCGCTTTTTCTCTTATTTATTACGTTGCAGTTTGCGTATTTGTTTGGAGGAGAGGGACGAGTCACCGCACTTGGTTTGACCTATGCCGAATATGCTCGCAAAGGGTTTTTTGAGCTTATTTTGGTAGCAATTCTTTCATTTCTTATCATTTTTACAGCTGAACAAAGGGTAATTAAGAAAGGAGATTCGCATAGTCAACTATTTAAGATATTGAGCGTTGCTCTTGTGGCACAGGTTGTTTTGATCTTAGTTTCTGCATCTACGCGATTGTCACTTTATGAGAATGCTTATGGGTTTACCAATGTTAGAATTTATAGTCATGCCCTGATGATTTGGATGGGGCTGGTACTAGCTTTACTGGCTTATCATATTTTAAGCAATGGAAGGCGCGAGGCATTTATGTATAGAGTATTATTATTGGCAATCCTTTTTCTCTTCGGCATGAATATATTGAATCCGGAGGCATTTATTGCCCGTCATAATATCGAGCGTTTTAAAAGTACCGGAAAACTTGATACGACTTACCTCGCGCATCTCTCGGATGACGCGCTTCCAGAAACTTTAATTTTGCTGGACGATCAGAGCGAAGAAGTGCGGAATTCTTTTGCGAGAGAGCTCTATGGGGCACGCAATTCAGAGAATCGTGATAATATGGATTGGGAATCATTTCGGTTGTCAAGGATGGAGGCACAAAGTCTTATATCCCCAAAGCGTTCTCAGCTCGAGGCCAGTAGCGATATTTTCACCCCAAACTAGCTTATCCTAGTGAAAGAAATACAAAGATTAGTCCAAGTCGGTAAAAGCAGTTCTAATGGCAGCCAGTTGAGTGTCCAGTGAATTTATGACAGTACGCAAAGACGTTTTTGTCTTTTAAGGGAGTCCGCTATAGATAATAATAAACTGTTACCGTAATTGGATATTCAAAATTTGGATTTTCCGCAGCGCTTTTGGATATCATACACCGCCTTGAACCGTTTCTCAATTTCGCGTTTCATCATAAGCGGATTCAATAGTGAATGTTCTTTGCGGAGTTTTTCCTTCACTTCTGCCGCCACCTCCGGATGTTCGAGGATTCTCTGGTATGGCGTTTTTGGGTTTTTTTCATAGGTGCGTCGATACTTCGACTGCACCTTTTCTTTTTCAAGAGTTCTCCGCACCGCTACAAAATGGATCAGATAGGGCGTAAGCACATCATACACCGCATTCAGCGCTACCACGGTCTCAATACAGTCAAGTCTTTGGTAGCCGACTGTTTTACGAATCACATGGCCGTTTCGTTCCTCCACATACATATTGTCGTTTTTCTTTCCGGGACGAGAACGGAAAAGTTCTATCTTTTCTTCCTGACACCATCGAACAACAAATTGGTTGATAAACTCCGATCCGGTATCTGGGTGCGCGCCGAGCCATGGAAAGGGCATACGTTTCTTGATTGCCGCCATACTTTCTTTTGTTGCTTCCATGCCCTTGTTCCATTGCGCTCGCGGAATCACGAGATTGGTTGCCGCATCCGTGTAGTTGAGCGTATAGACCATATTTCCCAGGAGCGACGACCCGCAATGGACAACCGTATCAATCTGCCCAAAGCCCGGAGGCTTGTCTTCCCAGGGACCGGTGAAGATCGGAATCAGTCTTTTCAGAGCGCTTGGCCTGGTGGCGGATATTCCTTTCCGACCACGACGTATCTTGAAAAATGCACCGACCCGCTGCTTCATCGTTCCCTCGCTCATGCACAAGAGCTTCTCTGTCGCCGCGTCGCTATGTTTCCACATCTGATCCCGCTTGAGAATCGCAACATATTCGGCAACTATCGGATGCAGCAATTCTCCGCAAACCTCGTTGCCGGCGGTCCAGATGTCTTTCAGTGCCGCCGTTACGTCCTGAGTGTAGACAACTCGCCGTCCGGCTTTCTTCTTCGGCTGCATCCGATCGCGCATTTGTTCTCTGGTCATGGCGCGGATGATCGCTTTGCGGTTCATCTCCGTGACCAGCTCAAGAGCGTCAAGGATCTTGCCCTTCTCTTCTCTGGAAGCTTTGAGGTATTCCCCGAGGTGTTCCTGAAAGACCTCTTTTTTAGTGCTCATAGTCATGGGGCTACGGTAACACCAATTATTATCTATCCAGTCGGGGTTCGGTGACTTTAATTGTTATCTATAACGGAGTCTTGACACAAAGATTACCTTAAGATAAACTTAGTATATTATGAATAATGCAATTATTGGGTTAAAAGAATTGAGAGAAAATGTCGAAGCGTATGCCTCTGAAATAAAAAAGGGCAAGTCATTTATCGTTGTGCGACGCTCCCGGCCGCTATTTAAGATTTCTCCTCCTGACGAAGAGGAAAATTGGGAAACAGTTGTTGATTTTACCAAAGTTAAGAAAGGCGGTATCTTTGTTAAAGATCTTCTCTCTTGCCTCTAAATTTCATGGACAAAATCGAGAAGGAATTTTCGAAATTTAGCCAGCACGAAAGAGAATGGGTTAAAGAAGTTCTCAAAAAGTTACAGAAAAATGATTTAAAAGGGTTGAATGTTAAAAAACTGAAAGGGACTGAATATATTTTCCGTGTCAGAAAGGGTAATATCAGAATTATTTATAGAAGTGACAAAGGAAAGATTTTTGTATTGGCAATTGAGCGTAGACGCGAAGATACATATAAATTTTAGGAACTATGTCTTGGTTAAGACCGGATAAAATACCCT
>Ga0209542_10015822_pt1 | contig 12592 bp, 13 predicted proteins | sample RifCSPhighO2_01_FD_184028 | JGI IMG/M metagenome (GOLD analysis project Ga0209542, IMG submission 184028) | Soil microbial communities from Rifle, Colorado - Rifle CSP2_plank highO2_0.1 (SPAdes) (version 2) | ecosystem: Environmental > Terrestrial > Deep subsurface > Rock core/Sediment ...
GAACGACGGGCACTTTCAGAGACGGAGGGTAGTCATTCCGCACCACCCCGAATGACTACCTAAATGACTACCCTGTGACTAGGCATTTCTGGTAAAATATCGTCGAATTGGGTCGTACAGCCCAGCAAGGATAAAACTTAGGTCATTTTTAGAGAATCTTTTTCGTGCGACGCGGAGCGTCGCCCATTGATTCATCGGGTTTTCTTGAACTTCTTTGTTTCGCAAAATACAGGTTCAAAAATACGAAGGCGAAGATTTTTTGGAGGGAGATTTTTTTGGAGGGTAAATCCGAACTAAAAGACGAAGGCGACACACTGGAGGAGTGCTTGCCCCACCCTACCCATGCGCGCACTAGGTATCCCGTCGTCAAAGACCAACGGCTCCCCGAAATCATAGTAAAAGGCAAGTTTATTTTACCCTTTACTTGCTTTTTTATAATACTTCCTCTATAATAGGCCGTAGGCCATTAAAAGGCTAAAGCGGCGAACGCTTAAAAACTTATAAAATACTATGACTGATAAAAAAAATACGATAGATGACTTATTTTCGGATAGCGGCCCCTTTGATGAAGCCGAGGTCGTAAAAGCAATTCAACCTTTCGTTACGATTCAGAAGGCGACGAATGAGATATTTTTCAAGAGTTCTTCCCAAACAACTGAACAACGGATTTTGATTTACGGACTTGCTAAGAAACTCTTAAAGACAAAAGGACTTATCGAGAGCGAGATGATAACCGCCGTTGAAGTTCAAAAAAAGACGAGCATTAAAAGAGGTAGTATTGATCCAACATTTAAGAAGTTGAAGGAGAACGGCTTTTTGGTCGGTAAGATTGATTATGAAATACCGATACCTAAGATTCCCGATGTTATTAAAGTTATAAACAAAAAATAAAAAATATGGACGACATTAAACAACTAAACGAAAAAGTTTCTTCTTTAGAAAAAAGGGTTTTCGTCTTGGAGGCCAAGTTAGATAATAATCTTGTTGAATCCGGAGTGGCGATTGATAAGAAGCTGTCAGTTAAGGAATTCATACTTTCTAAAGGGCCTTCCGGCGATGTTCAAAAGACGCTCGCTATAGCTTGCTATCTGGAGAAGTATGAGGGATTTAGCTCTTTCAACGCCGGAGACCTAGTACATGGGTTTCGGCTTGCAAAGGAGCCTGTCCCAGAGAACATTAACGATAAGATAAATATGAACATTAAAAAGGCTCATATGGACGAAGCGAAAGAGAAGAAGGATAACAAGAAGGCGTGGATAGTGACTAATTCAGGCGAGAGATTCATGGACAATGGCTTCAAAGAGATAAAGAAATAACTGACATGGCGAAAATATCTGACTCCTTCGAAGTTCATAAATTAGACGACCTACAACTTAAAGGACTTTGGGTTCTTGATAAACTTTCTGATTCAAAAGACAGATTGTCTTCGGTTGAGATCGCTGATTACTTAATCGAGGAATGCGGCATAAGTACCTCCCGACAAGCTATTACTTATGCGCTGGAGAAGGAAGGAGGAATCGTCCACAAAAATAAAGGCGGCTATAAATTAATGGAAGCGGGACGTAAAAAATTGGCCGCAGGAAATTCTAACAGCGTTATTGTGATTGAATCGGGTAAACCATTCTCGACGAAGAACGTTATCGTGAAAGATATTTTTAATAATCTCAAAAGCCCCGTTCTTATCTCCGACCCTTATTTGGATATAAATACTCTCGACCTTCTTTTCAAAAATCTTGATAAGAAAAAACAAACCAAGATTTTAACCCATAAAATTGCAGATAAGCCTTCCGGTACATTCTCGCGTCATTTAGGGGAACTACGGCAAGAAGGTTTTCAAATTGAGATAGGGGTTTATTCAAACTCTGACCTCCACGACCGCTATATTATGGACGATAATTCGTTTTGGCTTTCGGGAAATAGCTTGAATTATATCGGCAATAAAGAAAGTTTTATTGTCCGGCTCGGAGAGGATATAAGACAAAGTATGCTCGCTACTTTTAACAACAGGTGGAAAATTGCCAACAAAATTTAATTTTATGCTCAACTATTTTCTCTACGCCCGCAAAAGCACCGATGTCGAAGACAGGCAGGTTATGTCCATTGAAGCCCAACTGTCCGAGCTTCGCACTCTCGCCAAAAGCGAAGGGTTAGAGATTGTATCCGAATTCGTGGAAAAACGAACGGCCAAAATGCCGGGCCGTCCTGTCTTTAACGAAATGCTAAAGCGTATTCAGAAGGGCGAAGCCCAAAGCGTTATCTGTTGGAAACTCGACCGCTTGGCCCGTAATCCCGTAGACGGCGGACAGATCAGTTGGCTACTCCAACAGGGGACGATTCAGCACATACGGACGTATGAGCGAAGCCATTACCCGACCGACAACGTCCTTATGATGTCTGTTGAGTTCGGCATGGCCAACCAATTTATCCGCGACCTAAGCGCGAACGTAAAGCGTGGCCTTCGTCTCAAAGTGAAGCACGGCGAGTTTCCGGGTACTGCTCCCGTCGGCTACTTGAACGATGTTCGGGCCAAGACGATTGTCATTGACCGCAAGAAATATAAAGCGATACGCGCGGCCTTTGAGCTATACGCCAAAGGCAATTCACGTCTTGAAGATATTTCTACCTTCCTAGCGGATAACGGCGTGAGAAGCCACCTCGGCAACAAGACGCACAAAGACCGCGTGAAGTTTATCCTTTCCAATCCGTTCTATTGCGGCCTATTCAAATATGCCGGAGAGTTGCACGAAGGGCGGCATACGCCGATTGTTGAAAAAAGTCTTTTCGACAAAGTGCAGAAAGTTATGACCGAGCGAGGCCACCCGCAGAAACCAGTTTTAGAACCGAAGCCGCTTTGCGGCTTGCTGTATTGCGGCGAGTGCGGCTGTATGATTACCGCCGAAGTGCAGAAAGGCCATACATACTATCGCTGTACAAAAAAGAAAGGTGTTTGCTCCCAGCCATACATTCGCGAAGAAGTTTTAGTGCCGCAACTGAACGCCGTCCTTTCCGGCTACGCCATGCCCTCGCCGTGGGCACAGGAGCTATACCGCCTCATGGACGAGGACGCGGAAAAGTCCTCGCACGAGACGGCGGCGTTCGTGGAAGTGCTACGCACCAAGTCTCAAAACCTTTCACGCGAACTCTCCCGTCTTACCGACCTCTATATAGCGCAAGACATCGAACGCGACGACTACTTAGAGCGTCGCCATTCTCTCGTATCGGATCGGAAGTCGGTTGAGGAACAAGTCGCCAAGTTGGAAAAGGGGGCGAGTGCGTGGCTCGAACCCATGCGAGCGTGGATAAAAGACGCTTCGCTACTGGACGAAACGGCTCAAACGGACGACCTCCCCTCCAAAAAATCCTCCCTCCAAAAAATCTTCGGCTCGAACCTGACTTTGCGAAACAAAGAAGTCCAAGAAAACCCGATGAATCAATGGGCGACGCTCCGCGTCGCACGAAAAAGATTCTCTAAAAATGACCTAAGTTTTATCCTTGCTCCCCGGGTAGGACTCGAACCTACAACCAACTCCTTAACAGGGAGCTGCGCTACCATTGCGCTACCGGGGAATGTACGCGGATTATAGCCGATGTTTGCCGTAGACAAAAGACGTCATTTTCCTTTCGCGAGGAGCGCTTCGACGTCGGCGATACCGACGGGCTTGGTGAGGTGGTGATTAAATCCCGCCTCCTTGGCCTTCGCCTTGTCCTCGTCTTGCCCGTATCCCGTCACCGCTATCAGAACGAGGGGATTATACCCGTGCTCCTTGCGCAACCTCCGCGCGACCGCATATCCGTCTATATCGGGCAGTCCGATATCCAGCAGCACCGCATCCGCCTCGTCGATACGCATCCGTTCAATAGCGGACAGGCCGTCATACACGACCGACGTGCTATGCCCGCCGTGCTCGAGGAGTTTCTTCAGACCGTCGGCCGCGGCTTTGTTGTCGTCAACGACAAGTATCGAGCGTTGTCGCGCGGATTTCTTCCGCTTCATAAGAGGGGTCACCTTGCGGCTGCGCTGTACTGACGGAAGGGCGGGAGCCGGTTGCGGCCGCCGCACTCCCGGCAAGGCAACGGTAAATTCGCTGCCCTTGCCGAGGCCTTCACTTTGCGCCCATACTCTGCCGCCATGCAGGCCGACAAGCCGCCTCGTGAGCGAAAGTCCGATGCCGAGCCCCGCGTTGCTGTCGTTCGACTGCACAAATGATTCAAAAATCTTTCCGAGCATGTGCGGCTCAATACCGTTGCCGTTGTCCTTCACGCTTATACGAAGATTCCGTTCGCCCTCGCACACGACTGCGAGCTCGATGTGTCCGCCTACATCCGTATATTTCGCCGCGTTGGTGAGGAGATTGACCAGTATCTGCTCGAGGCGTAACGGGTCAGCTTCCAGAAAAATGGTTTCTTTGGGTATTGAAACCGAGAGGATGTGGTTGCGGGATTTACAGAGAACGTCGACTGTGCGGGTGGCCCGCTCGACGATGGGGCGCAGTTCGATGCTCTGCTTTTGAAGTTTGAATTTCTTTTGTGAGATGCGCGAGATATCCAGGAGGTCATCGAGCAGGCGGGTGAGTGTCGCATTATGCGTATTGGCGGTCTCGACGAGCTGCATGAGGTCGAGACGGTTGAGTTCCTCCGCTTTTATCTTCATAAGCTCGAGCGAAGAGACCACAGGCGCCAGCGGATTGCGCAGCTCGTGCGCGAGCGTCGCGAGGAATTCGTTCTTGGCCTGGTCTTCGAGGGAGAGTTTCCGGTTGGCTTCCTCCAGCTCCCGCGAGCGGGTCTCTGCTTCGTGTGCGACTACGCGGCGCTCCTCGACGAGAGCGGTGAGGATGAAGAATATGGGAGCGATGAGGATGATGAAGAGCTCGTCGGCGAGGAGCTGTTGATTGAGGGGAATGGCGGCGGGATGGGCGATGATACTTCCCGCCATGCCGACGAATGCGGTCAAGGAAATCGCAGCAGCAACGACACGCGGGGGCAGCCTAAGGCCTATCCAGAAGAGAACGGTAAAGAGACCGTAGAGCACGACGAATGTATTGAGCTGCGGGAGCGTGGTCCAAAACGTGAGATAGATTGCAAGGGTAAGCGTAGTGAGTGCGGCGATACTCTCCAGCAATTCTTTCGGAGCGTGCCGTGTGCCCCGCAGGTACCACGTGGTGATAAGCGGAGTAAAGACCATTATGCTCATGACGCCGCCCGCCCACGCGCGGCTCCACGTCACCCAAAGGGGCGCGGAGAGGGAACCCGCAAGCCACTGCACGAGCGTCGTAATGCTCGGGGCTATTATGGGAACAAACAGCGCGACCGCGATAAGGAGAAGAGAACAGCGGGTGCGCTCAAGGGTGCCGAGGAAATTAAAACGCCGCAGCGCGTACCCCCCAATGACGGCTTGAAGCGGGTACGCGATGGTGGCTGAGACGATGAGAAATACGGAGGGTTGCGCGGGGCTCGTGAGCAGAGAAAAAAACCAGGCACAGGCGATGGGCAGCCACATGCGGTAGCCGCCGAGATAGACCGCCGCGAGGCTGATGCCCACCGGCATCAGAATGATCGCAGGGCTCGTGTTGAAAGTATAAAAAAGGTACTGGTTGAGTTTGATAACCGCGAGTACCGGGACGAAGACGGCGAGAAAAGGAATGATTTGCTGCTGGCGCAGAGTTTGAAGAAAAGATTGATATAAACGGGTAGCCATCGTCCGCATATGACGTTTGTTACTCGCGTACAGTATACCTGCATCAGACACGCTACGAATGGTATGCCGGCTACATGAAAAGTCCATGAACCCTGTGCATAGCCCTGAAAAGCCTTATATATAGAGGCGATTTGCCCGTCCCGCGAATCGTCACGCGGCCAACTAGCCATTAGCGGAAGAGGGGACACCTTGGTATCATTCATACTTCATGCAGCCTCTGTCGCAGCCGGTACAGCAGCTCCTCTTCCGTATGCGGGGGTACGAATCCCGCGAGGCTCCGCCCGAGGACAGCGAGATAATCGTCGAAGAGCATCGCACCGCGAATCCCGCGGCCGCGCTCTACGAGAATCTGCGGTATCTCGTCGACTATCAGGAAGAACACGCGGTGCGGCGCAGCGCCATTGAGCGTATCCTCCGGCGCTCCATCCTGATTGAGAGAAAGACGCTCGACGCGCGGGTGCTGCTCTCCGAGCTTGTCGAGGGCGGGTACCTCCCGCGCAGCGGCGCGACCAGAGGTGTCGCGCGCAAAATCACGGAGGCTATCAACAAAGCCGCGCGAATCGAGCCGCATCTCTCAGGTTCGGCGTCGCTCCGTCGCGCGGTCATAAGTTTTGTGGCGAGCGAAATAGAGACGGTGCTCGCGCCGCGCGAACACCTCTTGGATGACGCAGTCGTGCAGGCCTTCTATCAGACGGTCCAGCCGCGCATACAGGGCCACGAATTTGAAAAAGACCACCTCGACGTCCAGGTGCGCTGTGCCTGCCGCCGCGCGCTGCTCGGCTCGGACGACGCATCGCTCTCGTACGCGCTGTGGCTTCTCTACGTCCCGCAGTGGAAAGAGGAAGCGGCTAATTTCGACGAGATTGCCGGGAAGATCCCGGCCATCATTTCGACGATACGGATGAATGTGGGCAGCACGGTGCAGTGGCAAATCGTGCAAAAGCTGAAGAAAGAGTGCATTTACTTCCGCATCATCCGCGAATTGGTGCAGCGCGACGGGAGTCTCTCTATCGACGTGCTCGGCGACCCCAAGAAAATGGAAGCGGCCACGACCGCATTTCTCGCCGAGAAGTACGCGCAGGAGAACGACAAGGCGCGCTCGAGCGGTACGCGCGCGGTGTGGTACCTCCTCTTCACCAAAATATTCCTCGCACTCGTGATAGAGCTTCCGTACGAGCGCTATGTCCTCGGCGGTGTCTCACCCATACCGCTTGTCGTCAACATTCTCTTCCACCCGCTCTTGCTCTTCGGGCTCACGCTTGAAGTCGTCTCTTTGGGTACCGCAAATACGGAGGCGATTCTGCGTGGTCTGCACGTGGTGCTCTACGGCCGCGATACCCAGCCGGTAGAAATATACCGCCGCATCAGGTTTGCGAAGACCTTTGCGGCGCTGTACGCGCTCGTGGCGCTCGGCGTCTTCGGAGCCATTCTTGCCGTCCTGCAGGCGCTCTCATTCAATATCGTAAGCATGGTGCTCTTCTACTTTTTCTTCTTCTTTGTGAGTTACTTCACCTTCCGCATCCGCTACAACGCGAATCGCTGGAAGGTCATAAGCGACGGGACATTCCCCGCGATGGTCAATCTCCTCGCCGTGCCCGTCGTCCGTACAGGGCACTGGCTCTCGCGGAAGTTCGCGACGGTCAACATTTTTATCTTCATTCTGGATTTCATCATCGAGACGCCGTTTAGGCACATGCTCAGTTTCTGGAATCAGTTTGTCCGCTATCTGCGCGACAACGTCGCCGACGTACGGTGATATTCGACTGCTATAATACAGCTATGAAGCATTACCTATGCACGGGTGGATGCGCGGGGGCCTCCAATGTGCCGGGGACGTGTCAGGCAATCGCGTGTCCGAAATACCAAAAGCCGCTCACCGAGTGCGGCTGTGAGGACGGCAAACACACGGCGGGACCCGCATCACAAACTCAGCAAGGCGATAGAAATAAAAGCAAAAACGAGCCCGACCCACTGAAGGGGTGAGAGGTGCTCACCGAACACGATGAGGCCGATAGAAACCGTTGCCACCAAACCCAGAAGGAGCCAGATAGTTCCCGTTATCGCAAGTTGATTTTTTTGAAATATGGCGGGGAGCCACGAAAGGGTGCCAAGCGCATATACCCCCACCGTGAGAGCTGCCAAGAGAGCACTGGGAGCGAGAGCGAAGCGTTTCGAGAGATATTCTCCGCCTGCAAAGCACAATGCAGAGAGCAAAAGCCATGCCCATGCGGGGATGACCGTAAAGATTTGCATATAAGGATCTTACCACTTCCGCACAGAGAAACGGCGAAGACCGTGCTGTGTAAGGGAGTTTAAACCTCCACAAAACGGGGCTATTTTGGGCTGCCTGCATCTTTTCGCGGGTGGATTATAATAGCGATATGGTTCGCAACGCAATATATGTTTTCATTGATGCGTCAAATCTCTGGGAAGCCCAGAAAGCGAAAGGTCGTTTTTTTGACTACGCGAAGTTACGCGAATTCCTCAAACAGAAACACACCGCGACTACCGTTCAGGTATTTTATTACACTGCTTATCCGGCAGAAGGCACGCGTTCGTATGCGCTTGACGGGAAGCATAAATTTTTCACGTTTCTTAAGAAAGGACTTGGCTTCACCGTTCGAAAGAAGGAGCTCAAACGCATTGCCGTGACTACGGAGGCCGGCGAGGCGATAGAGGAGAAGGGAAACATGGATGTGGAAATGACCATTGATATCATGCACTGTTTACGGCTCTACGATACCGCGATACTTTTCTCCGGGGACTCAGACTTTTTGGCTCTTGTTACCTACCTGCGGCGAGGTGGTAAGAAGACATTTGTATATTCTTCGCGAAACAATATTTCCGAGGAATTGCGAACAGGTGCAGATGGTTATACCGATGTACTTCGTATAGAGGGTGATATTTGGGGTAGGGAATTACAACACCGCCCAAAATAGAAACAACCCTCCTCGCGGAGGGTTGCCCTTGGATGTGATTCCCTTCCGGTTTTATGGAGGAACCAGAAGACCCACTCACTCTAACAGGTAAAGGATGAAAATTCAATGAGCTGGGGATTCCGCAAAAATGGGGTCTGATACCATTTCTTTAAGCCAAGATAATCGGCTCAGGGGAGTCTGAGCCGATTTCGAAGATGCTCTAGTACGACAAACAGCCCGGAAAGCCGGGCTGTTTGCGAAAGAGCACTTTTCCGGACGGCGTAGCGATACTACTTCGTCTTGAAGGATAGCTTGTCACCACGCACCGTCCCTTGGTTGTTTTGCGCAACGATGCGGAAGTAGTAGGTCGTGTTCGAGTTGAGCCCCGTGACGTCGGCTTCGACGGAGTCGGGATTCGTACCCGCGCCTGCGGAGACCCGAGCGGTCGTGCGGAGCAAGAGCGAGCCCAAGAGGGAATCGGAGCTGTACTCAAACCAGTAGCTCGTTTCCGCCCCGTTGGGGTCTACGATTCCGCGCAGCGTTGCGGTAGTCGTACCGACGTTGTTCGCGGCACGGGTCGTCGCTGCGGGCGCCGAGAGCGCGGGACCCTTGGTCGTGAAGTTCTGAGTCGGGCCGTTCACGGTGCCGAACTGATTCTGCGCATTGACGCGGAAGAAGTACTTGGTCGCGGGCGATAGACCCGAGAGCGATGCGGAGACGGCGGTGAGAGCGCTTCCGTTACCTGCTGACTGCAACGACGTCACGCTGCCGAAATTGGCATCGGTGCCGTACTCAAACCAGTACGTGGTCTGCGAGCCGCGGGGATTCACGCGTGCGTTTAGGGTCGCGGTGGTGCGCTCGACGTCCGTCGCGGCGTTTGCGCTTACCGCGGGGGGATTACCCTGCGGAGGGGGATTACTGTTGGTGCTGAAGCTGTAGATGCTGCCGTTTACCGTTCCGAACGAATTTTGCGCGGTCAAACGGAAGTAATAGAGGGTGTTGGCACGGAGCCCGGTAATGTAGCCGGGCGAGGGGATGGCGGCCCATCCGGAGCCGATGCCCTGCGATGCGGTGCGTGCGCCGAGCGCGGTCGTCTCTCCGTATTCATACCGGTAAGAGGTCGGTGCGCCGTTGGGCGTTACTTTACCCGTAACCACGACGGTGGAATTCGATGGTGCGGCACCGGAGTCGGTGACCACCGCGGGCGCGCCTGCAGTCGGTTGCGCGGGCGGAGGTGTGACGGTCGTCCCGCCGTCCGTAGTCGGCGGAGTCGTTGTTGCGGTCGTCCCGTCCGTCGCGGGATTCATGGTGAGAAGAAAGTAGCCGCCCCCGAGAAGGACGAGCACTACGACGATTCCGATAATGACATTTTGGTTCATATATATTTTTTTAGTAGTTAATGTAGTGCATTGCTGCGCCGGTTGGAAAGTTCGACCTACTTCGGCATGCGCAGCGGCACTCATGAAGACGCTGTGCACGCCCGCAGCTTACTCCCCGTACCATGAAGACCTCATGAATCCTCCTCATGAACATTTGTCTCGCTTTCTCCCACAATAGGAGTACTGTGGCAATGTGGATACACACGAGAGGGTCTTTGACCCGCTCGGTGACCCGAAGGATGGGCATTTGCTCACGAGAGCCATCATAGACACCATCCGCGAGCCACTGATTGTCCTGGATGAGGATCTGCGCATCATCGTCGCGAGCGGCTCGTTCTATAAAAAATTCGGACTAACGCACGAAAATACCCAAGGCAAACTTTTTTACGACCTCGGCGACGGCCAGTGGAGCATACCCGCGCTGCGTACTCTTCTTGAAGAAGTGCTACCGAAGAATACGACCGTCGAAGAGTACGAGATAGAGCATCATTTCCCGGCGGCGGGCACACGTACGCTGCTCGTAAACGCACGTGAGATACGGTATGAAAATCACCGCAGAAAAATTCTTCTCTCGCTCCTCGATATCACCGACCAGCGTACGCTCGAATCGGAGCGGGAGGATTTGCTCACGCAAAAGGATTTGCTGCTTAAGGAAATGCGCCACCGCATTGCGAACAGTTTGCAGCTCATTGCGAGCATTCTCCTTCTGAAAGCCGAGACAGTGGAGTCCAAGGACGGACGCGCACACTTTGAAGATGCGCATGAACGCATACTTTCCATCGCCACTATCCAACAGCAACTGGACCCCGTCGGGAGAGGCGAGGATATACATGTAGGGAAGTATTTGACCGCTCTTTGCAAGAGCCTGGTGCGTTCGATGATAGGCGGCCGTAAACCTATTTCCGTGCGGGTAGTCGCCGGCCCGGGTATGGTCGGGTCCGATACCGCGGTCTCCATGGGGCTACTGACAACCGAGCTCGTGATAAACGCCATCAAGCACGCCTTTCCAAGCGGACAAGAGGGCAGTATTGTCGTCACCTACGATGCGACCACCTCCGGATGGGTGCTAAGCATAGAAGACGACGGCGTCGGTCAGAGCGAAGAAGTGAAAGATGGTCCACGGGGTCTCGGAACCAGCATTATCGGAGCGCTCGCGAATCAACTCCAGGCGATGATACGTACCGAAAGTTCGACCGAGGGAACAAAAGTTTCCATCGTACACGCCACCATCTGAAAAGTTCCCGCTGAAGTCCGGAACCGCTACCCCCTAAGCGGCATGTCGCTGTGTTCTGTGTGATCCACTGTGACCGCGGGGGAGAGGAAAATGAAATGGAGCAAGCGTATGACGAGCCAACCGAGGATAGAGTAACCTATCATCGCGAGGAGTACCGAGAAATCGAGCACGGCCGTCGGGCTTATCGCAAACGCGGGGAACGCTCCCGCGAACGGGCCGAGGAGCCTCTGGGTAACGCCGTAGACCCACGCGACGAATTCCGAATTCTGATTGGCTCCCAGAAGCTGCAGTAATATGCGCAAAGCGAACGCGCCCTCAACGAAGCCGACGACCGCATTCACGACGCGCTCCGCGAAGCCGAGCGGGTAATAATCCGTGTGGTATACCGTTGCAACCATTTCCCCAGTATAGATGTACCCCCATGTCGAACACGTGAAGTATCGGGTACGAAAAAACCGCCCCTCCTTAGGTAGTCGGGGCGGTTTTCCGTTCCGTAGGTTTGTCTATTGACCCGTGCGGATGGTCGTTGGCCACGTCAGCTGCATGTTGCCGGAGGCGTCATCCGACCTCGTCGCGAAATAGTAGACGGTATTCGCCGAAAGCCCGGTGATGCTCACCGAGTGGTTGTACCCGTACGCGGACTCGGCCATCGTTTGCCCTCCCACCGTGGGAGGTACTCCTACCGAGCCTTCAAGAAGGGCGAGCGGAGCGGAGCTGTAGTAGATGGTTCCACGCGCAGGCTCGTTCGTCGTCCAGGCGAAGGTCGCCGATGAGGTTGTCGTCGCTGCGATGACGGGGCTTGTGATAGGAGCCGAGACGTCACCCGTCACCGTGCCTCCGATAGAGGCGTTGATGGCGGCAAGCGTGCGGGGCCCAACACGGCCGTAGCCGTTGGTCGAGGCGCTGCCGCCGCAGACGATGCCCTGCCTACACTGGTAGCGTTGCACCGCGGCACGCGTGAGCGGGCCGAAGTAACCCGTAACGAGGCCCTCTGGGTAGATACTCACATCCGCAGCGAGAAATTGCTGCAAGGATGTAACGTTTCCACCACGTGCGCCGAAATCGAGGTAGGCCGTTATCGTGGTCAAAGCGGAAGCCGAGCCCGCCCACAGAAGGACTGTAGCGAGAAGCGCTGCGACCGCGAAGTACCACGTGCGAGAGATTGTGCTGTTCATAATGAGTGTTTTAAGGTGGTTAGTAAATAATATGGAGAGTTGACTAGACTCTCTCTGCTCATGAAGACGAGAGCCTCATGAACCCCTTACGCGGCTTTTGCGCGATTTTCACCTGAGCTTCATGTGCGGGAAAACTCACTCGGATTTCCTCACTATATCGGCGCTCACGAACGGCTTGACGCCCCCCTGGG
>Ga0209542_10015823_pt1 | contig 12591 bp, 7 predicted proteins | sample RifCSPhighO2_01_FD_184028 | JGI IMG/M metagenome (GOLD analysis project Ga0209542, IMG submission 184028) | Soil microbial communities from Rifle, Colorado - Rifle CSP2_plank highO2_0.1 (SPAdes) (version 2) | ecosystem: Environmental > Terrestrial > Deep subsurface > Rock core/Sediment ...
CTCGCCGACCATCCAGAGTCGGTAGAGACGACGCGCACTATTGACCAGATGGGCGTTTTGCTGACTCTGACTGTGCATCCAGAAGACATGGGCAAGATTATCGGCAAGGCAGGTAAGACTGCCGAAGCTTTGCGAATTCTACTGCGCGTGGTTGGGATGAAAGGCAACGCGCGCGTGAATCTGAAAATAAACGAACCAGTCGGCGGCAAGCGTGAGAAAGAGAATAAGACCGTTGATCAGGTTGTTGAAGAACTATAGCAGTGAAATTTCATTTAATTACATTATTTCAAGACGCCTGCGATGCGTATCTAAGCGCGTCCATCATCGGGCGCGCGCGGAAGGAGAAGAAAATTGTAGTCAAGTACCAAAACCCGCGCGATTTCGTGGATAGCAAATGGGGTAAGGTAGACGAGCGTCCGTATGGCGGCGGCCCGGGGATGGTAATCGCCGCAATGCCAATCGTAAAGGGAGTAGTAAAAGCATTGCGGCGAAGCACGAAGCACGAAGCACGAAATCCGAAACAAATGATTATCTGGTTCAATCCAAGTGGCAAACAGTTTACAAACAGAGATGCTGATTCATTGGCGAAGTATAACGACGTCGTGCTTGTCTGCGGGCGCTACGAGGGGATAGACGAGCGTGCGAAGAAAATTTTGAAGACGCTCGCGCCGATGAAAGAATTCGCCGTCGGCGAGGCCGTTTACACCGGCGGGGAAGTGCCAGCACTCGCGATAATAGACGCGGTCACCCGCCGTCTCCCGGGAGTTTTGGGTAAAGACGCATCAGTAGAGGAACGCCGCGTGGCCTCTCGCGCCGTATACACCCGCCCCGAAACCATTTTGTATAAAGGTAAGAAATATAAGGTGCCAAAAGTTCTCCAAACCGGAAATCATGCGGCTATTGACAAATGGCGTGAGAAGCAGTAAATTCACACAGTCTATCGTTGTGCCTTACAACGCAGGTGAGCGATGAAAAGTTTGGTTTCGGACCGAAAACCCGAAACTAGACGGAGCACGAATGCTCCCATTGTCCGACCACGAACGGTCTACCTAAGGTTAGGAGTACTTTGTCATGACTATTTCAGTTGAACAACTGGCATCGCTGGCCAACGACCGAACGCTTTCGACTGCATTTGAACAGGCGTGGTATGACCGGACAGGAGTTAATCCGGTTCAATGCGCGTTGAAAATTGTCAAGTTCAAGAGGGAAAAATTGCGCCACAGAATCTCGATAATCAATGCAGGGGTAGTGTTCGTTGGTTCTGTGCTCGCGACGGTTGCACTTGGGATGCATCTAAGTCTAGTCACGATAACATCGGCAACCTTCGCTGATATTTTGAACAGCCTCGCGACGGTTGCGTCGTTCATTATCGCCATTATATCGGGATTGTTCATGGTTGGGATCAGTGAAGACCTTCCAGAAACTAAATACGATGCGCTCACAGCGTTCTGCGACGACCTGGCAGTTTTTTTCAGGAACGACCCTATTGACAAATGGGGCTGCACCGCGAGGGCAAATCTAGAGCAATTGCGAGAGCATGCATTCAAGACTCTCGTCGGGAAGGCGATGGTCGTGCTTAGGGCAAAAGAACTGATAGATTCGGCAGAAGGAGACCAAGAACATGTCGATGTGGCTCTTCAACACGGGCAACGGTTGTCGGAATTCGCGATGACCTACGATGCTCTTAATCGCATCGGAATGGCTTCGGGAGGCTTCGACCCAGCATTCAAAGCGGCTGCGAAGCAGATAGCCCAAGCCGAGAAATAAAAGCGCCTTGATTAAAAACCCCGCTCCGGCGGGGTTTGTTTTATCCATTTCACCGAGGCGTTTTAATCTTTGACCGACCGGATGCAGATTAGAATGTTTTACTGAGAGTTGTGGCATATCAAATGTTTACCACGACCGTGGCATTGTTTTGATATCCCAATAATGAACCCTATGGGGACAAAATGGGGATACTGACCTTGTAGATCCGACCACCACGCGAACAATCACGCCAACGAGTAATCGTGTCAGGAGTTCACCATCGCCCTCGCCCCGCTTTTGCGGGGCGCTTCTTTATTCCCAAATGAGGTTGCGCAAAAGGTATTTACGAAACTCACCGTGTTCTTATAATAAGGCTTTATATTTGAAGCGAGGTATAATCAATACATGGAAATCCTCATTATCCGCGGACCAATAAATAGAGAAACACTTGAAGCACTCGCTCTCGCGTGGCACATAACTCTTGTAAAGGGTGTGGCGGATATAAAACTCGGAACTGTGGCGCTCGGCGGCGAGTGGCACATAGACGCCAATAACAAATTGATTGAAGAGGGTTCGGAGCAGAAAAATCTCTGGGGCTTCAACCTCTATCCGAAAGAGACCGGGGACGTGGCGATTGAGTACAATTCGCTTATCAATATTCGACCTCTGCAAGGGAATCGGAGTATGGAAATTACCAGTGAAGAAACATGCAAGGCAGTTCGTAAGACAGTGGCGCTCGCAGTTCCATTTCTTGGCTTATGACGCGCGACGCCGCATTTTATTTTGCAAATCTCGGAGCCGATGTCTCTCGGTGTATAGTTGCGGCGAGAGAAGGGAACGAAGTCCGGTACGAAGATTCTCTGTCACGCGCCTACCACACGCTTGAAGAATTGCATAAAACAGCTCGCCCCGAGGCATACGAAGAAGGGCTTCTCATGCTCCGCGGGCTCGCCCACGCTTGAAGAATTGCATAAAACAGCTCGCCCCGAGGCATACGAAGAAGGGCTTCTCATGCTCCGCGGGCTCGCCCTCGCCCGCAAGTCGCCCGAATCCCTCTCGTCTTTTCAATCATCCCTCAACCCCCTCATCTCTGTGTTTGCCGCCCGCTTCGTCGTCTAATCGCACCTTGCGAACAAAATAAACGAAGCTGTTCGTTAACTACTACGACCGTGAGAGTTAACGAATATAGATTTTTGTTTATCCCCAGACTCTGTTTTGGTGGGTTGCGCAAATAAAAGCCCTCTGATACATTAAGAATACAAGATACGAGTGAGTAATGGAGGGCGGGGAGCAAAAAATTCATAAGTCATACGGGAACCAGAGAAAAACGCATAAAGCGCAAGCGGATTTATTTCCGTGCGTTCGCATTTGTATAGATAAAATTTATTACCTCACGCCACTTCACATGCGAAAAAACATCATACAGAAAACGTTCGGTTCATACAGAGCGCCCTCCGTATCGTTTCCAGATCTGGTTGGACACCAGAGAGCGTCGTTTGATTGGCTCGTTAAAGACGGTTTGAAAGAACTGTTTAAGGAATTTTCGCCGATAAATGACTATTCAGGAAAGAAATTTGAACTTAGATTTGAAGATTTTGGAGTTGGCGAACCGAAATTTGACGAGCGGTTCGCGCGCGAGAACGCGCGCACTTACGAGGCGCCGGTGAAGGCGACCGTAAAGCTCATCAATAAGACGTTCGGTTCTGAAAAGTCGCAGGAGATTTTTCTCGCCGACATGCCGATGATGACGCCGCACGGCTCGTTTATTGTTTCCGGAGTTGAGCGCGCTATTGTGCCACAACTCGCGCGAAGCTTCGGTGCATTCTTCGTCTCGGAACTCATTCGTGGCAAGCCATATTTCGACGCGAAAATTATCCCGCTCCGTGGCGTTTGGATCGAGATTGACTCGGAAGCAGACGGCGCCATCTTCGTAAAGATCGACCGGAAGCGTAAATTCCCCATCACACAGCTCCTGACCGTCTTCGGCGGCGGCCTCGGCGAGGCGGTGACGAAACATTTTGCGAAGGACACGCTCGCGCTCGCGGCGATTAAAGCTACACTGGAGCACGACGAGGCGAAGTCTGTTGAAGAGGCATATATAGAGATACACCGCCGCATGAGAGACGGAGACTTGGCGACGCCCGAGAACGCCAAGAACTTCGTCCAGTCGCTCTTCTCTGTAGAGCGTTACGATGTCGGCAAGGTCGGCCGTCATCGCCTGAATGCGCGCTTCGGCCTCCCGACGACGGAAAAGGCTTTGGAGAAGCGCACGCTCGGCCTCGCGGACTTCGTCCGCATCATTTCAGAAATTACGAAGCTGAATGCCGACCCGTCGGCGCGCCCCGACGACATTGACCACCTCGGCTTCCGCCGCGTGCGATTCGTCGGCGAGCTTCTCCAGTCGCGCATGCGGGTGGGCATGAGCCGTATGAAGCGCAATATACAAGACCGCATGAGTACGATAGAGAGCGAGACAACGCTCCCGATGGCGCTCGTGAACCCGCGCCCATTCCATGCGTCCGTGCACGAATTCTTCACGGCGAACCAGCTCTCGCAGTTCATGGACCAGCAAAACATTCTTTCTGAACTGGAGAATATGCGCACCCTGAGCGCGTTAGGCCCTGGGGGCCTAACGCGAGAACGGGCGGGCTTTGAAGTGCGCGATGTGCACCCGTCTCATTATGGACGTCTCTGTCCTATTCATACGCCAGAAGGCCAAAATATCGGTCTCATCCTCCACCTCGCGACGCACGCGCGCACGAACAGCTTCGGCGTTATTGAAACTCCGTATGTAAAAGTGAAGAAAGGGAAGGCGACCGATGAGATTGTTTATTTGAACGCACTTGACGAAGAACTGGAATACATCGCGCATGGCGCTACTAAGCTCGATGAGAATGGTCGCATTAACGTTGAATCCGTTGAAGCGCGCCACAAGGGCGATCCGATCATCGTTCCGCGCGAGTCCATCACGCTCATGGACGCCTCCACGTATCAGATGTTCTCAATCGCGACCTCAATGATTCCGTTCGTTGACCACGACGACGCGAACCGCGCTTTGATGGGTTCCAATATGCAGAAACAAGCAACGCCCGTGCTCATCCCCGAGGCGCCGCTCGTCGCAACAGGCATAGAGACGCACGCCGCTCGCAGTACAGGCCGACTCGTTCTCGCCGATGAAGCTGGTGAAGTGACGTATGTTGACGCTCGCAAGGTCATTGTGGAAAATAAAGAAAGTAAGAAGAGGGAATATCATCTCCAAGGCCTCACACAGACCAACCAGAACTCCGCGTTCATGCATAGGCCTTCGGTCGCACTTGGCGATAAAGTGAAGAAAGGAGAAGTGCTCGCCGACAATTCTTCAACCGATCAGGGTCAACTCGCGCTCGGTCAAAACGTGCGCGTCGCCTTCATGAGCTGGAACGGCGCGAACTACGAAGACGCCATCATCATCTCCGAGAGGCTCGTGCAGGAGGCGAAATTTACAACCGTTCACATTGAAGACTTTGATTGTGTTGTGCGCGACACCAAACTTGGTCCAGAGACTACGACCCACGACATTCCGAATGTAGGCGAAATGCGTTTGAAAAATTTGGATGAAGAGGGTGTTATCCGCATTGGTGCTGAAGTGCGTCCGGGCGATATTCTGGTAGGTAAGGTGACGCCGAAAGGCGAGACACAACTCACTCCTGAAGAGCGTCTTCTGCGGAGCATTTTCGGCGACAAGGCGAAAGACGTAAAGGACACAAGTCTTCGCATGGAGGGAGGTAAGCGCGGGCGCGTTATCGGCGTACGCGTATTCAGCCGCGAGAAGGGCGACCAATTGGAGACCGGTATCATCAAGAAAATGGTCGTCACAGTCGCGCAAGTTAGAAATGTCTCCGTGGGCGATAAACTCGCTGGTCGCCACGGCAACAAAGGCGTTATTTCTCGCGCACTCCCCGTTGAGGATATGCCGTATGACAAGGGAGGTAATCCGGTAGACATTATTCTCACACCGCTCGGCGTCCCAAGCCGCATGAACCTCGGGCAGATTCTGGAGATGCACCTCGGTCTCGCGGCACACACGCTCGGTTACCAAGCCGTCGTGCCGCCCTTTGCAGGCGCGACAGCCAACGAGATCCGCGACGAACTAGAGAAGGCAGGTTTCTCAAGAGGAGGGAAGATGCAGCTCTTCGACGGTCGCTCGGGTGAAGCGTTTGCGCAGGATATCGCGGTCGGTTACATGTACATCCTAAAGCTGCATCACATGGTTGAGGACAAGATCCACATGCGAAGCATCGGTCCGTACAGTCTCATCACACAGCAGCCCTTGGGAGGCAAGGCACAGAACGGCGGACAGCGCTTTGGCGAGATGGAAGTGTGGGCGCTCCTCGGCTACGGAGCTGCGTACACCTTGCGAGAAATGCTCACAATCAAGTCGGACGATATTCAAGGCCGCTCGGCAGCCTTCGACGCGATAGTGAAGAGCGAGCCGATTAGCCACACTGGCACGCCGGCGTCGTTCGCAGTCCTTACAAACCAGATTCGCGGTCTCGCGCTCGACGTGGAGCCATTGAATCTGCCAGAGTCTGTCGACTAGCCTCCAACTACCAGCTATTAACTTACGACTATGGCTTTTACACCAAGACGACTCCCTTCGAAGGACACCTGGAACGGACTCCGCCTCGCACTCGCCTCTCCAGAGCGCATTCTCGCGTGGTCCTCCGGCGAAGTTACCAAGCCCGAGACCATCAACTATCGCACCCAGCGTTCCGAGAAGCATGGTCTATTTGACGAAAAAATTTTCGGTCCCGAGAAGGATTATGAGTGTTACTGTGGAAAGTACAAAGGCATTCGCTATAAGGGCATCGTCTGCGACAAGTGCGGAGTTGAAATAACGCGAAGTATCGTGCGAAGAGAACGCATGGGCCACATTGAGCTCTGCACTCCCGTCGCGCACATCTGGTTCTTACGAAGCGTTCCGTCCCGTATGGCGCTCCTCCTCGGAGCCTCCGCTACGGACATTGAAAAAGTAGTCTACTTCGCCGGCTACATCGTTTCTAGAATTGCAGAGGACGAGAAAAAGCGCCTCCTCACAGAGTTAGAGAGCGAATATAAATTAAAATATAAATCGCTCGGTAGCGACAAAGAACGCGATGCACTAAAAGAGAAAATGACGCTCACAAAAGCAGAAATTGACGGCATTGTCGTCGGGAAGGTTCTCGATGAGCTTGAATACCACCGCTTCTCCGTCAGATACGGAGGTCTTTTTGAAGCTCGTATCGGCGCCGAAGCCATATACGACATCTTCTGCAAGCTGGATTTGAAAGAATTGGAGAAGACGCTTTCGGCGCGATACGCGCACGCTGGCGCCGCCGAACGCGAGAAGCTCGCGAAGCGCCTCTCGCTCATCGCTGGACTCATCGCTTCGAACATACGCCCCGAGTGGCTCTTCCTCACGCGTATTCCAGTCATCCCGCCGGCGCTTCGCCCGATGGTCGCTCTTGAAGGCGGTCGCCACGCGACCAGCGACGTAAACGACCTCTATCGCCGTGTGATTAATCGCAACAATCGTCTCAAGAAACTTATTGACATTCATGCGCCCGAGGTCATCCTGCGCAACGAAAAAAGAATTTTGCAGGAGGCGGTTGACGCTCTTCTGGACAATTCAATTCGTAAGAGTGGTGCGTCAGCCGGCGCTATGACGCTCGCTCAGCGCCGTCCATTGAAGTCGCTCGCCGATTATTTAAAGGGCAAACAGGGCTACTTCCGCCAGAACCTGCTCGGCAAGCGCGTTGACTATTCCGGACGCTCCGTCATCGTCGTCGGTCCTGACCTAGAGCTTGACGAATGCGGTCTGCCGAAGCATATGGCGCTGGAGCTCTTCCGTCCGTTCGTCATCGCCGGACTCTTGGAACGCGAACTCGCGTTCAACATCCGCGGCGCGGGACGCCTTATTGAAGATGGTGTTGCAGAGGTGTGGGAGATTCTTGAAGAGGCTATCGCCGGCAAATATGTATTGCTCAACCGCGCACCGACGCTCCACCGCCAAGGCATCCAGGCATTTCGTCCGCGACTTATCGAAGGTGACGCAATCCAGCTCCACCCGCTCGTCTGTAACGCGTTCAACGCGGACTTCGACGGCGACCAGATGGCCGTGCACGTGCCGCTCTCTGAAGAAGCGCAGTGGGAGGCGGCAAACATAATGAGCGCCAATAAAAATATCTTGAAGCCGGGTTCCGGCGATATGATCGTGCTCACCGGCAAGCCGCTCGACATCATTCTTGGCGTCTACTGGCTCACCAAGGAGGTGGAGAAAGCGAAGGGCGAGGGCGAGCACTTCTCGTCGCCAAACGCGGCAATTCTCGCATCTGAATATAATGCAATTGATCTGCGCGCTAAGATTAAAGTGCTTCCAGTCGCCGGTAAGGAAAAATACGCGACATTCGAGAATCACCAGTTTGAAACAACCGTCGGTCGACTCCTCTTCAACACAGTTCTTCCTGCCGACTATCCGTTTATTAACGAAACTATTACTAAGAAGGTGCTCGCGCGGATTGTTACGAATTGTATAACTCGTTACGGGCTCGACGCTGTGCCAGAGATAGTGAACAAGGTGAAGCGTTTCGGCTTTGATTATGCGACTCGATCAGGCATCTCATGGGCGATAGATGACGTCTCCGTGCCGAAAGAGAAGTCCCGTATCATCGACGAGGCTGTCGCTAAAGTTTCTACCATAGAAAAGGATTATCAGAATGGACTTCTCTCTGAAGAAGAAAAGCGACGTATGGCGATCGAGATTTGGCAGGGGACAAAACAGGCGGTTGAGGAACAAGTTGCGAAAGAACTTGACCCGACGGGCTCCGTCGCCGACATGGTGAAGTCCGGTGCGCGCGGAACTCTCGGCAATCTGACACAGATGGCAGGCATGAAGGGCCTCATCCAGGACACTTCAGGCAAGACGATTGAAGTCCCAATTATTTCCTCAATGATGGAGGGATTGAATCCGATCGAATACTTTATGAGTACGCACGGCGCGAGGAAAGGCCTTACCGACACCGCGCTCGGCACGGCCAAGGCAGGGTACCTCACGCGCCGCCTCTTCGACGTCGCGCAGGACTCCATCGTAACTGAAAAGGATTGCGGCACAAGCCGCGGCGTGAAGATTAATCGCGTGAGCGCGTCTGGCATCCAAGTTAATTATGCCGAGGCGCTTCGCGGCCGAGTGCTCGCGGAGGATGCGAAGGACCACGATGGCACGATTCTTTTCAAGAAAGGTCACTATCTCTCCGCTCTTGACGCTGAAGCTCTGGACGCCGCTTCTTCAATCACTACGATTGTCTCGCGTTCTCCGATGTCCTGCGAAACACGATACGGCATCTGCCAGACTTGTTACGGAATGGACCTAACGACGCAAGAAATCGTTGATCTCGGTGAAGCGGTAGGAACAGTCGCCGCACAAGCCATCGGCGAGCCGGGTACCCAGCTAACGATGCGCACCTTCCACGCCGGAGGTGTCGCGTCCATCGGCGGCGACATTACGAGCGGTCTACCGCGCGTTGAAGAAGTGTTTGAAAAGCGTTCGCCGAAAAATCCGGCCGTCATCAGCAAGTCCGACGGCATCATTTCAGAAATTAAAGAGGAAGGCCGCGAGAAGGTCCTCGTCGTCGTTCCGACTGCGGGGCAGGGAAAGAAGGATGGCTCGGCATACGAGTATCTCGCGCCGTATCCGCGCGTACCGCTAGTCAAAGAAGGCGACACCGTCGTGAAGGGACAGATTCTCACAGACGGCTCTGCCGATCTTGACGACCTCTTTGAGTATGCCGGCCGTGCGATGGTGCAGGAGTACATCATCACCGAGGCGTCAAAGATCTACGAGATGCAGGGTGCACCCGTGTCGCGTAAACACCTGGAGGTCATAGTAAAGCAGATGTTCTCGCGCGTGAAGATTACCGATGCCGGCGACACCGACTACTCGGTCGGCGACGTCGTGGAGGATTGGGAAATTGTGAGGTCTGTGAAGGAGATGAAGGACGCAGGGAAAATTGTACCGCAGTCGCGAGAGATTGTGCTCGGCATTAAGGAGAGCGCGCTTTCGCGACGCTCGTTCCTCTCCGCCGCCTCCTTTGAGCAGACGACGAAGATTCTCATCAATGCCGCGCTGCGCGGCTCGGTAGACCGCCTGCGCGGCTTGAAGGAGAACGTCATCCTCGGTCGTCTTATTCCATCTGGAACAGGCTTCAAGGGTAGTAAGAAGTTCGCACATATCGCGAAGCTCCAAGCCTCACGTCCAGCTCTCTCTTTTCTTCCTTCCCGCACCACATCCTTCGCCCCCCGCACCCCTCGCGCGCTCTAGCGATACATAGTGATACATAGTGATACATAGGGCTGCCCTATGTAAAAGGAAAGTATAAAAAGTTTAACGGCGCAGGCTCTTTCGAGTCCTGCGCCGTTTCATCATGGGTGTTGAAGAACTATCTCCTCCTGTTCCTTTTCTAGGGAACGATTGCGGATTCGTGCAGTCCGAAATCAAGCTAGCGCTGTTTTCTAACTTTGTCAAATACTTTCGCGCGAGGTAGAATCAAGAAACCATGGCGAAGGATACGGTGGCGGAGATTAAGGAGCGATTGAGCATACAGGACATCATTAGTCCGTATGTGAAGCTGAAGCGAGCGGGGAAGTCGCTCGTTGGATTATGTCCATTCCACAAGGAAAAAACGCCGAGCTTCCATGTTAGTCACGAGCGAGGAAGTTGGCACTGCTTCGGCTGTGGGCTCGGCGGAGACGGGTTTTCGTTTATTGAGAAGATTGAGGGAGTAGATTTCAAGGGTGCGTTAAAAATTCTTGCAGAAAAAGCTGGCGTCACGATTGAGTATTCTTCTGGCGCACAACACAAAGAGGATCAGTCCAAGAAAGAACGCTTGCGTGCTCTAATGAGTCGCGCGAGCGAATGGTACGCGGGCAAGCTCGCTAGCAGTCCTGCGCAAATATATGCGGAAAAACGCGGTCTAACAGACAAAACTATTTCAGCGTGGCGACTTGGCTACGCGCCAGACGAATGGCGAGCGCTCCTGGAGGCGCTTACGGCAGAAGGTTTTAAGATAGAAGAGTTGCTTTCGGCAGGATTGATAAAAGAAGCAGACGGGAAAAAGGGCACTTATTATGACCGCTTTCGTAATCGGCTTATGTTTCCAATTCGTGACAGCGCCGGCAGAGTCGTTGCGTTTACTGGCAGAGCTCTCGCGAGTGACGACTTGGCGAAGTATCTTAATTCACCGGAAACCGAGCTCTATCATAAATCTGAAATTCTATACGGCATGGACTCGGCAAAAGATGCAATACGTGTAAGGAAGTTCACGATGTTGGTGGAGGGCCAGATGGACGTGCTCCACGCGCATCAGGTGGGATTTGAAAATGCGGTCGCGCTCTCAGGCACAGCGCTTTCTGAGAAACATCTCGCGCTCATGAAGCGATACAGCGATAATCTCATGCTCGTGTTGGACGCGGACCCTGCCGGTCTCAATGCATCTGCGCGCTCGGCCACTCTCGCGCTCTACTCCGGTCTGCGTGTGAAGGCCGCTCGGCTTCCAAGTGGGAAAGACCCGGCGGACTTAATTAGCGAAAACCCAAAGGACTTCGCGAAACGCGTGACCAATGCCAAGCCGATTGTTGAATTCTTCCTCGCCGAGCTCGCAGAGCGCGAACACGACGCGCATCGGCTCCTGCGCTCAGCCGAGGCAATTGTGCTACCGCTAATCAGCGCGATGCCAAGCCCGATGGAGCGCGAACATTTTATACAAGCAACCGCCCGCGCGCTTTCGCTCTCGGCCGAGGCGGTTCGCGAGTCGTTGAAGAAGTTGCCGAAACTTCCGGATTCTGCCGTCGGTTCTCAAATACAGGCAACAGCCAGCTCGCCGGCCCGTTCCACTGCTGAGATTCGTCGAGAACAAGTTCTCGCAGTTGTCCACGCTTATCACGATGCTCCTCTTGCGAAGCGCGTCAAAACGGAGTATTCTAGAATCACTGAAGCCGAGCAGCTTCCTAGCGAAATTCCCTCAGAGCAGGCCCTGTTCAAGGCGGAACAGACGTTTGGCGAAGACCCGCGAGAGGATGCTGCAGACGAGCTTCTCCGCGCCTTTGAAGAAGCGGTTATCCGCGAGGCGTATCAGGAGGCGATATCCAATTTACGCAGAGCCGAGTCGGCTGGCGATGCCGCCTTGATTCACAGTGCGCATTCGGTATGCGCGAAGCTCTCTGCGCGCCTTTCTGCATTTGGGAATTGAGTTTTCATTCTCTACATGGCAAAAAAATCTACTAAAAAAAAGAAAAAAGGAGCGAAGAAGTCCGCAAGCCGTCGGGAAGCTAAACGCACGCACACCAAGAAAAAAGCGGCACGACCCAAATATACAAAAAAACAAATCGTACGTTCGGCGATTAAAAGTGCGAAAACGAAGGCGAATTCGCAAAAAGCATTGTCGGCGGAAATACTTATTGAGAAGGGCAAGGAGCGCGGATACGTCACATATAGTGAAATTCTAAAATCATTTCCACACGTTGAGAGTGATATCAGTTTCCTTGAATCGCTATACGAACGATTCTCCATCGCCGGTGTTGACGTCCTTGAGGGCGGAATGCTGGAGGACGCAGCCGACGAATACCTCGCTACGCGAAATATTAAAGACCGTCACTCCACCGGCTACGATTCTATACAGATTTACCTGCGCGAGATCGGGCAGTATCCGCTTCTTACCGCCGCCGAGGAGCGCGGGCTTGCTCAGCGCATTGAGAAGAGTGACGCGGAAGCGCGTAACATCCTCGCTCGCAGTAACCTGCGTCTCGTTGTCTCTATCGCTAAAAAATACGTCG
>Ga0209542_10015824_pt1 | contig 12591 bp, 13 predicted proteins | sample RifCSPhighO2_01_FD_184028 | JGI IMG/M metagenome (GOLD analysis project Ga0209542, IMG submission 184028) | Soil microbial communities from Rifle, Colorado - Rifle CSP2_plank highO2_0.1 (SPAdes) (version 2) | ecosystem: Environmental > Terrestrial > Deep subsurface > Rock core/Sediment ...
GGTCGCGGCCGGCAGACCCATCTCCGCCAGGTGCAGCAGCAGCTCGCGCGCCATGTACAGGCCCTTTTCGATATGAAAGGAATCGTCCATGAACGGATCGTTGATGAGCCCCTTCCACCCGACCGTGGTGCGCGGCTTCTCGAAATAAACGCGCATGATGAGATACAGCGTGTCGCCCACTTCCTGCGCCAACTGCTTCAGGCGCGCGGCGTATTCCCTGGCGGCCTTGATGTCGTGAATCGAGCACGGACCGATCACCACGAACAGGCGGTGATCCTGGCGATCGAGAATGCAGCGCACCGTTTCGCGCCAGGACAACACCGTCCGCTGCGCGTCCTCGGTCAGGGGCAGCGCGGTCTTGACCTGCTGCGGCGTGGGCAGCAGGTCCTGCGAAAGGACGTTGAGATTGTTGATCGGGTCGGTCATGGCCGGTACGGAAAAAATCAGGGTGAATCCGTCAGTCTAGCGCACCGCGCGCGGCTTGTCGGCCCCGCGCTTCGGCCAGATACCGGCCGTGGGCTCCGGTATAATAGGCCCCGCATGATCGACCCGTGGCTGCTGCTTAAATCGATATCCGCCGGCACCGCCGCAAAACTCGCGCCGAATGTGCTGGCATGGATCAACCGCCTCTCCGGCCTGGTGCTGATCGGCTTCGCCTTTTATGCGCTGAGCGCCGTCAATCTGCGCGCTCTACCTTGATCGCCTCGCCGGTTTTCACTTTTTTCAGGTAGTGTCTCAGATTGAAGTTCCGTTATCGGCCAGGAGCGGTCGGTCGCAGTATCCCGAAAGCAGACGTTCAACGCCGCCTTTGAGCCGCACGGCCATGGACATTACACAAAGCGGTGCGCTGTCTCATTGCGTCGGCTCCAAGGGCTTGTGTCGACTATGCCGGTGGCAATCCCTGCAAGATGTTTCCCTTGACTGGAGCGGAAAGGAAGGTTCGTTTAAGAAGATCGAATGAGAATGCTTCTTTGCGGTTCCATGGCAGGAGCGACACCATCCGGGCCATCGTGCAGTAGCCAAACAGAACCTGTGCCCAGGTTCCAATCGTTGGAATCCAGTAAATCAGCTGAAGTTTCTCGGGCAACGCGATAAGGAGCAGTAACAAATATCCGAGTCGCACCTGGATTGGGAACGCGGTAATGCTGCGTTCACGAATGGTGAAGTGTATTAGCTGAAACACTGTGAGGCCAATGGCGAGCAGGAATCCCGTTGGCCACCCAGACACACCGGCGGTCAGAAGGCCAACCGTCACCAACCAATACCACCAACTCAAGGCGCGATACTCAAGCATAAACATGTATGACCTCCTTCATTGTTAAAACCGCGGGCACGGTTTCAGAAACTCAGCGTTGCCGCGCCCGCCTTGATAAGCTCATGCATCTTGCTCGCGCCGGTAATTACCACGCCCTCCACCAAATCCTGCTCGGTATAACCGCGGCTTTTCACGCACGGCGTGCAGGCCCACAAATTCCCGCCACGCGCCATGAAGTCACGGATCAGGTCTGACAACGGATCGAGCGGTTTCACCTGCGTCATGTCGGCCGCGCGCTTGCGTGCGATATCGACCCCTGAGCTGGTCAGGAATATGGATACTTTGAGCCCGGCGGTGATGCCGCCGCAGGCGATGGTCAGGCCCGCCGAGGACAGCTCGTGATCGATGCCGTGCGTGATGACAACCACCAGATTGCGTGTGTTCTCTTGGTCATCAGGAATACCTTTCGCCGCTTTTCCCAAGGCGATAAGTACCTCGCGACTCGGATACTTCATGAGCTTGAGATCAGTCGCATTGACCTGTGTGTGACCGTTGAAACGCCGAAAATATTCATCAACGGCGGTTGTGTTGAGGAACATGGCCAAGCCGCGTGCAAGCGCCTCTGGCAGTCCATGCTTGCGCTGGTGAAATACATTCAGATGATTCTCGAAGCCTAGTACTTCGGCATCGGCAAAAATGTCCGGCTGGACCACGCTCGCCATGATACGTCGCTTCTCTTCCTTGGATGAAAAGCGACGAACGACGCAATAAAAGCCGATTGGAAAAAACCACTTTTCGGTTTCGACGTTGCGAAGAATCGCGTTAGGCTTTTTAACGTCGGTTCTCGGCCATACGGTATTCTGGCCATTAAAGTGGACTGGGTAAACCAACGGAACCGTACCTGGTTCGGGCATGCTACGCAGATGGTCCTTCAAGCGAAAATCTACAACAGGGCCGGTAGAAACCTGGATGCCGATATCTTCCAACGAATATCGGACTTCAGCCAACAGCTCAATTGCGTTGCGCTCCGGCGAGGTGGGTACATGTATGAAACGTTCTGGGTCATCGGGAAAAACTATCCGATCGAAGGGATGCACGTGAGTCGTAAGATCGGTGAAACTATCATCGGTCGATGTCGTAACCTTTACATCGCCTTGTTGGCCGCTACGCTCAAGCATGATAATAACGTTCTCTTGCAAGACATCATCATCCTTAAATGCCTTGTTTCGTGACTCAAACAAGTGTATGTGCCGGATTGCAGCGCGCTCCAAAAGGAAGCCGCGGAAAGGGCGGTAGTAAGGTCCATTGCAGAAACTGCGAGGGATAATCGCCACAACCTGACCGCCGGGTGTCATCAGTGCGAGCGTCAGGGCAACAAAAGCTGAATATAAATTCACCGTCTCTATTCCGGCTTGCCGAAGTAGAAAACAATGGCGAGAATCGTTGTTTATTTTCTTGTAAGGGGGATTAAGAATGGCGTGAGAGAATCTATTGCCATTACCGAATTGGATTCTATTGACGGCCTCCTCAATAAAATCTCCGCCAATTATTTCGTAAGCAAACGGCGCTCGTTTGGAGTAACTCGCAAACGTACTTGCCAATTCTTTGTGAAGATGTTCGTCTAATTCAAAGGCGGTAATTTCCACTTTACCAAAAGCCAAATCGCCAGAAATACACCGCTCAAGAAAAGCACTAGAGAGCGATCCAATGCCCGCGCCAGGGTCAAGCAAGCGACATACACTGTTCGTCGTCGGATAAAACAAGCCCGCCATATACCGGGCCGTTCTTTCGGGTGTAAGAAACTGCCCGAATTGCGACTTCTTCTTCGCCTCGGTGTTTTTCGAAACTCGTAATCTTGTTTTTTCAACTGCTGACAACATTTTCTCAGCTTACGGATTTGCCGTGCATTTAACAACGGGCAAATATATAGACCTGTACCTGCAAAGGTCCGGTCTGGGCCGAAATCCGAAATTTGACTGAAACACTACTGAGTGACATTAGCCGACCTGCTCAATCTTGATCGGGGCACCCGCTTTGACCGACTTGAGCTGCTTAACGTCTCCCAGCGCCTTGCCCCAGATGTTGGTCGGTGACGCGAGGCGGATTTCATCGCCGCGTGAAACCGGCGTGCGTCCGAAACCGATGGCGATGGAGTCGCCCTCGGTCCAGAACGCCAGCTCGCCGGCCTGCACCACGTCGCGCGCGTCGGCCTCCCGTTTCAGATGTACCGGCGTGGAAAAATAAACCTCGTCGCCCCAGGTATTCGCCTTGGAGGTAAACGGCAGCGCGTTCCAGATGGCATCCGCGGTAGGCGTCTTCAAGAGTTCGGCTTCGAGCGTCACCGAACCGATGGTCATTTTGATGCGTCGCATGTGTACACCTCCTACTCAAGGAGCTCGCGGCCGACCGGAGCGCCAAAGTCCGCTTCCGCGTAACGATTCTTGGGAGTGATCCGTTTCACGAGATCACCGAAATGATATTGGGGGGCGAAGGCTGGCCGTTTCGGCGATACCGCGCGGCACGCGCATCACCAAGCTGTTACTCCGCTTTTGGGCCTTGGTTTTCATTCCACCCTCATGTACTCGGTCATGATGTTCTCCAGCTCTTAACTTATAACCGGTTGTAAATCGCCGTGCAATAGAACGGGCGTGGTCAATTCAGCATCAGACTCAACAAGGCGATCCGCCGTCCCACTGATGACAAAAGGCACCGCCCGGTATAGACTTTACAGTGTGAAGACTTTCCGCTGGAACCCTCAAAAAAATGAGCAGCTTAAAGTCGGTCGCGGGGTCTCTTTCGAGGACGTGGTTCTGGCTATTGAATCTGGTGGGTTACTGGACGTCGTGGAACATCCAAACCCCAAGCGGTATCCAAACCAGGGTGTGTATGTGGTGGTCATTGCTTCCTATGTCTATCTCGTGCCACATATCGAGGAACCCGATTACGTTTTTCTCAAGACCATTATCCCCAGCCGCAAGGCGACGCGGGATTACGGAATGAAGGTGAAAGATGAAAGTTCTTGATCGGTATGAAAAGCAGGTTTTGTCGGCGTTCGAGACCGGCAAACTCAAGTCAACGGTTACTTCCGAGGCATCGCTTCGCCGCTATCGTGAGTACGCGCGTGCCACCCTGACGAAGAACAGGCGCGTGAATGTCCGATTGTCCACGCAGGATCTTTCGGAGCTTCAAACCCGGGCCGCCGAGGAAGGCGTGCCTTATCAGACGCTGATTTCCAGTGTGTTGCATAAGTTTGTGACGGGGCGGTTCGCCGAGAAGCCGTCTCGTCTAACGGCGCGTTCAAACGGACGCGGCAAAAAACGCCGCGCCGCTTAGCGTTCGCTCAACGGCAATCCTGGGTTGAAGCCAGAATTCAGTTCACCAAGCACCGAATTACTGCTTCTCCTGTTGCATGAGGTGGTGATTCGCCGAGGGGCTATGGCTGTCATGGCCGGCGTGCCCGCCTGGCACCGCCAGTACATACACGCCAAAGAGCAGGATCAAAACACCCGCGCCACGGCGTACCCACGGCAGGCGCGTGATATGGCCGAGCCAGTGCGCGGCGGCGCCCATGGCGAGCAGCATGGGCAGCGTGCCTAGACCAAAGGCGAGCATCAGTGCAGCGCCTTGTACGGCGTCACCCGAAGCCAGCGACCAGGCGAGCGCCGAATATACCAGCCCGCACGGCAACCAGCCCCACACCAGCCCGAGCGCGAGCGCCTTGAGCGGGTGATTCACCGGCAGAAACCGCCGGCCGAAAGGTTCGATGCGCACCCACAGTTTTCCGCCTAAACGTTCCAGCACCGCGAGGCCCGGCCACCAGCCGGCGAGGTAAAGCCCGAGCGCGATCATGAAACCGCCGGTGATGATTTTCGCGATGAGCCGCGCCTGTTCCGGTGGCGCGATGCGCAGTATCTGCGCACTCAGGAACCCGACGAGGGCGCCGGCGATGGCGTAGCTCGCGATGCGTCCGATGTTGTAGGCGGCAAGATAAGGGAAAAGCCGGACGGGAGAGCGGCGGATGTCATCGTGCAATCCGAGCGTGAGCGCGCCCACGATGCCGCCGCACATGCCGAGGCAATGCGTCGAACCGAGCAGGCCGACGAGGAACGCCGCGACGAGCGTAAGCTCTGTTGGCATGAAACGGGCGTGTCATGCCCCTCAGGGCAAGCTGGGGCGCATGACGAGGCGGTTATCGCCAGGCATGAACAGCGATCCGGTAAGACGCCAGTCCTGAGCGGTGAGCTGCACGTCCCAGTGGCCCGGCACGAATTCGGGCAACGGCGCGCGGTAAGTACCGTCGGCGTGACGCGGCAGAACCAGGCTGCGATCGAAGCCGGCGCGCGTGGCGTGCATCAACTTGATCTGAATATTGCCGGGCAAGGCCAGCGCCTGGCGCGCGGTCAGCCGGACCAGCAGTTCGTGACGCGCGGCATCCAGATCCACGGTGCCAGTAAGGCCCTCCGCGGCGGCGGCCTTATCCCGATCCAGCATGCGATTGATGGCCATGCCCTGCCGGTAGTAATCGTCTTCCACCATCCCGTCGTCGGAGTGGATCGCCAGCGCCAAACTCACGAAGCCGACGATCACGGCCGTGAGCGGAAACGCGATCAGCAGCCACACGAACGGCTCGCGGTACCAGGGCCTGACGGGCGCACGCTTCAACGTCATGACGTGGGCCCCAGGAAGCGCGCCGTCTGCTCGGTAACCAGGTCTTCCACGTCGGCCGCCTGCAAGCGGAAATAGACCGGCATGCTGCGTTGCGCGAGATTGTTTCGATCCGCCTGCAACCGTACCGGGACTTCCGCCACCTCGCCCGCCGCGACCGCGACGTCGGCACGGTCGGTGTGCAGTTGCAGGCCGTCGATCCCGCGCGCCGAGACGATGTAACGGTGAGCCTCGTTGTCCATGTTCATAACTTTCAGTGTGTACGTGTTTTCGATCAGTCCTCCGGCCGTTTCGCGATACAGCGCGTTGCGGTCGCGGATCACGTCGAGCTTGAGCGGCACGCGCAACAATACGGCAATGACCAGCGCGGCGCCAATCGCCGCCAGCAGGGCGGTATAAATCAGCACGCGCGGACGCAGCAGCTTTACCGGCTTGCCTTCCAGCGCGTTTTCGCTGGTGTAGCGGATAAGCCCCTTCGGATATCTCATTTTGTCCATGACCGAGTCGCACACGTCCACGCACGCGGCGCAGGCGATGCAGCCGACCTGAAGCCCGTTGCGGATATCGATGCCGGTGGGGCAGACCTGCACGCACAGGGTGCAGTCGATGCAGTCGCCGAGCCCCTCCCGTTTCAGATCCACGCCGCGTTTGCGCGCGCCGCGCGGTTCACCGCGCGCGGGATCGTAGGAAATGATCAGGGTGTTGCGGTCGAACATCGCGCCCTGGAAACGGGCGTACGGACACATGTACAGGCACACCTGCTCGCGCAGCCAGCCGGCGTTGCCGTAGGTCGTACCGCTGTAGAACAGGATCCAGAACGTTTCCCACGGCCCGAGCGACAGATGCGCGACGGAGAAGCTGAGCTCGCGGATGGGCGTGACGTAACCGACGAAGGTGAAGCCGGTCCAGGCCGCGAACAGGATCCAGACGAAGTGCTTCACGCTCTTTTTCAGGAGCTTCTCGCGATGGTTCCACGGAAGCTGCGCGAGCTTCATCTGTTTCGGACGGTCGCCCTCGATCTGGCGCTCGATCCACAGAAACACCTCGGTCCACACCGTCTGCGGGCAGGTGAAGCCGCACCACACGCGCCCAGCGACGGCCGTGAACAGGAACAGCGACAGCGCGGAGATGACGAGGATGGCGGTGAGGAAAAACAGGTCCTGCGGCCAGAACGTCCAGGCGAACAGATTGAACTTGCGATTGGGAAGATCGATCAGGAAGGCCTGCCGGCCCTCGCCCCAGTTGAACCAGGGAAGAAAATAGTAGATGCCGAGGGTAAGCCCGACCATGGCCACGCGCAGTGTCGCGAAGCTGCCGTGGACCTCGCGGGGATAGACGCGGCTCCGCTTGGCGTACAGCGCCTCGGTAACCGCATCCGCCTCGGCGATGGGGATGACGCGGCCCTGTACGGATGAAGTCTTGCGCCGGGGTTCGGTCGCCGGCTGGCGCGCCTTTTTTTCCGCCACGCGGCGCGCGACCTCCTCCTGCGATTCGGCTAAAGAGGGTATTCGCTGTTTTTCGTTTTCGCCGCTCTTTTTTTTCTCCTCCCGCTCCGGTTCATCGGTGTGCGGTTTCACGCTCAATGTTTCTCCGCTCTATCCCCCTCGACGGGATGCGACAGGCTGTAGACGTAGGCGGCCAACAAATGCACTTTTGCCTCGCCCAGAAATTCGGCATGGGCCGGCATGCGGCCGGCGCGGCCCTTTTCGATGGTTTCCATGATGGCCTTCTTCGATCCGCCGTAGAGCCAGATGTTGTCGGTCAGGTTGGGCGCGCCCATGGCCGGATTACCCTTGCCATCCGGTCCGTGACACGCGACGCACAACTGCTGGAATTTCTCCTTGCCGGCCGCGGCCGCGGTTTCATTCACGCTCCGACTGCTGAGGGCGAGAACGTATTCCGCCACATTCGCCGTGCCATCGGGCCCCAGCACCGCGCCCCACGGCGGCATGGCGCCGGTGCGGCCGTTCATGATGGAGGCCTTGATGATCTGCGGATCGCCGCCGTACAACCAGTCTTCGTCACGCAAATTGGGGAAACCCGGGCCGCCGCCCGCATCCGATCCATGGCAGCCGGTGCAGTAGTTCACGAACAGGCGCCCACCGGTCTTGAGGGCGTCGTGGTTCGCGGACAGCAGCTTGAGATCTTCCTTGAGGTATTTGTCATACAGCGGGCCGAACTGCTTATCCGCGGCCGCAATTTCCTTTTCATACTGGTTTTTCTCGGTCCAGCCCAGGATACCGCTGAAAGTCCCCATGCCCGGATACAACGCCAGGTAACCGATGCCGAACACGAGCGTGATGTAGAACATGTTCAGCCACCACTTGGGCAGCGGGTTGTTCAGCTCCTGCAGGTCCTCGTCCCACACGTGCCCCATGGTCTTGGGCTTTTCGCTGTCCTTGCGGCGCGGTTCCGCCATCCAGCGATTGAGCCAGAACATCGCGGCGATACCGCCGCCGGCGCCAATGATGATGAACCAGTGCCAGAATCCGCTGGTGAAATCAGCCACGCTGCTTCCCCCCGCGAGTAAAAGAAGTCGCGCGTAGCGCGCTCGGCTCGCTCCCTTCTCCCCTTGAGGGAGAAGGGGTGGGGATGAGGGGTTTCCCCCTCTCCCCTTGCCCTCTCCCGCGAGGGGAGAGGGGGAGTAAGTGGGAATCCATTTCGTCTTCGAGCGGCATCCGTGCGGCTTGCTCAAATGACTTCTTGCGCTTCGCGCTCCAGGCCCACACGATGATGCCGATAAACAGTATGAACAGCATCGCTGTCCATATCGAATGAACCAAACTGAAGTTCATCGTCTCACCTTGATCGCCGTGCCCATACCCTGCAAATAGGCGATAAGAGCATCCATTTCGGTCTTGCCTTCCAGTTCGGAGGGTGAGTTGCCGATTTCCTCGTCCGTGTAGGGATGCCCGAGCGTGCGCAGCACGCGCATCTTCTTCTGGATGAGCGAAGCGTCGAGCTTGTTCTTCGCCAGCCACGGATAGCCCGGCATGATCGACTCCGGCACCACGTCGCGCGGATTGATCAGGTGCGCGCGGTGCCACTCGTCCGAATAGCGGCCGCCGACGCGGTGCAGGTCGGGACCGGTGCGTTTGCTGCCCCACTGGAACGGGCGGTCGTAGACGAATTCGCCGGCCACGGAGTAATGTCCGTAACGCTCGGTCTCGGCGCGGAACGGCCGGATCATCTGGGAATGGCACACCATGCAGGATTCGCGGATATAGATGTCGCGGCCCTCGAGTTGCAGAGGCGGATAGGGCTTCAATCCCGCGACCGCTTCGGTCGTGGATTTTTGGAAAAACAGCGGCACGATCTCGACCAGTCCCCCCACCGCCACCACCAGCACCGTGATGACGATCAGCAGGCCGACGCTTGTTTCGACTTTGTCATGTCCGGATGCCATGATCGGTCCCCTTCAGTGCGCCGCCGCGGGGGCGGGAATGACCGCCTCAACGGGTATGCTGCCTTTGACGGTCTTCCACAGGTTGTACGCCATGAGCAGCATGCCGGTCAGGAAGAACAAACCGCCGAGCGTGCGCACGATATAGAACGGATGCATCGCCTGCACCGATTCGACGAAGCTGTAGGTCAGTGTGCCGTCGGCATTAACCGCGCGCCACATGAGTCCCTGCATCACGCCCGCGATCCACATGGACGAGATATAAAGTACGATACCGATCGTCGAGATCCAGAAATGCGTCTCGATGAGTTTCACGCTGAATATCTGGCGGCCGAACAGACGCGGAATGAGGAAATACATCGCGCCGATGGAGATCATGCCGACCCAGCCGAGCGCGCCCGAATGCACGTGGCCGATCGTCCAGTCGGTGTAGTGCGACAGCGCGTTCACCGTCTTGATCGACATCATCGGGCCTTCGAAGGTGGACATGCCGTAGAACGACACCGACACGATCAGGAACTTGAGGATGGGATCGGTGCGCAGCTTCTGCCACGCGCCCGACAGCGTCATGATGCCGTTGATCATGCCGCCCCAGGAGGGCGCGAGCAGGATCAACGAGAACACCATACCGAGCGACTGGGTCCAGTCGGGCAGCGCGGTGTAGTGCAGGTGGTGCGGGCCGGCCCAGATATAGGTGAACGCCAGCGCCCAGAAATGCACCACCGACAGGCGATACGAATACACCGGCCGTTCCGCCTGTTTTGGGATAAAGTAATACATCATGCCGAGGAAGCCGGCGGTGAGAAAAAAGCCCACCGCATTGTGGCCGTACCACCACTGCACCATGGCGTCCTGCACCCCGGCGTAGGCCGAGTACGACTTCCAGAACGACACCGGCAGCGCCGCGCTGTTAACAACATGCAGCACGGCGATGGCGAGAATGAACGCCGCGTAGAACCAGTTGGCCACGTAGATGTGGCTCACGCGGCGCTGGATCAGCGTGCCGAAAAACACCACGGCGTAGGCGACCCACACCAGGGCGATCAGAATATCGATCGGCCACTCCAGCTCGGCGTATTCCTTGGTGGTGGTGATGCCGAGCGGCAGCGTGATGGCCGCGGCCACGATCACCAACTGCCAGCCCCAGAAGGTGAAGGCCGCGAGCCCGTCGCTGAACAGGCGCACGTGGCAGGTGCGCTGCACGACGTAATAGGAGGTAGCGAACAGCGCGCTGCCACCGAAGGCGAAAACCACCGCGTTGGTGTGCAGCGGACGCAGGCGCGAGAAGGTCAGCCAGGGGATGTCGAAGTTGAGCGCCGGCCAGGCCATCTGCGCGGCGATGAGCACGCCGACCAGCATACCGACAATGCCCCAGACGACGGTCATCACGGCGAACTGCCGAACGACCTTGTAGTTATAGGTTTGCATCCTTAGCTCCGTAATCGGCGCATCCCTGCGCTACTTCTCTGGCGTAGCCATGATGCTCCCGCTGTTTAGTCAGGCCGAGCGCGCAAAACATATGGGCGTCTCTAAAAGTTATTCATTCCATCTCCCTGCTCCTCTCCCGCTTGCGGAAGAGGGGAGTTTTGCTTGTGTTCGTTGCCTTGCCCAGCGGCCCTGTCTTCATAACGCAAAAAATCTCACGGCCGGCGAACGTAGCGTATTCCTGTTTAAGAAAGAATCGAACTATAGCCAAAAAGCGATGAACAACCGATTGACCCAAGTCAAACCAATAGACAGGGGACAACGCTAACCGGCGAAGACCGGCCCGGCGCCGATATCCCAGAGAATAACCGTCGCCGCCAGCACCGCCACCAGCGTCACCAGCCCGACCGCAAGCACGGCGGTGGAAAACAGAAAACCGCGCTCCGCCGGAATTCCCATGACGATCGGCACGCCGGAATAAAGCAGGTACACGGTGTACGCCAGCACCGGCAGGCCGATCAGCAGATTCAGCCATAGCATCGGATAAAGCAGCATGATGCCGGAGAGATAAAGCGGTGTCGCGGTATACGCCGCCAGCGCGATGCACAGGGGCAATGTCTGTTTGCTGCCGTAGGTCCGGCCCATCCAGTGAATCAGCTTGCCGATGGTGAACACCGCCACAAGTATCGTGATGTACGACAGGATGGCGATCCAGAGCGCGCTGTCGGGCGTGAGCTTGTGCACCTCGCGGCTCGCCACCTGCCAACCGACCTGGGTGGTGCCGATGTAACCGGCGATGGGAGGAATGGCGGCCAGCAACAGTACGTGGGAACAGAAGCATTTGCCGATCGTGCAGTTTTCCTTGCGTATCGTTTTCCATTCTTCTTCCGGATGGAACAACATTCCCCAAACGTGACTCAGGATCATGCTTTTTCTCCCACCTGCCGATATTGATCGCGCGGCCAAGTTTCCTGCAAACCGCCGTGAACGTCAACGATGAGGAACGTTAAAAAGGCCCAGTATTCCGGTAAGCCAAAAGAATCCAAGCCGGATTCCCGATCCGGACAATCGTTTGCCGTCGTGGTGAACACGCATCGCGTCGCCGCGGGAATCGTCATAGAATGGCTCTGCCTGAATCAGGCATTTCGTTGACCGCCATGTCCATCCCTGTCGCCCTGTCGTCCTCCGCCGAAAAAGCTGCCACGGTAGCCTGCTTCCACTGCGGCCTGCCGGTGCCAGAGAGCCTGGACATCGCCGTGAACATCGACGGCGTGCGCCGGCCGATGTGCTGCCGTGGTTGTGAGGCCGTGGCCCGGGCGATCGTCGACGGCGGCCTGGGTAATTATTACAAGTTCCGCACCGCGCAAGCGCCCACGGCGCGCGAGATCGTGCCGGAATTCCTGCGCCAGACCGCCATCTACGATCACCCGGAAGTGCAGAAAAGTTTCGTGCGTGTCGAAGACGAGCACACGCGCGAGGCCGCGCTGATTCTCGAAGGCATCACCTGCGCCGCCTGCGTGTGGCTCAACGAACGTCACCTCGCGCGCCTGCCCGGCGTGCTCGCGGTGCACATCAACTACGCCACGCAGCGTGCGCGCGTGGAATGGGATGAGCGCCGCATCCGCCTGAGCGATATCCTGCAAGCGGTCAGCCGTATCGGGTATCTCGCGCACCCGTTCGATCCCGGGCGCCATCAACAGCGGCTCGAAAACGAGCGCAAACAACTGCTGCGCCGGCTGGGCGTGGCGGGCGTCATGACCATGCAGGTGATGATCCTGGCCGAGGCACTGTATGTCGGCGAGTGGGTGGAAACAGAAATGCAGTACCGCGATTTTTTCCACTG
>Ga0209542_10015825_pt1 | contig 12591 bp, 8 predicted proteins | sample RifCSPhighO2_01_FD_184028 | JGI IMG/M metagenome (GOLD analysis project Ga0209542, IMG submission 184028) | Soil microbial communities from Rifle, Colorado - Rifle CSP2_plank highO2_0.1 (SPAdes) (version 2) | ecosystem: Environmental > Terrestrial > Deep subsurface > Rock core/Sediment ...
ATATCCTCGCTAAACTACGCCTTTTGTAGTCTGCGATATTTTCTAATCACTTGAGCGACTGCGCTACTCATTTGCCTCTTAAAGCGCTCTTCCGAAAATTCAGCAGCGCGGCGCTCGCACGCCTTCCTCCATCTCCCCGGATTTTTATTTATACTTTGCACTGCTTTGATGATTGCCTCCTTCTTTGCCTCAACGAGCATGCCTGTTTTCCCATTCTTGACGGACTCTGTATATCCGCCCTCATTAACCGCAACCACAGATTTTCCAGCGCTCATCGCCTCGAGCACATTCATGCCGAAATCCTCATCAACTGAGGTAGCAATGAATCCTTTACAACTGCCATATAGCTCTGCAAGCAAACTCTCATCAATCTCTCCAAGAAAACGAACATTCTTTGGCAGATCTTTCATGATACGCTTAACATACGCATGTGCATGATCTCCCTGTGCATACCCCCCAACAATCCAGAGTTGTTGATCTGGCAGTTTCCTAAACGCCTCAATCTGCAATTCTATGCGCTTGTGCGGATAAAGCCGATTTACACTCAGCCAAAAACTCCCGTATCGAATATGCTTATATTGCCGAATGGGAGGATAAATGACTGCCGCGTCACGCTTGTAGTATTTTTTTATCCGCTTTTTTGTGTTTTTTGAGTTCGTAACGATCGCATTCACGTCGAACAGCCGCGCCTCAAGAAGTAGCTTGTGTATGAGTATCCAGAGCATGAACACGGGCTTCGCATACCAGGGGCAAATCTTGAGGAAATCCCAGAAGTGACTATAGAACATGCGCACGGGGGTATGACAATACAGAAGATTAGGATGATGTCTCCTTGCGGCAAAGATGCACCAGCTTCCGCTTAGAATGTATACATCATACTCCATCTTTGAACGCGCGAAGAGCCAAGACGCATGTATCTGCTTCAGAATAGGGAAGCGAATGGTTTCTCCCACGCTGCGAAATGCGATGTCATGCGCCTGAAGCCGGCTCCAGTTCTGCCGGTCAATATCCGTTGTGATAATATCCGCCTTGAGCGCCCTCGCAAGCTCGAGCGTGAGCTTTTCCCCACCCCCAATGGACGTGAAGAAGTCATGGAGGATAGCAATGCGAAGTGCGGGCATGAGTTACACACTCTGCTTCATGAACTCACTCGCAATGAGCATGAGATGGCGCATACCATCACGGAACGAGCGGAGCTTCGACACTCCCGCCCTCGGATGGTAGATAATGGGAAGCTCAGTGATCCTGAGCCTTTTCCGTTTTGCCTGAATCAAAATCTCGCTCGCAAATTCCATGCCCGCGCTCCTGAGCTCAAGTTTTTCGAGTGCTTGCCTCTTAATAGCGCCAAAGCCGCAGTGGGAATCTGAAATCCTGAGATGGAAGAACGTTCTCAAAAGCGCGGAAAACAATGGATTTCCTATGTAGCGGTGCAGCCAGGGCATCGCGTTTTTTTGAATGTATTTTCTGTGGCCAATGACGAAATCAGCATGGCGCAACGCCCGGATCATGCCCGGGATGTACGCGAAGTCGTATGTGCCGTCTGCATCGCCCATGACGATGATATCCCCTTTCGCTATTCCAAAGCCTGCGCGGTAGGCGTTTCCGTAGCCCTTCTTTGGCTCGCGGACGAGGATGACATTTTTTTCCAACGCTATCCCGCTTGAGCCGTCCGTGGAGCCATTGTCAACGACAATGATCTCGCCCTTAATCCTGTATTTCGCGAAGACTTCCCGGATACGGTCAATGACTGAAGCTAATGCAGCTTCCTCGTTCAAGCAGGGGAGCACGACTGAGACAGTGGCCATATTCCCTTGCTCAACCCCATTATATTAAAAGTTTTCCACAATTCTTAAAAAGCGCCCCATCCTGGGCATGCTTATGCGGAAGTTAGTTGTTTATTGCGTGTTAGCTGTTCTTATGCTTGTTGGGGCCCTCATCGTGCTAATTCCTCATTTTGCGCAGTCCTCACCGTTGCATGCGGACGAATACGCGCATCTCGCGCAGGCGAGAGATTTACTCGAGACGGGGAAAATCCGGATGCGGAATCCTTACCTCTGGAATGAGCCGGTTCATAGAAGGGTGGAATCAGGATTTCATGTGGTTATTGCAGGAATTGCCTTACTTCCAGGTATCTCTCTTATGGCCGCCCTCATCACAGTTAAAGTGATGGTCATCATGGCAACTCTCTTCTTCGTTTTTCTCCTCACAAAATCGCTCTTCAAAAGCTCCATTGCAGGCCTCTTTGCAGGGGCATTCTTTTTGATGATCCCCTCATCCCAGGATCTCTTAGGATTTCACTATCTTGTCCCGCTCAACATGGGGATTCTGCTCTTTATTGCGTTGCTTCTGTTTTTTTACAGATACCTTCACATGCGCAAGACGCAGGATATCATTATTCAAGCGGTTTTGTTTCTCGCCGCGATGGTTGTGTATCCGCTCACAAACATCCTTTTTGCTCTAGTGGTTGTTTTGACCGTGCTTTTTGCATATCCAAGAAAACTCAAGGTATTCCTAACACCCTTAAACTTACTGATTGTGGGATTCCTCGGAGTCCTTTTCCTCGTATTCAGCATTATTGTGTTTAAAACGCCCCTGAATCTTGTTCAAAAACTTCTCTTATTCAGCCCTTTGTGGACACCCGTTCAAGCGAGATATTCATTGGTTTTTGCACTGGGCGTGTTTGGCGCCGTGTTTTTCATTGTTGGTGTGGTGTATACCGCGTGGAAGAAGCAGGCTGTGCTCCTCACGTGGCTTGGACTCAGCGTTCTTGGAGCGTATCTCTATTATGCGCACAGCATTACAATGCTTATCCCTTTTCACAGATTGTACGCGTATTTTTTAGTGCTGTATGCGATTCTCTGCGGTTCTGGAGCGTATTTCTTGTTTATCCTGCTGAGAAAGAAAGCGCTGCGCATACTCTTTACTGTTGTTTTTGCAGCTCTCTTTGGTATTATCCTTTATTCACAAACGATGACCGTCTACGCTTTGCATCTTGATCCTGCAGTGCAGGTGTTGGAACGCTTTGAGCAGCAGTACGGCAAAGGGCATGTCATCATGGCGGATGGCATTACCTCTCTCGCGATTTATCCATTCAGCGGGAATATCGCTGTTGGGCTTGTAGCGAATAACCTCGGAGGAGGTCCGCGCGAGCTGCAAACGGCGTTTTTCTTTGCGAACTGCAGCCGGAAAGAAGAGATCCTTGTTGAAACGCTTTCAGAATATGTGATGAGCGATGAACCAATAGCTTGCGGGTTTTTGCAACCGCTGTATGAGGAAAGAGTATACTTCTACGCATATGAGGGAAAGGAATACACGTACACGCTACGAAAAACTTTGCGGAACACGACAGGGCGTGAGGGGAAGCTGCAAGGTCTTGCACTGCAATGGAATATGACGCTGTATGGACGAGAGGCGTTGTTATGGAAAGCTGTTTATGAGATCAAGATGAATAAGACAGATGATGCGCTCAGGACACTCGATATGTATGCTGACATTTATCCTCCGACGGCTCGCTCATACGAACTGCTCGCAAGAGCTCATCTCCAGCAAGGAAACGTAGATCAGGCGCTTAAAGAAATCAATCACTCACTCGAGATATTTCCGACAAAGAGCAGGAGGAATACGATGAGGATGATACAAAAGTTACAATCGTCCTAACACACCAGCAGTTTTCCACCCTCCCTGAGGTCACAAGGGATGTGATCTTGATCAATAACTTTGCTCGCAACACCTTGGTTATCGGGATTAATACACACAATCTTTATTGAAAACTCACGGGGGCTTTTTAAGTCCGTTGTAAGCACATATAACCCTTTATCAACCGGGATGTTATACACGTAGGGGTCAATAACGTCTGTAACCTTCAGGTTATCGAACGATTTTTCCCACGTTTTTCCGTTTTGTTCCATATCCGCCTTGCACGTCGCGCCCTCGACAGGGTTTCCCTTGTCATCAAGCAATATGAAGAAAACAGTTTCCGGAACTTGAGGGGGGGCGATTTTGAGCTCAGTCACCACTAAAGCAATTATAAGAATAAGAAAAAAAATCCACCACCTTACCGATACAGATTCCATGTTGAGCTTGCAGTTGGTCCGGGAAGCAGAACTCCATAGCCGCTAAATCCCAGCACTGTTGATTCAAGCGTCATCGCCTGTTCGTCCACGGTTGTGGGAATGGGCGTTGCTGTGTCTGTTGCCGCGTCATAATGAACGATCTGCGCATCGGTTATGGGAGTGCCTCCAAGATCTTCATCATCCACCGGTATAGTCAAAACACCTCCCGGGCCATCCAACGCAAACAGTGCCGCTCCCGGAGGACTTGTGAAGCTTGTACCTGCCGGGGTAAATCTTTGATTTAATACCAAGGGGCTTGTAGGATAGTTTGCCGCTTGTGAAACCGGAAGGATTGAATCATTTTGGATCCCGATTGTGTGTTCCTCTGAGGCAGGGAACGTAAGGGGTGTACCATCAGGAATATATAAAGTGATTCCGGATGCGTCCGTAATCTCTACTGAAGTTGTTGTGCTTCCCGTCACTCCAGCAAAACTGCCTCCGCTTCCGAGGTTAGCTGCCAAAAGCGAGAATAATCCCTGATTGCTTTTTGGAATATTATACGGATTAAAGTCGGAGGCGAAGAAGACTCTTGAACCTCTCCTATCAATCGTTGCTGAAAGCTGGTTGCCGACGAAAGGGATTCTTGTGTTTTGCGGTCCAAAAGCGACTTGGATGTCATAATCAACTCCTGATAACTCGGGACTTGAAATATCCGAGAATGTGGTTCCGTCTCTGTCAACCGTCATCACGACCACTCCCGTTCTTCCAACATCGCTTGAGTAATGCGGGGAGTTATTGTTGAAGCCGTTTTGTGTAAGTCTTGCATCAGGAGTCGCAGGGGAAGCAGTTATTGGAAGTGAGGTATTATTGAGAATCGCATCCAACCCGTTCGCAAAAAAACTTCTGTTAATTGTGTTGGTTACAGTAGTAGAAAACATGAAGTCATCCCCGTTTCTACTAGCTCTCGGATAGTTTTCAGCAGCGTTCCATCCTCCTTGGAGATTGGCTACTACCCGAAGGGTGGATGTATCAAGCGCGGTGTCGGATGTAAATGGATATGTGCTTATGGAGTTTGTTCCACCATTGCGATATGCAAATAAAAGCCAGAATGTGCTTCCTTCTTTAAGAACTTCGGGATTGAGTAATCTCACAGTAGCTCCATCAAAACTTGTAAGCTGGTACGTCGGAGAACCATCTAACTCCACCGCATACGCATTTCCGCCATCTTCATACACAATTGTGTTATTATTCGGACCGAAAGCAATTTGTCTGAAGGTATATGGGCTTGTAAGAACACCTGATGCTACAAGCACGGTTTCAGGACCTCCATTAATAAGATCATACAAGCAGACTGCCGGATCCGTCCAATCCGCATTTGCTCGAATATACGCTAACGTTTGCCCCCGTGCTTGATCAATAATAGGGAACACACGATGATAATTATCATTTTGAGACAGGACTTCTTCTATATTGGTCATACTAAACAGTATCGTGCCGAAGCCAGGATCTAAGGGATTGTTTGGATCATATGAGAAATTCACAGATTCTGCATCACTAAAGCCGTCACTATCAGAGTCAGGGTTATTCGGATCTGTTGTGAAATTGTGTGTTGGAGTTATTGTGGTTTCATACGTTGTACTGAGGCCATCCAAATCCTGATCTGTTGAAGCGGTGTATTGTGCTAAAGCGAAAGGTGCTGGCGCTGTCAGGAGGGCTGCAGTAAGCAATTTAGTTCCGAGCCTTGAGAACAGACCTTTATGAGGTGCTTCATACCTATTTGGCATAGGAGCTAATGTATCGTGAAGCGTTGGATGAGTATACCCCGGAATATGATATTCATTATTCATAATATCCCTCCTTCTCATGTGGGAAAGCACTACTCCTATATAAAATTTAACTTAGTGCAATGAAAATGAGGATATTACACTGCTCGGCATCACAGAAGTCAAAGGCTTTTCCGACAACAGTGCCGTCCTGTGGGGCCTCGCTTTTCATGGCGAATCCAGGAGCTGATGCTGAGACAAGAAGGTCTCCGGGATGGATTTCTCCATTCTCATTTGTCACTTTTGCGTATACGACTCCCGCTAACGCTATGGGGTAACCGTTTGTTTCGCCCATTCTAATGCGTGTCGTATTAGACACAATGCCAACGGCTTCCTTTGCATTCGCATACTCACATTTTTTAATCGTGCGCGGTCCAGAAATGCACACCAGATCTCCATAATCGATATTGTCATTTGTCGCATTCCGGAGGCATGCAACATCACCATTACAGAAGTCATTCTCCCTGCTTGCTTCTGTTTGAAGTGACTCCGCGATATCTGAATAGCCACCGTCAAAATGAGCTGCGCCATTCACTTCAAGCTCATCAGCTATAAAAACATCACCCGCGCCCTCAACCCAGTTGACATTCGCAATAGTGCCAAAGGCGTTGTACGCCTGAGTTGTTGCTCCGTCGGCTGACATGGCCCCCTCAAATAGTACCCTTCCGTCCGTTGTTGGGGGAGTGCAGCCTCCCGTGCCTACACAAATCGTGCCTTCCTCAACTTCTAAATTTCCAGCGCCATACTCATTAGACGCTCCGATAACTACGTCACGATCAACAGAAACATAACCAGGACTAGGAACAGTACAGCCCCCCGTGCCAATACAAAGCCCTCCAGACTCTATGGCAACATCTTTTCCAGTTGCAACGTCTACTTCAACACCTGCCGCAGGCGTTGTCGTTCCAATACCGATTCTATCCAGAGATGAGTCGACAAATAACGTGCCTTGGTCGACGGTCAGGTTAGAAGAGATGCTCGCATTTCCCATCACGAACAGTGAAGCATTGGGATCCAAAGTTGCATTGCCCGCATCCACATTTATCACAACTGATCCACCTGTGAACATTCCTGCAATATTCTCATCTCCACCAGAGACATCTGCGTGTAGGGCAATATTAGTTCCTTCTCCTAGATTATCAGAACTTACATACTTATTGCTAATATTTAATCCTGTAAACGTATACGCTCCAGAAACGCCAACAGCCCCGTCACCTCTGAAATCAATCTTCTGCATCGTCGTCGATCCAATTTGGGCATCAACCCCTGCTTCTCTTGTGATATTTACCATTACATACCCGACATCCGTGCTTTCTGTCGTATGCATAACCTTGAAACGATTCTCTGCAAAAGAGGAACCGACGGCAACATTATTCCTTCCAGCATCTACATAAAGAGTAGAAGTATCAACAGTTAATCCATTTGAAATATTTACACTGGATCCTGCGTAGATCTCACCTGTACCTTTTGGATTGAGGTTGACGCGTCCAGCAGCACCATCAGCAGAGTCTCCCGCTCCTCCCGTTCCCGCTTGAAATGTTACATCTCCTCCTTTCCCACCAGTACTTGACGCACCTAAACTGGCATCACCCCCCGTGCCTGCCGTCAAATTAATATCCCCGCCGGCACCAGCAACGAACTGAAATTCTTCCCCAGGATCGCTAACAGTCCCCCCTAAACCCGCTCTTACATAGAATCCGCCTCCCTTGCCGCCTACATCCTCACTGCCTCCCACGCTCCCAGTCCCACCTGAACCACCCCCAAATGTGAAATTACCTCCACTACCACCAACACCGCCACCACCGGTAAAATACCCCGTGCCCCCAATAATTTTCAGTGCGGAAGGCGCATTTACAACCGTCGCATTAGCATCCACTCCCACAATATGCAACCGACTATTCGGACTTACCACTCCTAAGCCCGTCATGCCAATACTATTCACGACAAGCGTTCCCTGAACGCCATTCGCACGCACATCCAAAGGATACGCATCCATTCCCATGAGCACCGCCTGCTGCGTGCCTTTAGAATAAAAAAGTCCTGCAAATGTTCCAGAAGTTCCCGCCGTGCTTTTCAACGCATGACCCGTGCCCACTACAGCAAAATCAGTATCAGGAGCAGTCGTGCCAACACCCACCTTATTCGTCCCCGCATTCACATAAAATGTTCCTGAATCCACAGTCAGTCCGCCAGAGATATTGGCGCTACTACTTGTTCCGTTGTAAACGAAACCCGATCCAAACGCAACATCACCGGAATTCACTTTGAGAGAAAGACCTGGCTGCGTTGTTCCCACACCCACAAAATTATTCCCTGAATCAACATACATTGTACCACTGTCAACAGAAATGCCACCCGTGATGTTATTCGTAATCATAGAACTATTTAACGAGATGACACGCGCGTTGATATTCGAAATGTTGTATGCGTTAATCGCTCCCGAAACACCAAGAGTTCCGGTAACGTTGACTTCATTATCGCCGGCATTCACGTACAACGTCCCAGAATCAACCGTGAAACCACCCGTAACATTCACGCTGCTTGAAGTCCCATTATACGTGAACCCTGAGCCAAACTTCACATCACCAGAAGCAACGTCAAGCTTTACTGAGGGCACTCCTGTTGAAACTCCCACCCGATCATTTGCTGAATCCACAAACAGCGTATTCTGATCCACACTCAGATTAGAAGCGATACTCACATTCCCATTCACAAACAATGAAGCGTTGCTGGGATTCGTACTCAGAATGCCGACAAGATCCCTGCCTGAATCAACATACAAAGTGGACGTGTCAACCGTTAACCCCCCAGTAACATTATTCGTCAACATAGAAGAGTTCAAACTGATCATACGCGCGTTCAAATTAGAAGCGTTCAGCTTTAAAACTTCCACAGTCTGATTCACCTGCGTAAGATTATGCAATAATATCGTCGTATTCCCTGTCACACCCGCATCGTCATATGATGCCCATGTCGTTCGCTGAACTCCGCCAAGTGTAATACCCCCTCCAACGCGCACATCTCCGCTAATATTCATATTGCCGCCGTATGTTGAAATATTAATCGTGTTATTGAGGTAAATCCCGGAGCGGTTGAATGTGCTTACGTTAATCGTCACTGCATCCACAACTGCAACATTATAGAATCCGCTAATGTCACTGACCTGAGCATACACAATCCACGCAAACAAGGCTAGCGCTAGGAGAATTGCAAAAAAAACCCCATAGCGTTTTCTATCCAAGCATGATCACCATCGTTATCACGCCTTCTGAGTCCGTCATGGGCTCAAGCGCTTTTCCAATTAGAGCTCCAGAGCATTCCTCCAAATCAACGCAGCGCATCGCTTTTCCGGGCGTTGAGCTGGATACGAGGACATCGCCACGAGCGATAATGCCCCCTTCGTCCGTCACTTTCACGGGAACTCTGCCTGACATTCCAATCTCTTTTCCATCACTTCTCATATTCAGGATATAGGAAGGGTCTGTAGAGACAACGCCGATCACGGTTTTATCCATGCGCTCTGTGGTTTTCACAATGTGCTCATCATTCGAAGGATCAATTGAAACGACGTCACCCGGCTCAAGATCATCCTGCGTATCGAATCGTTCCGCAATATCCGCTCCAGAGCCGAGAATATCCCCATCAACCTTAATGTGGCCATTCGTGCTGATGTTTCCATTGCCATAAAATGACACTCCCGTGCTCCCATATCCTCCCCCCACATGCAAGTCATTCGAAACGCTCAAATTCATGCTGAAGCTACCATTCACAAACATGACATCCGTATCATTTTGGACCGCTTTCAGCATTGCGGATGAGTTCAACGCGATAATCCTCGCATTGAAATTGGAATTATTAGTATCAATGCTTGTGTTTAGCGCAATAATCCGTAGATTGAAGTTTGTGTCATTGATCTTGAGCCCTTCCACGGTCTGATTTAACTGCGTCACGTTGTGCATGAGCATGGAAACGTTTGCGGTTATGCCTGCATCACTTCCCGTGTCATCCGTGCCGCATATGATATTGCCATTCGAAGCGGTTTCCAAGTTACATGATTGGTATTGATTCAATGTCAGATTCTGCGTCACGGTTAAATTTGCAGTCGCGATAGCCACGGTCACATTTAGCAGTTTGCTGACGTTCAATGTATTCAACACAGCATCCGAGTTATTCTTGATGCTCGCGTCCGCCGTCGTGTTTATCGCAATAATGCGTGCGTTGAAGTTGGTGACATTGGCGTCATATGTTCCGTTCAACGCGATGATCCTCGCATTGAAATTGCTCACGTTTGCGTCATACGTTCCATTTAACGCGATGATGCGCGCGTTGAGATTCGATATGTTGAGGCGGAAAAGTTCTACCGTCTGATTCAACTGCGTCACGTTGTGCATGAGCATCGTCACGTTCGCCGTAACTCCGGCATCACTTCCCACATCATCACTGCCACAAATGAGCTTTCCACCCGTCGTCGTTTCCAAATTACAATTCACGAAGCGCGTGAGCGTGAGGTTTTCCGTGATCGTAATATTCACTGCGGCCATTTCCCTACTCGAATTCAAATCTGTAGCGTTCACGAGGCCAAATCCGCGGATGTCACCCGCGCGCGTTATCTCAGCAATCGCAATAAGGAAGAGGAGAGCTATCGCTATGTCAAAGAGGATTTTTATGGCCGCATGACCTGTTTCCAGTCGATACGTCATACGGTATGTATCCATTGTGTTCACCTCAGTCCATGAGCATGACAATCGTACCATTGCCCTGCTCCAAATTTGTAAGCGCCGTTCCAACAATCGCGGTTCTGCGATTCTCATTTTCTTGAAGGATCGTCATTAATTCGCCAAAATCCTTAGCGGTGAAAAAGTCGATGAGCGTGAATTTCATCACATGCCCCGGAATACTTGAGGATACGAGGAGATCTCCTGGATGAATCGCGCCATTCTCCGCGGTTGCCTTCACAGGAGCTCTTCCCGCGAGCGCAACCGGTTTTCCATGCACGCTCTTCGCATTCAGGATATACGATGGATCCGTCGAGATCACTCCAATGGCGCTCGATTGATATGCAGCAAAGCTGCGTATTATCGTCTCATTGTCGTTCGGATCAACAATGACGAGATCCCCTGGAACGAGCGTTGCGTCATTATGTTCAAACCGCTCCGCAATATCCGCGCCATTACCCTGAATATCCCCATCAACCTTGAGATTACCATTCATGCTTACATTGCCATTCTCATATACCGTCAACCCCGTGCTGCCATAGCCTCCGCCAACGTGCAAAACTCCTGCGACGCTGAGGTTTTTGCTTATGGAGGCGTTCACGAACTTGACGTCCGTGTCATTCTGCACGGCAATTGTGAGTCCCGTAGTGTTCAAAGCAGAGATTCTCGCATCCAAATTAGAGATGTTTGTCGTGAGCGTATTGAGCTTAGCCTGTACGGTAGTAATATTGTCCGTCGTAAGCAGTTCGGAGGCATCGCTTGGGCCCCCGCCGTTGACGACGATATTATCACCTGAGGGCGAGAGATCTCCATACACGACATCATCCGTGGCATGCGTTGCGCTCCCTAAGTCAACCATAACGACAAGCTGATAATCGCGGCCGGGAACGAGGTTTAATGTCGCATTCCTGCCCAGCACTAAATCGAAAATGCCGTATTGGTCGACAGCATTGTTGAACGTGAAATTCCACACGACATCGCTGAGGTTGTTTAGGGAGGTGATATTGACCTTCAACGATGCCGTTGTGATCGGATCGCCATTTGAGCTGTTCGTCAATTTACCTTGATAACTGATGAATGTGGGAACGCTAACTTGCGTATTCGCGATTGCGCTCGTGAAGAGCACGGCAAGTAGGAAAATGATTGCCCTGACGATGATTTTCTTATTCCTCATCGAGCTTCATCTCCTTCGCAATGCTGAGAACGGATTTTGCCTCTCTGATCTTTCTTCGCGCGTTGTTGTAGAAATTGGAAACCGCGGGCTGCGAAATCTTGAGGCGTTTTGCTATTTCTTCCTGGATCAAACCCTGTTTTACGAGTTCAAGGACCTGGATTTCCTTCTTTGTAAGCACTCAAGCACCCAAGGTATAAGTATAATAACTTATACAAATCTTATACTTTCTATGGTTTTTATGCATTTTATTGATAATATTAACTGTAGTTATACTATAAGTGATACTGCTTATATATAAATGTTTGCCCGTTTTTATGCCGTAAAATCTAACATAAGAAAGGGTTTCCGCCAGTCCTTGGCGCCGGTCGGATCCGGGGGATGTCCCATCCGGGGTGGATCCGACGACGAGCGTAGCGAGTCGAGGCCGCCAAGAAGGACTGGCCAAAATAATCTAACAGCCAAAGAAAATCTAATTACCTCAAGAAAAACACGGTATTCGTCAAATTGCCATCCGCGAAGCGGATAATGTCTGGCACAGGGGCATATTGCGCGAGGTTATTCGCGAAGGCGGGCACGTTGCCAAATGTGAAGAGCTGATTATGGACTCCTGGTGTTATGACTTTTACGGTGTGATATCCCGTAAATGCGCAGCTGTAATCCGCAAGGCGGATGCCCTGTATTATTGTAGAGGTATTCACTGCCTGCGCATAAGGTATTGTGGAATTGTCTGGAAGGATAAGATGCACGGATTCATTGTACACGCCTTCATGTGAGTTAAACAAGGTAACATTACCGCACTCGATTCTCAATGCCTTGAGGTCGTCTTC
>Ga0209542_10015827_pt1 | contig 12588 bp, 12 predicted proteins | sample RifCSPhighO2_01_FD_184028 | JGI IMG/M metagenome (GOLD analysis project Ga0209542, IMG submission 184028) | Soil microbial communities from Rifle, Colorado - Rifle CSP2_plank highO2_0.1 (SPAdes) (version 2) | ecosystem: Environmental > Terrestrial > Deep subsurface > Rock core/Sediment ...
GAAACGTCATTTTTGATGTTGTTCATCGTGTCAATTATTGCAAGTCCGGCTGTTACTTGGCCCCCGGGAGAGTTTACATATAGAGTAATATCTTTTTTCGGGTCTTCGGATTGAAGAAAGAGAAGCTGGGCAATGACAATATTTGCAATAACGTCGTCTATAGCGCCACCAAGGAAAATTATATTTTCTTTAAGTAGGCGAGAATAAATATCATAAGCGCGCTCGCCCATATTCGTTTTTTCTATAACTGTTGGAATTAAATATGACATGGCGTTAAGAATAAGCGTTTTTTCCGATTAGTCAAGAAATTAATTTATGATATATATAATGGATGAAAATCATTGAACTTGGGAACCCGATACTGAGAAAGAAAGCAAAATTGGTCTCAAAGACCGAGATCAATTCATCTAAATTTCAGATTTTTGTAAAAAATTTAATTAAAACATGCGGAGAAAAAAATGGCGTTGGAATAGCTGCGTCTCAGGTGGGAATAAGCAAAAGAGTATTCGTTGTTTGGTCCAAGCCGAATAAAAGATACAAAAAGGCTCCTGTATTTGGGCCTGAAGTCGTAATAAATCCAAAAATTATTTCTTCATCCAAACAAAAAGTGAAAGGGTGGGAGGGATGTCTTTCAGTTCCGGGCATCCGCGGGCTTGTGCCGAGAGCAAAATTAGTTCGCGTTGAATATTTGAATAATAAAGGAAAAAAAGTAAAAACCAGTTTCTCAAATTTTATCGCGCGCATTTTCCAGCATGAATTCGATCATTTGTATGGAATAGTTTTCTTGGATAGAACTGATCCAAAGGATTTGGTGACGGAAGCGGAATACAAAAAAAAGCTGAGAAGGTAGGAGGTTTACCCGCCTAAATTTTTAAAATAAAATTTTTGACGGGTGAAGAAGCAAAAAAGGAAATAAAAAAACCGGACAAGATTAAATTTTTGACTTAATTACACAAAGAATAAGGTAGGAGCTATAATTAACCTAACATTATGGATAAGATTTTAACTCTCTCTGCTTCGCAAGGCTACTGGCTCCTCGCCATTTATGGTGTGGTCATGATAGCGGTTACATACTTTTTTGCTAGATGGAAAAGATACCGTTCAATTCAGGGATTTTTGGTTGCGGAAAGAAATGTAAAGTGGTGGCTCGGTGCGACAAGTATTGCGGCTTCCTGGATCTGGGCACCAGCATTATTTGTTTCCGTGCAATCAGCTTATCAACAAGGATTGCCTGGAATTTTTTGGTTTACGTTTCCAAACATTATTGCACTTCTGATTTATATTTGGCTTGCACCAAAAATCCGCGAGAAAATGCCATATGGTTATACGCTTCCACAATACATCAAACACCGCTTGCAAAGTGAAAAAGTCCATAAGATGTATTTATTTCCATATTTTTTCTACCAACTTATGGCGGTAACTGTCCAATTATTCGCAGGCGGACACCTCGTATCTTTTCTCACTGGTATTCCATTTGTTACCGCTATGTTAATTATGGCGGTAACAGTTTTAATTTACGCTTTTATTTCTGGGCTGGAATCTTCATTTGTAACTGACTTTATTCAATTTATTTCAATCGTTGTAGGCGTGGTAGTTGTTGTTCCTTGGGCTATATCTGCTGCTGGTGGCTGGTCAGCAATAAATCTTGGGCTAGGCGGAGTTACGGGACAATTCAGAAATATCTTTGATCCAGGGGTTGCCTTTTCTTTCGGTATTGTTACTGCTATTGGTTTGATTTCAGGTGCTATATCCGATCAACAATATTGGCAACGAGCTTTTGCCATCAAAAAAGAAAATCTCGTTAAGTCTTTTGTTTTCGGTGCAATAATGTTTGGCATTGTTCCTGTTGCACTATCAAGTTTAGGATTTTTAGCAGCCAATAGTAATTTAGGAATTACTTTGCCAGCTGGAGTAGATATTTCGTTGATTGGTGTAGCGACAGTGAGTCATTTATTACCACTTTGGGCGATGGGTTTATTTGTTGTTATGCTTTTGAGTGCCCTGTATTCAACTCTTGATTCCGGGGTAGTGGCGACAAGTTCTTTATATGTTACCGATGTTGTCAGGTATTCTGATCGAGAAAAAGTGATATTGGAAAAAATAGACCGAGGAACTCAACTTACTACAGAGGAGCAAACTATCGGCGAAAAACTTGATGATAGGGGAGTAAAACATTCAAGAAAAGCAATGTTTTGGATAACAGTTTTAGGATTATTGGTTGCTCTTGCTGCTGATAACATTCCAGGTTTTGGATTAAAACATTTATGGTGGATTTTTAACACCATTGCGGCCTGTGTTGTTGTCCCAACTGTACTTAGTTTGTATTGGAATCGTTTGGATGCACGAGGGGTGTTCTGGGGGGTTCTTGTCGCTTTTGTTGTAGGTGTTCCCCTATTTATCTATGGAAATATCATTGATAAACCAACTTGGATTGTTGGCGCATCACTTTTTATCATTGCCGTGAGCACAATATTTTGCCTTGCTATGCCCAGAAAGGAAGTTTGGGTACAGAGATAAATTGTCTGGCATGAGACTACACAGATTTTTTGTTGAGGAGAAATTATCAAGGAAGAATGAAATAAGAATTTCTGATGAAAGACTTTTGCATCAGCTAAGAGATGTGTTCAGACTAAAAAAAGGCGACGAGGCGATATTTTTTGACGGTGAAGGATTAGATATAACATTTAGAATTAAAATGATTTCAAAAAAAGAGGGAACTTTCGTAAAAGAAAAAGAAGAGAGATCAATAATGCCAAAGAAGAATATTACCTTGCTGATGTCGCTTATCAAAAAAGACAACTTTGAGATGGTATTACAGAAATGCACGGAGCTCGGCGTTTCGCGATTCGTGCCGATTCTTGCAGAAAGAAGTGAGAAGAAAAATATTGATATGGAGCGGGCGAAAAGAATAATCAAAGAAGCAAGCGAACAATGCGGCAGAGGAGATATACCAGGTCTCCGAGAGGTGATGTCTTTAGAGAAAGCTCTGCAAGAATTCGATAATATTTTAGTGTTTGACTTGCGTGGAGAGAGCTTGCCAGCTAGTGAGTTTGTAAGCTTGCAAGCTAACCAGCTGGCTAGCTCACCAGCTATTTTGATCGGATCGGAGGGAGGGTGGAGTGATAGGGAATTGGCGCTTTTCAAAGATAAAAATATCCCAATCTATTCTTTGGGGGAGCTTACATTGCGTGCCGAAACAGCGGCAATTGTAACGAGTAGTCTCGCTCTTTTTTAGCCATCCGTTGATTTTCAAAAATTTCGAGAGTAACCTAAATACTGGAAAGGAGAGGTATAAATGAACTTGAAGACGAACATACCGGCAGGCGCCAATTTCACTTTCCTCTTTCATGATCTTATCGAGATGGGTACTGAGGAACGTGAAGCCTTTATGGAGAGAATCAAGAAGGCGTATCTAAAGACAGGCGTAGCATGTAGAAACCTTAATCGCTGTGTTCTCGGGCAGATTTCTGTAACAGAGTGGCAGGAGATCAACCGCAAATGTGTAGCGAAATTCGTCGAGACGCACGGTTGGGAGCATATATAAGTATGTGCTCCTTTTTTTTGGCGACGTAGAGCGAGGGAAATGGAAAAGTACTTTTTTCCATTTCCGAGCCGAGGAGCTAACAAAGTTTAATACTCCGCGGCTCTGCCGCGGTAATAAACGAGTGAAGCGAGTTCCAACAATACCTCGGGGCTCTGCCCCGAGGAACTTTATTTTGACGGGCGAGATGGCGACGTACAAAATGTAGTTATGCACCTTTAGGCATTGATTTTTGAATTGAAAGGAGTAATCTCAGCTCCGAAAGGGGTTCCATAAACAGCATGCCTTATTATGTTGATCTGTCTCCGGACAATGCTTTTAGTTTTTTGATGCCCAATGCAACTTTTGATTTAGTGCTCTTGGCGCTACTCAGAATCTTTCAGGGAAGACTTTCTCTTGAGCTTGCTGGCGCGCCAACTCGAGCACGATAAAACTGAAGGTCTACTCACCAACAAGAGGTATCAAGACAAAATGTCCGCAGCCTTTGCTGCTTATGTTTTGGTCAGGCTAAAGGAAGCGAGCTAAGCCCGCCTCCTTTTTTATTTTCCTTGAGCTTCCAAAAATTTAAATACTTCTTCTTTGGTGAGAGCCTCTTCCACAAATTCCTCTATCCTTTCCTTAGGACTTTCGGGAAAATGCTCTATCATATGTTTTACTTCGCGCTCGATATCCTCTTTTTTTGCTCTTAGTAATTCTTTTCGGGCGATCTCAAAAATCATAAGCTCGTTTTGCGCTCGCTCTCGTGCTTTCTCGCGCCATTCTTTGCGAATATTTTCTTCGGTCGTGCCGGTATCTTTTTTATATTGCTCAAAGTTTTTGTTCATACGCGTTAAATTTTGGGAAAACTCGCCAATCATCCTATTCAATTCGCTTTCTATCAATATGTCAGGCACATCTATCTGGCAATCTTTGCGTATCGCTTCAACTATTTCTACGCGCTTCTTTTCCCGCGCTTTATATTCCTTTTCCGATTTTAAGTTTTGGCGTATTTTTATCTTGAAGTCATCCATATCATTAAAACTTCCCAGTTTTTTTACGAATTCAATATCTACTTCGGCAGTTTCATTTTTTTCTGTAAGTCTCCGCTGCGTTTTTAATTCTTCGATAACTTTCTCAACATCCAAATCAGTAACCTCAAATGATTCCTCTTTTGCCATGATTTTTTTTGCAATTTTCGCATAATCTGGCAATTTAATCTCGGGTATCGTAGATACGGTGATTAAAATTTCAAGAGGACTGCCCTTGGCGATCTTAGTAATGAGAATTTTCGGAAAACCGATAGTCTTTAGGTCGGTCTCACTGATTATTTTTTGATACGCTTCGTTTATCGCAAGTTTGGCTGCTTCCTCAAGAACGACAAGTTCACCGAATCTTTCAACCAAAATCTTTTCCGGAATATGTCCCGGCCTGAAGCCATCAATTTTGGCATTTTGGGCGAGAATTTTTATGCCCCCGGACCACCTTGATTCAACGGCGTCATTTGAAATTTCAACAGAAATTTCAGCGATGGAGCCATTCTTTTTTTCTATGTTTTTTATTTTATGCACAGAGAAACATCATACAGAAATTATAAAAAAATACTAGCTAAGCAAGGAAGAAGTAAAGATGCTAAGAAGCCAAACAAAGACATAGCCGCGCCCAAAGGGCGCGACTATGTCTTCTTCTTTTTCAGTTCTCACCAGCTGACAAGTTCACTAGCCTTACCAGCTTCTTTTGCTAGTTACCGAATTCTTTGTCCAGATTATTCATGTCTGCGCTAAGATCAACATTGCCTGCCGCGTTGAGCTCATTATCAAGTGTTGCGCTATCATCAGCCACGCTCTCTTTGGCTGGAGAAGGAGAATTAGCGGAATTCAATCCTGCGTTGCGGTAATACCAGAAGTATGCCCCTCCCAAAGCGATGATAAGAAGGATGATAATTATGGCAAGCGACGAGCCGTTACCTTGCTTTGGAGCAGGTGTCATAGGGGTGCCCATCATATTGTCTGGTGTTTGAAAGTTTTCCATATAAATATTATTACAATTTATTAATTTTAACTGCTTGTTGCTGTGGTCGTTGCGCTCGTCCCGGTATGTTTAGGAAGTGCTTTTATTACATCCCGATATTTTGACTGGGCATTTTTTATTGCATCGTGAGCTTTTCTTATCTGCTCTTTTAATGCTTCTTTTGATATTCCTACGCTTGCGGTTGTAGAGGCGTTCAAGCTATCCGTAATTCCCGTATCGATTGCTTCTACAGCAGTTTTGGCCGCATCTAGCGCCACTTTGGCAATATTCAGCGCCGATTCAGATGAACTTGTGTCAAGACCCTTTGATTTTCGCTTAGCTATCGCTTCACTTATTCGCTTATCAAACGATACCAAACGCTCGATGGCTTTGTTGAATCGATTGAACGCGTTTCTCAAAATTTCGCCGACTTTTTCCCTTCTTGCGGCGTCAAGCCTTACTTTTCTTCCTTCTTTGAAGTTCTCAATTTCTTTTCTGACTTCTGCTCTGACTGATTCCTTTTTATTTTTTATGGCCTCTCTCATTGCTTCTTTTTCCTCATTTGTTGCACCAGTGGACGACGCACGCATTTCTTTGATCTCAGTGCGCAAGTTATCCATCTTAGCCTTAACGTCTGTGCGAACATCGGTACGCTCATCACGGATTTCTTTTTGAGCATCTCTTATTGTGTCTCCTATTTCTGTAGATGTTGCTAGAGCGGAAGTAGGCACTATACCTAAAATGCCAAGCATAATGAGAGAAGTAGCCGATCCAAATAAATATTTTTTAGCATTCATATGATTTGTTTTATAAAGATTTTACGGACGCCTGACTGCGTCTAGGCTGCTAATTATACCTCTGTTTGTCTTTGAAACACAATGTAAAACAAGCAAGGTGAGGAAGCGAATACTTGGAGCTTCCGTAAGGCCTTGAGCATTATGTATAGAGAAAGCGAAAGGTGTACTGTTCCCGTAGGAAAGCGTGAATGTGTCCTCTTGTTCACTACGTCCGAGTCGAAGTCGAAATAAAGGGCAAGACTCCACCCCTCTGAGGCGGGGAAGTGCGAGTCTCTGAGCTCGTTATAGGTGTAGGACTTGCCTTGTGGTTTTTACCCTTTATTTTGCGGGGAATTTTTCTTTATATATAAGGAGGGATTTTGCGAACGCCTCTTTTGCCTTACCTGCTCCTTCAATAGCGCCGATTTTTACTTCTTTATTGATAATACTCTTGTAAGTCTCAAAGAAATGTTGTATTTCTTTGATAGTATGTTTGTTCACATCATGAAGATCTTTCACATCTTTCCACCTCAAGTCATTTATTGGAACGGCGATAATTTTTTCATCATCCTCACCGCTGTCATTCATGTTCATAAAAGCGACTGGTCGTGCTTTCACTAAAATACCCGGAGCAAGAGGATATGTCGAGAGTATCACAACATCAAGCGCGTCACCGTCACCCCAAAGAGTTCTTGGAACAAATCCGTAGTCAAACGGATAATCTTGCGCCGAATGCATTGCTCGGTCTAAAGCTATAAGACCGGTTTTTTTATCTATCTCGTATTTATTTTTTGAACCTTTTGGAATTTCGATGATCACATTCATCTCATCGGCAGTTCCTGGTTCTATATCGTGCCAGTAATTCATCTTGTAGTGAAAAATGGCATTATTTACCTGCCTCGCCGGCAGGCTTCGCCATCTTTTGATTACATTTATAATTTAACATTCGATTTAGCATTGCTACCTTACACTTAATAAAATCTACTTTATCCAAATCTCGCAAACAGATGGCGATGCCATTTTCTACTACTGGATTCATTGCGAGAAGTTTGTTAGTTTCAAAAATTTATTCCTTAGGTTTCTCCTCTATTGTATCGTCAGTCGGCCTGCTTTCCAATGCCTCAGCTTCTTCAATTTCATTTTTTTCCAGCTCACCAATTTTGCCACCGTCTTTTGATTCTTCATTTGTTTTCGGCCCACCGGCAGACTTTATGTCAATACGATATCCGGTAAGTTTTGCGGCGAGACGAACATTTTGTCCCCCGCGTCCTATCGCAAGCGATTGCTGGTCTTCTGCTACAGTCACAATTGCCGTGTTGGTGTCATTGTTTACTTCAACTTTCTCAACTCTGGCCGGAGACAGCGCGTCCTCAACGAACTTTACCGCATCTTCAGACCACTCAATAATATCTATCTTTTCTCCGCCAAGCTCGCTCATAACAGTTGACACTCGTACGCCTCTCTGGCCCACCATTGAGCCGATAGGATCAATATGGGGATCGGTGGAATAAACTGCCACTTTAGATCTTGAGCCCGCTTCGCGCGCGATAGCGCGAATTTCGACCGTACCCCCGACAATTTCAGGCACTTCAGATTCAAATAGTTTTTCTAAAAATTGTGGATGAGCGCGCGAAAGCCGTAAAAAAACTCCGCGCGGGGTCTCTTCCACCTTGGTTAAAAATGCTCTGATCTTTTCGCCTTGGCGGTAACGCTCCCCCGGTATCTGCTCTTCGTAAGGAACGATTCCCGAAGCGCGTCCCATATCAAGATAAATATTACCTCTCTCTATTCTTTGGACTGTGCCTGTCACAATAGTATTTTCTTTTTCACCGAATTCTCCGAATACAGAAACTTTTTCCGCTTCGCGGATCTTTTGAATTATGACCTGTTTTGCAGTTTGTGCCGCAATCCTGCCGAAATCACTTTTTGGTTCCAAAGGGAATACTATTTCATCATCTACCACCGCACCCTTTTTTATTTTCTGGGCGTCTCCCAAAAGCATATGGTGTTCGGGATTAAATCTGGTGCGCTCGTCATCATCGGCCGGCTCCTCTTCCTCCATTAATACTTGCGACGGATCAACGGCAACCTTGATCTGATAAAATTCTGTCTTACCTGTATTTATATCAAAAGTCGCACGGATAATCTGTCCTCGCTTGCCATATTCTTTCTTGTAAGCCGTGGCGAGCGCCGCTTCTATCGCTTCCAATATTTTTTCTTTTGGGATGCCACGCTCTTCTTCTAGCTGGGCGAGCACCGAATGTATCACTTTGAGGTCAAACATGATTGGTTTTAATTGTTTCCTTAAAAATATAGCCCGCCCGTGAAGGCGAACTGAAGTGGGAGAAATAGTATACCAAACAAAAAAGATTGTCAATCCGGTTAGAAGCCAGCAGTCTCTGACGGCGGGTTTCTAACGGGGGTCTAATTTCGAGGTTTCAAACCTAGATTTGGGTCAAAAGGTGCTTTTTGCATTGCATCTCAGAGAAGTATCGTATTTTCATCTCAACAGAATGAAATATTTTCGCAAATTTTTGAGTTATGCACCGTTAGTTTGCACTAACTGATATTTCTTGTGGTATAATTTCAAGGAAATGAAAAGGCTGTTACAAAAGTTTTCTTTCTTTTTGCTCCTAGTACTCTTCTTATTACCTCCCGGATACGCAGCTGCTGCTGTTACTGGCGATAATGACGAAGCATTACTGAGTCTCAATGTCTCAAATGTGATACTTGATAAGACTGATTACAAAGCAGGAGAAGATATTCACGGCAATTTTACCATTGAGAATCATTCTGGCTTTGCAGTCCATAATCTTTCTTTTCGCATACAGATTGCCTCAGATTACGAAGAACCAATACCGGGCACAAAGTTTCCTCGTACCTTTTTAGATGCTTCTTCACGGGGCGGCTCGATTGATTTAAGAGTGAATGAGAAACAAACTATTTCCTTTGTTTACCGCATACCTTCATTTGTAAGCGGCGAGAAGCTTGGCGTAAGTATTGATATTTTTTCAGGGGCTGGCAATTTTGTCAGTTTTGCGGATAGTGAATACATTTCTATAGAAAAAACGGAACAATCGGTGGTAATAAAAAATGTAGAGCTTACTTTAAGCAACGGCTTAAAATTCAATATAACCGAGGGGCCGACAATTTACAAAGACAAGGAACCGTCAAAAGCTTTCGCAGAGATTACTCTATACAATGCGAGCAAGTCCGCAGTAAATATAGTTCCAGGTATTAAGGTTTACGAACAGAAAAATGCCAAAGATTTCCAAAGCTATAAATCGGATACCCTTACTATAGGAGCCGGCAAGACTGAAATCATTAAGGTAGTTTTGCCTACCATGTCTTATAGGCCGGGAGTGTATTTTGCAGAAATAATGCTACGCGATGACAAGGGTGTCCAGATCGCAACGCTCATTGGCGCTCGATATATCATCGGGGGCAATATTGCCACCGTACATTCCGCTCTCGTAGACAAAGATGTACTGGCTCAAAATGAGAAGTTTAATTTTAGCGCAACACTTACTGGTAAACCTTTTGATATTGCGCTTCTTAGCGATAAAAATAATACCAGTCTAGGAGATGATGCTGTAGGAAAAATTGAATCAAAAATATACAATGAGAAGGACGAAGAGGTCGCCTCATTTACTGATGACTTTTATGTATCTGGAGAGACATATATAGAAGATGAGCTTTATGCCGCATCACCTTCTCGAGCGCTTCGGCTCGAGATGGATGTTTTTGATAATGCGGACGTGCTACTCACCTCATACAAGCAGAATTTAAGCGAAGATTATGAAAAAATAGCAGAAGAATCTCGCAAGGCCACGCCATTTGGAATCAATCCGTCTACGATCTTATGGGGAGTCGGAATTGCAATAGTGTTTTTAATAATCATTCTACTTATCATGAAAAACAGGAATAGAGCGGCGTCCACTTTAGCTTTATTTCTGATTGTCATGGCCACGCTTTCTTTGGCGACAGACGATTCTTTCGCTAAGGCTAAAAAAGGTAAAAGTGCTCCGAGAAATGTCGGATGTAGTCCTGCAGCGGTGAGTGTTCGTCCTACCAGTCCCTATGCTAATCAGAATTTTGCTCCCGGTGCAACCTTTTACACACAAGGCGTTGTGTCTTATGTCTCTTGCGATAATAGTGCCACTGTCGTAGATATTGTCGTTACAGGTCCAAAAGGCGATGTTATAAGAAGGCCGGCTTATTTCGTTACAGGTGCAATAGGCGGTCATGGCTGGACAGGTGGTCGTGGCGGGGCATTCACAATAGGGTCTTTCAATGCTCCAGATAATCCAGGCACTTACAATGTCCGTTTCCAGGTACATAGTCAGGCGGGAATATGCGGTACTAACGCGTCTGCAAATGTACCCATTGTGGTTACCGGTACTCCAACTAATAGTTCTCCAACGGGCGGTGGCTGCTCCACCGGCCAATTCTATTGCGAGCTATTTCGCCAGTGTATTCCAACGAACCAGCAATGCAACGATGCAAACCCTGAATACAAACCTTTTAGAATCAATCCGAATATGCTCGCAAACGAAGGCCCGGTCAAACTAAGATCTCTTAGTGCAAGTCCGCCTCTGGGAGCTCCAGGATACAGTTGTAGGATCTCTTGGAGTAATTCTTTCATATCCTATGACGAAAACACCATATGCACTTTTACGGGACCAAACAATGTTTCACTTAACTTCAGCCCAGGAAGTACAACAGCACCAACCTCATATCAGTCTCCTGCATTACAGCAAGACAGCGTATTTAAAATGAGTTGTAGCGAAGGAGCTAATACCGCAGTAGAAAAAGTTGAAACTGTCTGCCGTCTCAACTGGAATTATGAGGAGGTACCGTAGAAGAAGGTAAGAAGCAGAGAAGGGAGGAAGCTGAGAAGTAAAGAAAGGGAAAAGGAGGAAAAGAAAAATAGTGGAGAAATGAAGAATAAAAATAGAAAGAATCAAAAAGTTAAAAATGCAAATTTCTTGGCCAGATTTTAGGGATTTTTCTAGAGAACATGTGCCGGTTATTATCTCGGCGCTTATTCTGGTGGTTGCGATCGCAGGAACATTTGCCTTTTCTTATTTCAAAAAACCGGATTACAGGAATCTTTACGATACTGGCGGGAATTATGCAGAAGTGATATCAAAGGCAGAGAGCTTGCTTAATAGGAACTCTAAAGATTTCGCCCTTTTGCATATACTCGCTTCTGCATATCTTAGCCAAGGAGTCGTCACAAACGACAGAAAGCCGTGGGTGGACAAGGCGATATCTCTTCTAACGAAATCAATAAGTGATGTGGGAGACAACGCCGAATCAGAACGTCTCATCGGCTACGGATATTTCTTGCTTAAAAATTATGAAAAAGCACAGAGTTATTATGAAAAGGCGGCCAATCTCGATGGAAATAATACTTTGGTATGGGCAGATTTGGCGCAAGTCAATGAAGTGCAGGGCAATTTCGTGAAATCCAACTCTCTTTATGACAAAGCTTTGAAAATTGACAGCAAAAATCCCTTAGCAAACATTGGTTATTTAAGAAGATTGATGCGAGAAGGAAAGACAGAGCTAGCGGAATCTACCGCTAAGACTTTACTCAATACCTCTGTCTTGAAAGACAGATTGGCGCTTGCAGATCTAAATCAGATATTAGGCCTTTTAGCGGCAAAGAAAAAAGAATATGCTTTGGCGGAAAATTACTTTAATGAAGCATTAAGGCAGAACCCCCCGTCTCCTACTTCCATAGCCGGGTTGGCTTTGGCAATTATAGGAGATATACCTAATCATGCTATGGAAAATATGGAAAAAGCAACAGAAAGGCCACAAGCATTGGCAATGCAAGCGCTAAACATTGACCCTAATTATTCTTACGGCTATGTCGTCTTAGTGAAGGTAGCCAAGATACGAGGCAATAAAGAAGAGGCAGAAAAGTACAGAGGAGAGCTTCTTCTGACGATTCCGAAAGACAGCTCCCTTTCACTAACTGAGAAGTATGCCCTTAGAAAAGAATTTTCTACTGCTTCCACATTCAAAGTATTTAATGTAAAAATTACGCCCGTAAAAAATCTAGATGATTCGTCTTCAAGCCCTGGAATTATAAAGATAGAAAAGAAATAGATGACTACGACTATTAAAAAATGCATACCAATCCTTTCTTTATTCTTTGCAATTTTTGCAATTTTTGCAATTTTTATGATTTTTGGATTTGGGCTAAATGTTGCGAGTGCCGAAGATTGTACGCCTACTCCCGGTCCGTGCTACGACGCGAAGCCCGACAGTATG
>Ga0209542_10015828_pt1 | contig 12585 bp, 12 predicted proteins | sample RifCSPhighO2_01_FD_184028 | JGI IMG/M metagenome (GOLD analysis project Ga0209542, IMG submission 184028) | Soil microbial communities from Rifle, Colorado - Rifle CSP2_plank highO2_0.1 (SPAdes) (version 2) | ecosystem: Environmental > Terrestrial > Deep subsurface > Rock core/Sediment ...
CTGGTTATACCAACCAGGATTGGCTCCGGCTATTAGCATAAGGAATCCTGCCCAAATAAAGAAAAAGGTTGCCAGAATCGGAGTAAGCATGTACAGAATCAAGTCGATCGCATTCTTGGCCATTTTGACAAAGTCGCAAGTTGTACAAGGCTTGGATTCATCAACCGCGGTACCTGGATCATTAACCGCCCTGCCACACTGAACAATCGGGAGGTACTCGACAGCCTGGGCACTTATCGGAAAAACAACAAACAAAATAGTAATAAGTAGTAAATAGTAGGTGGTAAGTTTGAAGGTCATATTTCGCTTTGTCGGCTAGACGTTAGAAGATTTATTTCGTTTTCTGCGTTTCTCAAAGCATCCCTTACGGAAAATCGGCCCGAGTTAACGTCGTCGATCATTTCTTCGAAGATATCTTCAATCGCTTCATTGTCTATTTGATACCACGATCTTGCTGTTAAGGCTTGGAGAGCAAACAAACCGTAGAATGGATCATTTTTCTGAAGATCAATGACATCTCTCCTGGCAGAGGGCCTGGAAGAAGAATTTAAATAGTCTATGGCTCCGTTTTTAGATGTCAGGTATCTTAAGAACTTCCAAGCTTCGATGTAATTTTGTGATTTATTGCTTACACTGGCCGCCCAATAGTTAGCGTAGTTTCTAGCATCCTCTGGGTTGGCTTGAGGCATAGACGAAACAGTAAAATTAAGCCGTGAGGCTTTGGACCTGACCAAACCTATTTGATGCGAATAGTTTAGCATCATGGCCACTTTTCCCTGGACGAAGGCGTCTATCGAATACTCTTGGGAATCATTCCAGGTATAAGCTTTGGATTTGGGATTGGCAAAACTAGTATAATATTCTAGAGACCTTTCCCCCACTCTTTCCCCGTCGACTGATTTAGTAAACGAAGGCCTTTTTGTCTGATCGTCGTTCATTTTGACCCCACTCTGAATCATCATGGCCATCAAAATGTCACTCGCTCGATTTACGTTTTTGGCCGTACCTAAGGCGGCTCCGGCTTTGCTTATAGTGGACCCTTCTGTTTCAGCTAAGACTTCTACGTATTGATTGAACTCTTCCCAAGTTTCTGGCGGACGAGTTAATCCGGCATTATTAAAAAGGTCTTTGTTGTAAAACAGTGCTAAAGTATCCACATACAAAGGAAACGCATAAATATCCTTTCCTTTTACCAAATCTTTCTGGGCGACTTCGACAAATTGATTTTGATAATCATTAACAGTAAAGAATCTGTTTTCTTCACCCGGAATCATTTCCGGTGCCGGCTTTAATTTGTCCTGGTGTTTAGGAATCCAGGTGTTGTGAACCATGATTATGTCCGGACCTGCGCCGGCAGCGAGAGCGTTGACCAGCTCCCTTTCGTAATCATCAAATGAAAACTGCCTATAAGTAACCGAGATATTCGGATATAGCGCCCTATAGTCAGCAATCACTTTTTCAAAGTTATTTTTCGTATCGAAAACTCCCCAAAATGTTAAGGCTATCCTTTGGCCCGAACCGGGAGCACCGCCGCCGCTGGATAAAACCAAAATAAATAAAACCAAAACCAGAACGGTAATACCTCCGATCAAAATTAGATATAAACGATTGCCGAACATTATTTCTTAAATATTATGCCGTAGTGGAATGAGCCGGCATCGATATTGGACTGCCAAGTCATTCCTTCGGCTACCGCCATATTTTGCATCTGCTCCTGCTCAGTTCTGAGCTCATCTGGTGGACCGACAGAGATTCCCGGCTGCGCACGGGAACCTTCTCCGAGCCCACCAGCGCCTTTTTTCCAGTCAATTATTATAAGTGTCCCGTCTTTTTTTAAAACCCGTGCCGCCTCTTTAAGTATGGCTTCTTTTTTTGGAGATTGAAACAGGATGTTGGCTAACAAAACGGCGTCCTGAGATTCTCCGGCCAAGCCGGAACTTCCCAAGACCTCAAGATTTGCCCGCACAGTCTCTATATTTTCCAGGCCAGCAGCCCTAGCTTTGACCCTCACGCTATCCAAAGCTGTTTCCATAATATCCAAGCCGGTTACCTTGCCGGTTTGACCAACTATCTTGGCCATTAAAATAGTAAAGTATCCCGCACCAGAGCCGAAATCTGCAATCATCATTCCCTCTCGCAAACCAAACTCAAGGACAATACTGTCCGGATTCATAAAACCGCCCGTACCCATAAACTGGCCGACTCCCGATTGAGAAAAACTAATCGTGGAATTCACCACTTAATTCTAACACAAAAACAACTTGCCTAAACCCAAGTTATCTACACAAGCAAATGATTTACATCGCCTTTAATTAGGATTATATTCAGAATATGGGAAACCACGAAATATTCGACGAACAAGTTGAGAAAATGTTTAAGATATCCCGGGAAACTGTCGAAAGAGACCAATTTGTAAAAACTATGCTTGAAACATTACCACCAGATATGGTGCCCGGCTTTATTGGTGACGAGATAGAAGCCATTGATCAAGCTATCGATACTGTAGATAAAGCCTTGGCCCGGTTCAGACAATTAAAAGAAGATGTTTCCGTAGAGAATTTTACTACCTGGAAAAACAAACTTTTAGAACAAAGGCGGTTTCTCTTAGATACGCAGTCTGGTTTATCTAAATAAGATTTTTAAACAACTACTACTGAAGCTAGTGCATCACCGGATTCAAGACGCATAACCCGGACGCCTTGGGTGGCACGGCCAAGAATTGAGATACTCTCGATAGATGTCCTAATTACTACGCCCTTGCGTGATACGGCGATGATTTCTTTATTTTCTTCGGACGTAATATGGGCGGAGACAAGTTTGCCGGTTTTGGTTGTAATCTTGGCGGTCATTATGCCTTTGCCACCTCTGGCCTGGACTTTATATTGTTTGAGGTCTGTTCTTTTACCGTAGCCATTCTCCATTACACATAATATATCTAGTCCTTTTTCAACACCCGACGGAACCACGTCGGCGCCAACAACCTTGGAATCTTTATCCAAGCGAATACCAATAACTCCTCCGGCCACTCTCCCCATCGGTCGGACGTCTTTTTCTTTAAACCTTATCGAATTACCGTCTGAAGTTACCATCATTATTTGATCGTTGCCGGATGTCGACAAAACCCAACCCAAAGAGTCATCCCCTTTAAGCTTGATTGCGATCATGCCATTCTTTCTGACAGCCGAAAACGCATCCATGTCAACTTTTTTGATAACACCTTTCTCAGTAGCCATGAACAGGAAACCTTTCGAATCTTTGGGAATAGGGACAACGGCTGTTATGACGTCGCTGGGCGAAATCTGTAAAAAATTGGCCAAAGCCTTGCCTTTAGACTGGCGGGAGGATTCGGGAACTTCATAGCCTTTGGTTTGAAAAACTTTGCCTGAATTGGTGAAGAAAAATATATTGTCGTGGGTATTGGCAAGGAAAAACTGGGTTATGACGTCTTCTTCTTTTGTCGCCATGCCAATAAGGCCTTTGCCGCCTCTTTTTTGAGATTTTAAGTCTTCCGGCGCCATTCGTTTTAAATATCCGCCCCGGGTCAACATAAATAAGGAGTCTTCTTCCGGCATCAACTCTTCCTCGCCTATTTCCCTTAAGGCTGATTTGATAATTTTGGTTCTTCTTTCGTCGCCATATTTTTCTTTTAGTTGTTTGAATTCGTCTTTGATTACAGCCAAAATTTTCTTTGGGCTCGCTAGTAAATCTTCTAAATATGCAATGAGCTCTTTCTTTTCTTTTAATTCTTCGTCGATTTTCTTTCTTTCTAGTCCAGCCAGGGCTTGAAGCTTCATCTCCAATATTGCGTTGGCTTGTCTGTCGGAGAATTTGAATTTCTTCATCAAATTATTGGATGCGTCTTCTTTGGATGCTGATGCCTTGATGATTTTGATTATCTCGTCGATGTGGTCTAGGGCTTTTTTCAGACCTTCCAAAATATGAGCCCGGTCTTTAGCTTTGTTTAAATCGTGTTTGGCTCTTCGGGTAACTATTTCTTTTCTGTGCTCTATAAACTTCTCGAGCAGTTGTTTCAAACCCAAAATCTGGGGCTGAATGCCGTCAACCAGGCCAAGCATATTGTAATGGAACATTTTTTGCAGTTCCGTGTATTTGAATAGTTGGTTTAGGACTTTTTTGGGAAATGCATCTTGTTTTAAATCTATGGCAATTCTGAGTCCGTCCTTGTCGGATTCGTCGCGTACGTCCCTGATGCCTTCTATTTTTTTTTCTTTGCCCAAAACAAGATCAGCGATATGCTTAATGAGCTCGGCTTTGTTAACCTGGTAAGGTATCTCGGTGATTATTATTTGGAAACCACGCTTTGCGCTTTCGACAATCTCAGCTACTCCTCTCATGGCAATACCGCCTCGGCCAGTGGCGTAAGCGGTCACTAAATCCTTTTCATTATATACAACACCCCCGGTCGGAAAGTCTGGGCCTTTTACGAATTGCATTAAATCCGCAATATCGGCGTCTTTGTTGTCAGCTAAGTACGCAAGGGCGTCTAGGACTTCGCCCAGATTGTGCGGCGGGATATTGGTAGCCATACCAACAGCGATACCAACGGTGCCATTTATTAAAAGGTTGGGTATTTTGGTTGGTAAAACTTTGGGTTCTTGGTGAGATGCGTCATAGTTGTCTACAAAATCAACCGTATCTCTATCTATATCAGCTAGTATTTCTTCGGCAATCGATGTCATACGACATTCCGTGTACCTCATTGCCGCGGGGTTGTCGCCGTCAATTGAGCCCCAGTTACCTTGGCCGTCGACAAGCGTATAACGTAGTGAGAAATCCTGAGCCATTCTGGCAACAGAATCATAGATAGCAGAATCGCCATGAGGATGGTAATTGCCCATAATATGCCCAACGACTTTGGCTGATTTAACCACCTTGGCATTGTGCCTTAAACCCATCTCATGCATGGAATACAAAATTCTCCTGTGGACAGGTTTGAGTCCGTCACGGACATCAGGCAATGCGCGAGCGACAATAACGCTCATGGCGTACTCAAGGTACGCCTGTTCCATTTCCTCCGTGATCTCTCTTTGTTTAATTCCCGCTACAGCCATTTTATTTTTTACCTGGTAATGGCAAGAGATATGGTTTGTCGGTTGATCCCGATTTTTTGTTTTCTATCTCTTCGCCGCCTTCAAATAATAACAATGTCGATATCGCCGCCCTAAGTCCATCGTAGGATGTCCTCATGCTAGCCACGAGAGTCGGCGTATTCTTGGATCTTTCAGCAAAGAATTGTTCTTGCTTCTTTGGATCAGTATTCAAAAGTACGAACAAATCTTCTTCGAAAGACCTAAACCAAATCAAGCCCACCAAAGAAACCGTAATCACGACGCAAAAACCGAACATTATTTCTCTGATGTGCCTGGGTTGATTGCGAATATCTTCTAATAGTGGCATGTCAGTTGCTTAAAACGATTAACTTCATTTCTTCCGTGGGAAGATTCTTCTTTACCATTTTAAATTTATCTGTTTTTTCGGGAGTCAGCCCAAGTTCTTTGATAAATTTATCAGCGCTTTCAATATCTACTTTAAGATCGGGTGTTTTGTAATGCATTGGCATTATGATCTTGGGTTCGATTTGGCTTATCACTGCGACTGCTTCCTTAGAATTGATCGTGTAAGTCCCGCCCACAGGAATCATTAAAATATCTATGTCGCCTATGGCCTGGACTTGTTCGTCGCTTAATTTTTCTTGGCCCAGATCTCCTAAGTGGCAGATGGTCATCTCCTCCGCCTTGATTATATAAATCGTGTTCAATCCCCTTTCTTTGCCTTCACTCTTATCATGGTACGCAAGAATGCCGTGCACAGCAATGCCTTGTTTCTCGTATTCGCCCGGGTTTTTGATTATAAAAGCTTCCGGGTTGGCATCGGCGACGTTGTTGTGGTCGTGATGGTCATGGGTAACCAAAACCAAATCATCTTTTATCTTGGGGGGTCGAAGGCCAATTTCTTTGGAAAAAGGATCAATTAAAATAGAGCCCTCTTTGGTCTCTATCCTAAAGCACGATTGTCCGAACCACATAATTGTCATGAGTAAATTATATCAAAATTTATGACTGAAAACAAGGACAAAAAAGCGGAGTTTTCACTCCGCAAAATCCTTTTTGTCGCGACGACGATCAGCTGCCATTTTTTGGTTGACTCTCTTTTTCTCCGCTGGAGACATCTTGTGGTAGTTGGGTGGCCTCACGAACGCCGCGTGCGCTCTCTCGGCTCCGGCCACAGCCGGATCGACTCTCCTGTTTACAGATACCACTTGTCCACCTATCACCCTCAGTTCTCGGGTTACCGGACCGGTCGGCTGTGATCTCAGAAGATTCCCATTAAGAAGTTTGTCCAGATAGGCTATGCCCTTGGAAACATTTCCTGACTTCGTCTGAGTATTACAAATGTCGCGAATGTCCAGACGAAGTCTGCTGTGGAATCCTTCCCACTCTTTAGCTATCAAATCCGCAACTTTGTATTGTGAAAGTCCGTTTACTATCAGGCCGGCTATCCTGTGGATCTTTTTTTCAGCAGCGTGGGGTAAGAAAACCCCCGCAGAAGGGCTTTGTCTGTATTCATCCTGGTATCTCTCGTAATGACCGAGTGGCAGATTTTTGGCGATTAACCACAACGCCAGGCTCATCCATTACTCCTTTAAGCCTAGTTATTATACCTCAAAAATTGGTTTTGTGCAAATTATTGCATTTTGTTTCACTTTTATATATAATCTTAACACTATGAATATCGGACTTAACGGCACTAAAACAATGAAAGACCTCCTTTCCAAGGAGGAATTTTTCCTTCCAAAGCCAGGAAGCATACTTAACGGCCAAGTAATAAGCATTTCTAAGGGTAGTGCAATTATAGACCTTGGCTCAGCCGGTATCGGCGTTGTTTACCCGGGAGAATTTTATGACAATCCCGACAGAATGAAAACATTAAAGTCCGGCGACAAAATCTCGGCCATGCTTTTGGAACTTGAGAATGAAGATGGTTACCGAGAATTGTCATTGAAGGCTGCCCAGATTACAACCGCCTGGCAGGATATTAAAGAAAAGAAAGAAAGCGGAGAAATAATCACGACTCAAATCATAAACATAAACAAAGGTGGATTAATAGTTGAGGTTGGCGGTATCCAAGGATTCTTGCCATTATCGCAGTTAGCTGGAGAACACTACCCGAAAGTAGAAGGCGGAGATACTACCAAAATAGTCCAAGCCCTGCAAAAATTTAAAGGCCAGGATTTTAAAGTCAGGATAATCGATTACTCCGAAACCGAGGGCAAGTTGATTGTTTCAGAAAAAGCAATCCAAGACGAAGCTTTAAAGGAAGAGTTGGCTAAACTCAAAGTCGGTGATGTAATTGAAGGAAAAATAACCGAAGTTACTGATTTTGGAGCTTTTGTAAAATTAAATGATGCCTTGGACGGACTTATTCATTCCTCCGAAATAGACTGGCGCTTTATTGAAGACCCGAGAGAGATTTTGCATCCAGGCGATGATGTCACTGCTAAAATTATCAACCTCGATGGCGGAAGAATCTCTCTTTCATTAAAAGCTTTGAAAGATGATCCTTGGCTTAAAGTTGAAGAAAAATATCAAGTCGGACAAAAAGTCCAAGGCCGCGTCACCAAAATTAAAAACACCGGCGCCTTCGTCGAATTGGATGGTGGAATCGTTGGTTTTATTCCGGCTACCGAATTCGGTGGACAGAACCCTTCCGACAGCGTAACTGCCGGCCAAGAATATCCCATGGCAATAGTTAATATAGAAGCCAAGGAACACAAAATGACTCTCACTCTCGAGAAGACTGCTGCTTAGTTTACTTACTATAAAATAAAAGGTTCCATCTTTCGATGGAACCGGGGCGGCCTACTTGCGGCCGCCCTTTTGACCCTGGCCTCCCTGCTGAGAGGCTTTTCTTTTTCCTTTCTTTTTCTTCTTGCCCTCGCCGTCCTTGACGACAAGAGGCTTCTCGCGCTTCATCGCGAAGTAGAGGTTTTCGCTCCCTCTCGCGCAGAAGTACTTGGGGTTCAACGGCTTGGGCGGCTTGGCGAAGTCCGCCTTGACCTTGTTGTACTCGTCCATGTCCAGTTCAATTTTCCAGGAGCCGTACCCGGCCAGGAGCGCATCTTCCAGCGCCTCATGGGTGCCCCGGGAACGGATGATGGCAACCTCGATGGCCCGCCGACGCATGTGCATGGCGGCGACCTTCGAGATCTCGTCGTCTTCGACTCGTCGTCCTTGACGGACACTCGCGTCAGCGATGCTGGCGACGCTCTGGAGGCTCGCCTTAAGAAGACCCGGCATGCCGAGCTTTCTTTCGAGCTCCGCGACCTCGCTCTTGAGCCTCTCGATCTCGTCGAGATTGTCTGGGCTTGTTTTCGCTCCCTTCTTTTTGTGAGCCAGACAGGCTCTGTACAGGTCCGTCCTCAGTTCCGCCAGAACGACCAGCCCCACTGGACTCGAATAGTGAGAATCGATGTCGTCCTTCGTCCTCTTGTTGGAAACGGCCAGCCGCTCCCAGACCAGCTTTCGCATGGCCCAGCGAGCTTCGGTCAACCCTTCGATGCTGGGACTGGCAACGAGGTCGGCCAGCCTCAGTAAGAAGGCCTTGCGGGCGTTCCTGACTCCCGACTGATCGGGGACACGGCGTTCGTATCCCGAATCGACGAATCGGATTGCATCGCGGGCTCCCTTGGCCTGGTCGCGAAGCCGATCCTGCTCGTCTTTGCGTTCCTGCCTCCTTCCGGCGGATTCCATCACGGAGGCAGAAATGATGTCGGCGATCAGGTCAACGTCAGCGACGCCGCCCGGATCACTTGGATCGATCACAGCTTCCATCTCAGACCTCCATGATGACGGCTTCGTCCTCAAGACGCCGAGCCAGCGACTCGAGGAATTCGCGCTTGTACTTGTTGGGCTGGCCGGCTATCCGATCGCGGATGCGCCGGATCACGTTGATGTAAGCCTCGGCCGTTACGTCGAGGTCTGTGGCTTCCGATACCTCCGTTACCGAAGGCGAGTTGGCCAGCAGGTCGTCAATCGTACGCGACCTGGCCACGATGGTTTCGAGGGTAGCGATAGTTTCGCTGGCATCGTGCTCGAGCTCCTGCTCCATCGAGAGGAGACGGCCGTAGCCGAATCCCTGGAGCTCCGCTTCTGCCTCTTGAAGGTTGGCGCGGAGACGTCTCCGTTCGTGGTCAAGCTGGCGAACCTCCTCAGCCATCGCGAGCGCCTCTTCGTCCTTGGCCTTGCGGGCCTCAGACTTGATGTCTCGGATGCGTCGGTTGATCTCAGCTATCTCATTCTGGAGCGTCTCTCTGGCCTCCTCGTGGAGGTCCACCTCACCGCGGATTTGGATCACCTCGTCGACGGTCGGGTGGAATTCGGAGTTCAGGTCTGCGAGGATGCGAAGCCACTCAGCTTCCCTCTCGGCAAGCTCCCCTTTCTCGGCCTCGAGAACCTCCGGCTGCTGCGCGTCGTCCCAGGCTTCTGCAAGCCGGGGGTCGAAGTACCGCCGCCGCTCTTTCTGGAAGTGATTCTCGAACTCGATGTCGAGGCTCAGCCAGAACTCGATCTCGGCCAGCTTGACCAGCCTGAGGGTCGTCTTGTCCCTGGACCCGAACAAGTGAACCACGAGGGCTCGGGCCTGTTCGAATCTAAGGTTTCCGTTCCTGACTCTAGCACAGAGGCCGGCGATGATCTCCTTCTTGAAGGGCTGGGCGAACCGAGCCCTTTCCCGGACCGAGTTGTACTCTTCCGGGGTGAACCGTTCTCCCGACTCTTGATGAGCCAGGATGTCCCTGCCAAGGTTTACGAAATCCTTTTCCTGGCCGGGACTGAGAGTTTGCTCTGCCATGTCATTGGTCTCCTTTCTCTAATCCCCCGCCAGGGCGGGTTGTCAATGTTACTTAGCGGTAATTATACTATATTTTTCTAAAAAAAGCAAGCGCCTTGACTTTGGCTATAATTTTGGTGTATTATATTTGCGAGGTTATTGTGTTAGCCACTAACACTTCCAACTTTACAGCAGCTGATCTGGCTGCCCTGAGAAGCTCTTTAAGTCAGGGGTACGATCCCATTCTCGATGAATGCATCATCCCTCAAATACCCAAACCATACAGAAAAAGAAGCACCGAGTATAAACCCAACCGCAGACAGGCTAAGGGCCACAAGGAAAACCGGCGGGCGCAGTACTTTAAGTCCCAAATCAGGAAATCATCAGACCGAGGTTCACTAGTCATCTTGAGATTCTTGAGGGAAGACGGTTACGCCGAGTTCCGGATACAAAGAGATGTCAGCGACAATCTCAATGAGCAAGGGACAGGCTATCGCCTTAAGGGTAAGCCGGGGTTCATCTTCGGCAGTCCCGACAACCACAAGGAACCGGATGAAAGCGTGGGCTTGCGCGAAACAGAAGAAGAAGCTTTGGTTCCTGCGGATGTAGGTAAAATTGTAAAAGTCAGCGACATCAACGCCGGAAACAGATACTATGTAGCTGTCTTTGTTAAAACCGTTCCCTTCGATACCGAGGACGGTAAAGGCGAGGATGTCTATGAGTATGACCGCTGTACCAAAGAAGAGATAGAAGACTTGGTCAGAGAAAGAGGATTGCTTCACAATCACATTGTAGGATGGAACATGGCTGTAGCTGGCGGTTTCGTCTAAACTACTCTCCCCCGCTCATCGAGCGGGGTTTTTATTTATAAAATAAAAGCGGCGCTACGCGCCGCTGGTGTCTGAAATTTAGATAAGTTCTATTGTCTGGTCAGGAAGATCTCTTGTGGGATCGATGACTTCTTTGGCAAATTTGAGTCTGGTCAATTCTTCTTTGGCTCTTCTCTTGGCTCCGGGCGTACCATGAAGGAGAAAGATTCTCTCCAACGGCCGTCCACCGCGAACATCAATGAGTTGAACCAAGAAATTAACGAAGTCTCCGAACGTTCCGTGAGAACTAAGACCGAATCTCCGGACTTGAGCTCGAACCGGAAATTCGCGCCACTCAGTCGGCGACTTTCTGTTCTTCTGGAATCTCAGCTTAGCAACCTCTCCGTCGGGTGAAAAATTCGGATATCTCGACCCAAGTTCGACAAGCCTGGCGCCATTGGAGCCGGGAGCAAGCCACGAAGTCGCAACAAAAAGAAAGTTGTCCTTGGACAATCCGTTCTCGTACCAATCAAGGATCGGTCCGAAGTCCCCCATCCCGCCGGTGGCGATGATGATCTTGGGCTCGTTATCCTTCATCAGTTCGTATCTGTGATTTCGGTTCATTACTCTGTTGATCCCTGTGCCGTTGCCTGGTGCGGGAAGGATAGCATCCTTATCCGACCAGACTTTATTATGATAAACGTCCAAAAGCTTCCAAGCCAGAGCACTGTCTATCCAACACGGGATTCCGAGAGAAGAAAGGTGATGAGCCAAGTTCGGAATTTTGCCGCTGGCAAAACCCTGGCAAACTACGACCCGACCTTGATTCAGTGCTGTTATGACAGCGTCATCCAGTTCTTCAACTTTTTGGTCATATGTTTTGTCTTCACCCATTCCGCCTGAGGCATATGTCAGATCGGTAGTCATTTCGTCCGGGATCCATTCTTTGGGATACTCTGAAGGTTGCACCGCTCCACCCACAGTCGGTTGATCGTGCAAACAAGTATCGCCAAGAAACATGAATACCCTTCCTGATGGTGTCCTGAATTTGTACGAAGTTGAACCGACCATGTGGCCATTTGGATCGGCAAAGATAGATTCGCCTTCTATATTATTTTCTCCTGGATGAGCTAACTCTCTCAATCGTTCGGTCATGTTTACATGATCCATGAAATCAAAGTCGTCAGCTCCCTTATTCAGGTCATCCCAAGATGTTATACCCAGAATGCTGTTCGTCTGAGGAGTTCCGTAAATACGGGCCTTGTCAGAAAGCATTCCTAAGTTGCACAGGACAGGAGTGAAGCTTGTGTGATCCATGTGGCCATGGGTCGACAAGACTCGGTCAATCTTTTTACCGTCTTGAATAGAAGAAAGGTCGGGCCCGTATGTTTGCGAGCCTTTGATCTCATCAACGATCATCCCCCTGCCCGGGTCGATGACCGTTCTCGTGTCATTGTTATCTATGGCAATCGTGCTTAAGGTAAGAGAATTCTCGCCTTTTTCTTGTCCGAGAAAGTGGATCTTGTTCTTCATCTGTCAAAGTCCAAGTAACAACACATAAAGGCCTTTTTCTGTGCTATTACCCAAACTTTGGATTTATTGTAATCCATCTATTGACAAAAGTCAATATATTTGATAGTATTATGGACATTAACAGCTCCTTACCAGGTTGAGAATAGACGAATCAAGCAATCTTTCCCGTCGATTTCGTCGTCAATTTCGTCAGTTTCGCGTCCGAATTCACCGTCAAACCGGCCCTTGCGGGCCACAACCACGTGCCCGCAAAGGCACAGAGAGAGGATAGCCGTGGACAACAGCAGAAACGACAGATCCACCAAGAGCGGTGGCGAGCGGACCGAAAGGCCGCAGGTCACCCCCGAGCAGCTTCAGCAGGCGCTGAAGATCGCGTCGCCCTTCTTCGCAAGGG
>Ga0209542_10015831_pt1 | contig 12583 bp, 15 predicted proteins | sample RifCSPhighO2_01_FD_184028 | JGI IMG/M metagenome (GOLD analysis project Ga0209542, IMG submission 184028) | Soil microbial communities from Rifle, Colorado - Rifle CSP2_plank highO2_0.1 (SPAdes) (version 2) | ecosystem: Environmental > Terrestrial > Deep subsurface > Rock core/Sediment ...
CGACAATAAGCGAAATGCTTATAAAGGGTTTTCGAGTGTATAATTAATCTTTCCGAATTTTGCACAGAGTGGTTGCGAGAAGACCGAGCACGAATCTCGTCTTCTGGAATTGCCTCCTTGGGGTTGTTCGTGTCTCTCGTACCACAGTCTCTTTACCCTACAGTCTTCACTTTATCGCTCAGGCTGAAGCTGGAGTCTTTAGTGCATCCGGAATTCTTTGAAAATTCCATCCCGCGAGAGGGTCAGCAGAGTTTTTTTGCTTTCATTCCCTCAAAAGACGTCCTTGGACTTTACGGATCTCTTGACGCGAAATGGCATGGCGTTCAAAAGATTCCAGCGGATAGCGATGATAGTATAGACCTTCTCGAATTGTTTCGCTATTCCTTCGTTCAAATCCAAAAACCCTTTCGAGGTTATATGCTCGAGAATAACACTTACGCAAACTGCTTTTAAAAAGATTGGCTTGAACCGCTTTTAGTGCCGTTGCAAGGCGGATGCAAAAGAAGTGCTTTTCGCTTTCGCCAGCCTCGCCTGAAGCGCGCCCAGCTTTTTCTTTTCCTCATCCACAATCAAAGCCTGCCGCAGGAACGCGCGGCTCAAGTCGCTCACCCTCGCGTGCTTTCCCTGCAAAAACGCGTCCAGGTTCTCGCCCAGCTTTTTCTTTTCCTCATCCACAACCAAGGCCTGCCGCAGGAACGCGCGGCTCAAGTCGCTCACCCTCGCGTGCTTTCCCTGCAAAAACGCGTCCAGGTTCTCGCCCAGCCGGGTTTTTATCTTCACGAGCTTGCGCTGTTTTTCTTCAAGCTTTTTTTCCCGCTTTTCCTTCTCGCGGTGAAGCGCGTGCAAAGCGTGCGAGTAATGCAAAGCGTCAGTAGCACCCATTTTTCCAACCGAACAGAAGAACGGAAAAAGGGTTTTTTACTTCTTGCTTCCGAACAGCATTATCTGCGCCAACAGCGCTTCAAGCTGAATGCGCTCGTCCGCACCCTGGCTCATTCGGAAATCGTACTCGCCGATGCGGTCGACCATCTGCACTTTTATGTCGTCCGGAACGGGCAGTGCAATCACTTCGCGGTAAACCTGGTCGAGAACGTCCTCCCCGCTCATTGCATATTTGACCATGAGCGTGTTCAACAGCGCCCTGGATTCAACGAACTTTCCTTTCAGCGCAAGGGAAACCATTTCGGCTATTTCCTTAGGCCGCGCGCGGCTGGAAACCTCGAAAACGCTTTCCTCGGTTATCTTTCCTTTCTCGGAACTGCCTTGCAGGCAGTTTATCGCCTTGCGCGCGTCTCCCTCGGCAATATACACGATTGCATCCAGGCCCTTCGCATCAACGTTCAAGCCTTCCTTCTTCGCAATGTCTTCCACGATCTTTTTGATGTCGGCGTCTTCCAAGCTCTTGAACCTGAATACGGCGCAGCGGGATTGGATGGGCTCGATAATGCGCGAGGAATAGTTGCACGACAATATGAAGCGGCAGTTTTTCGAGTAAGTTTCCATCGTCCTTCGCAAAGCCTGCTGCGCGTCGGGCGTAAGGGAATCCGCTTCATCAAGCAAAATTATTTTGAAGTCCACGCTCGCCATGGGAATCGACCGGGCGAAGTCCTTGATTTTCCCTCTCACCACATCGATGCCCCGTTCATCGCTGGCATTCAGCTCCGAAAAGCATTGGAAAATGTCCTCTCCGTACAACTCCTTTGCCAACGCCAGCGCCGCCGTCGTCTTGCCCAAGCCTGCGCGCCCGGCGAAAAGCATGTTGGGAAGGTTCTTGCTTTTGACGAAATGCTCGAGGCGGTCGACGATGTGCTTGTGCCCGGTGATGCCGTTCAGCTTGTGGGGACGGTATTTCTCAACCCAAGGTTCAAAATCAGCATTACCCACTTCATCCACCCTCAAACAAAAAAAATAGACGGAATTAACTTAAAGCCGAAGCGGTTTTTTAAACCGGACGCTTTAGAAAAAAAGGAAAAGCTAGAGGCTTTTGTATCGCGTGCGCTTGCGCAAGTCTCCCCAGCACGTTTTGCAAATTGCGGTCCGCAATGTCTTGCTGTGGGTCGCCGAGCTTTTTTCGCACGCACGGCACATCTTTTTCATGCAATAGGCGCATTCCTGATAGAACGCCGTCTCGCGCTTGCAGCGCTCGCAAACGTAATTCTTTGCTGCTTTAACCATTGTTTTAAGACCTTTTTTAAGCGAATAAAAAAATCGAGAATAAGGTTCTCGGAAATAAATCTGTCAGCGAGAGTTTTTAACCATTTTCCTGCACAGTCTATTCTGAGAAAAATGAAGGTTTACATCAAAACGTACGGCTGCACTTTCAACCAGGCGGACAGCGACCGCATGGCGCTCATGCTCAAAGAGCACGAGCACGAAATCGTGGGCGGCGAAGGGGAAGCAGACGTCATCATTCTCAATACGTGCAGCGTGAAAGACGCAACGCAGCAGAAAATACTGCACAAAGTCTCTCGCACGTCCAAGCCGCTGGTGGTCGCAGGCTGCCTGGTGCAAGCCACGCCCGCGATAGTTGCAGGATACAACCCCTCCGCGTCCCTCGTCGGAACTTTCGCCCAGGAAAGCATCGTCGAAGCGGTGGAAAACGCGTTTCAAGGAAAACGCATTGTTTCGACTAAAAACAACGGCATTCCGCGCCTCACGCCCTACGCTGACGGAGTCTTCGCGCGCATTCAAATCAACTCCGGCTGCGCTTCCGCATGCACATTCTGCTCTACGAAACTCGCCCGTGGCGGAGTCAATAGTTACAGGCCCCGCGAGATAATCGAGGCTGTGGAGAAAGTCGTGGCGCAAGGCGCTAAGGAAATCCAATTAACTTCGCAGGACACGGGCGCGTACGGCCTCGATTGCGGAGTTGCGCTTCCAGAACTGCTGGAACGGATTTGTGAAATCGGCGGGGAGTTCCGCATTCGCGTGGGAATGTGCAACCCCCAGCACGTTTTTCGGATGGAAAAGGATTTGATTCGCGTTTTCACTGAAAACGAAAAGCTCTACAAATTCTTTCACGTGGCAATCCAAAGCGCAAGCGACGCCGTGTTGGAGCATATGAAAAGAGGCTATACAACGCAACAGGCTGCGCAGGCAATCCAGTCAATCAAAAACGCTTTTCCAGACGCAATGCTCGAGACCGACGTCATAGTGGGATATCCTACGGAAACGCGCGAAGACTTCCAAAAAACGCTTGAATTCCTGCGCTGGGGGGAATTCGACATGGTCAACGTGTCGAAATACTCCGCCCGCCCCAAAACCGTTGCAGCAAAACTCAAGCAAATCGACAATGTTGAAGTGAAAACGAGAAGCGAAAAGGCAAGCGCCTTGGCGCGAAGGATTTTGGCCGGGAAAATCAGGCGCTTTGTAGGGGAGAGGGAAAGAGTTTTGGTTACGGAAAAGCGCGAGAACGGGTTTCTCGCGCGCACGAACGAATACAGGCCCGTAATCCTGCAGCAAGGCGTTGTCGGGAAGTTTGAGGAAGTGGAAATAACGCGTTCGCTTTCTTCGTGCCTTGCAGGCGCTCCAACAAGCCGCCAAGAAAGCATTTTAATAACGAAAAGCGCTAATTGAAAAAGCGGTATGAAAAGGCGAAGCAAGGCATGGCAGGCTTTATTGACATTCTATCCCACGCGGTCGAAGCATACTCCAAGAATTCGAAGCTCATAGTCTCGTTCAGCATTCCGCTCTTAATCGCGTTCCCGTTGTCTTTGCTCCTTCCCAACTTCGTCGCTCTGAGCGGAACGTTCCTGCGCTTGGGAAGCGTCAAGCTCGACTTGAGCGCGGCAGACGTTTTGGTCACGCTCGTCGCACTGCTCCTCTCGCTCGTGTTCTTTGCGTTCGCCATCGCGGCGATAAACGTGACGGTCAAAAGCCAGCGCACTTTGAACAGGCTTACTTCGCGCGACGTCGAGTTGATTGAAGGCGCGACTTTCAGCCTCTTTTTCATATTCCTCACCGCATTCGCCGCAATCGTGGGATTCAATTTGCTCATCGCCGAATACGGAATTCCGCAAATTTGGGCTACCGTCTTCGCCTTAATCGTGTCTTCAATCGTGCTGTTCGCGCCGCAAGCAGTCGTGCTCGAGGAAGCGGGTTTGAGCCATGCGGTGGCGAAAAGCGTTTCCCTGATTCAAAAGAAATTCGGTTACTTCATCCTGTTTTTAATCGTGGCTGGATTGCTCTTCCTCGCCAACACGTGGGTTTTCATCGAGATAAGCAAGGGATGGCCTGCAGCGCGTTTTCTTTCGTTGGTCACGCAATCGCTCATCGTGCTCCCGTTCCTGGAAGTCTTGAAAGTACAAATCTATTTGAGCAAATACTCGCTCTTGAATTGAATTTGCGTTGCAACGGGTTTTAAATACACGAACGGCTGAATCTTGAGTTTATGCAACTGATTATCGCCGAAAAGCCGAAAGTCGCGGAAAAAATAGCTTTCGCCTTAGGCAAGGCCGTCCGCAAGGCGCAAGGGGGAGTGGCGTACTACGAAGTGCCGGAAAAAAACGCGGTCGTAGTGCCTGCGGTGGGCCACTTGTTTTCCCTAAAGCAAAAAACCCCGGGAAGCGGATACCCCGTCTTCGAAATAGAATGGCTTCCTTCCTTCGAGATAGACAAGAAAAGCGACTATTCCAAGAAATACTATTCCCTGCTGAAAAAAACAGCTAAAGACGCGACCGAAGTGGTGAACGCGTGCGACTGGGACGTCGAAGGCTCCACGATTGGAGGCAACATAATACAATTTCTCGCGAAAGGAAAGAAAGCAAAAAGAATGTTTTTCTCGACGCTCACGAACGAAGACTTGACCGAAGCCTACGATTCCCTCCAGCCGCTCGACACTCCCACGATAGACGCGGGGCAGGCGAGGCATACGCTCGACTGGCTGTGGGGAATCAACGTCTCGCGGGCGCTCATGGCGGCAGTGCGCAACGCCGGCGCCTTCCGCATAATGAGCATGGGACGCGTGCAAGGCCCTGCGCTCGCCTTGCTGAGCGAAAGGGAATTGAAAATCAAGGCTTTCCTCCCGACGCCATACTGGCAGTTGTTCGCCTACGCCAAAAGCACGGAATTCGTCCACTCGAAAGGAAGGTTTGCGGCAAAAGCAGAAGCGGAGAAAGCCTTGAAGAACAGCGACAAGAACGCTTCAGTCAAAACCATGGAGAGAAAGCGCGTAAAGCAGCTCCAGCCGTTTCCTTTTGATTTAACGTCCCTGCAGATAGAAGCTTACGCCGCGCTCGGCACTGCGCCGACGAAAACGCTGCAACTGGCGCAAGAGCTTTACGAAGCCGCTTCGATAAGCTACCCGCGCACTTCGTCGCAAAAACTTCCCGCCAAACTCAACCACGAGAAAATCATCAAGCAACTTGAAAAACAAAAGGAACTCGCGCATTTGGCTAAAGAGCTGGCAGAGCAGAAGCGCTTTGTCCCGCACGAAGGCCCGAAGAGCGACGCCGCGCACCCGGCAATCCACCCTACGGGCCTCGCACCGGAAGGAAGCAAGGACGCCCTGCGTTTGTACGAGCTCATCGCAAAACGCTATTTGGCTTCGTTCGCCAAACCCGCAATGCTGGAAAAGCAAAGGGTGATTTTGCAGAGCGGAACTGAAGAATACCAGGCTGAAGGCGTCAATACGGTCGAACAAGGCTGGTTCGCATTTTACAAGCCCTTCCTGCGGTTGAAGGAAAGGCTTTTGCCCGGATTCACCGAAGGCGAGCGCGTGGCAATAGAAAAAATAGAAATGGCTGAAAAGCTGACGCAGCCGCCCCCGCGCTATACGCAAGCATCCATAATCAAGGCGCTCGAAGCCGAAAACCTGGGAACGAAAGCGACGCGCGCGGAAATAATCAAAACGCTTTACGACAGGAGCTACGTGACAGGAAATTCCATCGAAGTCACGCCCCTCGGGCTGAGCGTATTCCAGGCTACGAAAAAACACGTTCCGGAAATAATGTCCCCCGACCTCACCAGGCACTTCGAAAGCGAAATGGAGGAAATCCAGGCCGAGAAAAAGGGGAAGGGCGAAGTGCTCGAGGAAGGGCAAGGGATTCTGGCGAAAATCCTCGGCAACTTCAAGAAAGAAGAAAAGCAAATCGGCGAAGAACTGCTTGAGGCGGTGAATGCAACCCAGCGCCAGGCTAGCGAACTGGGCGAGTGCAACAAGTGCGGAAAGGGAAAAATCATCCTGCGCAGGGGGAAATTCGGGCTTTTCGCAGCCTGCAACCGCTATCCCGACTGCAAAAACACGTTTTCCGTTCCGAAGAACGCGTTGGTAAAGCCGGCGGAAAAGAAATGCCAGTTTTGCTCCACGCCAATCATTACGGTGATAAGAAAAGGCCGCAGGCCGTTTGAAATGTGCCTCACGCAGAATTGCGAGAGCAAGAAAGACTGGGGCAAAAACAATTGGACGCCTAAACCCCCGGAAAGTGAAGCGAAATGAAAATCACCCTCGACATCCGCAAGAGCGCGATGGAAAACGCGCAAGCGATTTTCGACGAAGCCAAGAAACTGCGGAGAAAAGCGGAAGGCGCGAGAAAGGCGATTGAAAATACCAAGCGCAAAATCGCCTTGGCGCAGTCCCCCCGCAAGCAGGAAGGCAAAAGCGCTTCGGGAAGGCAAAAGAAAAAATGGTTTCACGAATACCGTTTCTTTACTACCACCAACGGCCTGATGTGCGTCGGGGGCAAAAACGCCAAGCAAAATGACACGCTCGTCTCCTCGCAGTTGAAGGAAGGCGATTTATTCTTTCATGCGGACGTGCACGGCGCTTCTGCAGTGATACTGAAGGAAGGCGCAGCCAAAGCGAAAGACCAGGATTTGTTCGAAGCAGCCCAATTCGCCGGAAGCTATTCCAACGCTTGGAAAGGGGGAAGCGGAGTTGCGGATGTGTATTGCGTTGGCAAAGAGCAAGTTTCCAAGCATTCGCACGGCGAGTTCGTCGGCAAAGGCGCGTTCGTGATTTCCGGGGAAAGGAAATGGTTCAGGAACACGCAGCTGGAAATCGCGCTTTCCGACGGCGAGAACGGCGCGAAAGCAGAGCCTGCGTTGAAAACGCAGGGCAAAGGAATCATCCTGACGCCGGGAAGCAGAACCAAGGAAGAGTTGTTCAGGCAGCTGAAAAGCCAGCTGAAAAAAAGCCGGGTTTCCACCGACGAGTTCTTCGCGCTCGTTCCGGGAAATAGCGAAATTGCTTAAGCCGGAACGATTTTGAACCCGTCTTTCTCGAACAGAATCCTGGCCTTCTCCTTCGCATTCAACCCGTACTTCCGCACTGCCTCGGCCGGAATGCGGACCGCCAGGGACTCGCCCCATTTTGAAAGCTTGACAAGCTTTGCCTTCTGCGCTTCGTCCAAATAAGAAGCAGCCTGGTCTAGGGTCATTATCTCCTCGCCGCACTTCTCGCACCGCAAGGAATAATACGTCACGCCCTTGCGCATTCCTCCCGCTTGAGCAAGCCTCCCGCCGCACCCTGGACACTTTTTCATTTTCAATCCGCCTTTTCAACAGTCAATATTTTAACCAAACCCGGTTTCAAAAACCGACAGACTAGCACGATTCGCCCGTCCCGCGTTTGCTTCACGATTTTCAGGCCGTTCTTCCCAAATTTTTCGAAAGAACCCGTCGCCACTACTGCCTTCAGCGTCCTCCCGTCAATGCCGCGCTCTTCCGCGCGAAAAACCGCGTGCAGGGAAAAAACTAATTCAAGCTCTCCTTTGGACAAACGCATTTGATATCTTTAGATACTAATGGATATTAAAGATATTTAAAACTTGCCTTTCCCAGCTTTTGGATTAAAAGAAGGTTAAATAAAAGAGCGGCAATAATCATTTTCCGAAAGTGGTTTTTCATGGCTGAAGCTAAACGCCTGCTCGTATTGTGCGTCGACGTCGACAACGACTTGGGCGCAAAGGCGAAAATCAAGGGCCCGATTGTTGGAAGGGCGGAAAACATCAAGGCAGCCAATGCGCTGGGCATCGCAGACCCCGAAGATTCCGACGTAAACACGATTTACGCGGCAGTCAAGCTTTACGATGAGCTAGGAAAGGAAGCCAAAAAAGTGTTCATAGCAACGCTCAGCGGCGACGCGAGAGGCGGATACCACGCGCACGCCGAAATGGTCAAGCAACTGGAAAAAATAATCGATTCATTCGCGCCAGACGCGTGCGTTTTCGTGAGCGACGGGGCAAGCGACGAGCAAATGATTCCTTTGATCAATTCCCGCGTCAAAGTGAATAGCGTTCGCACCGTAACCGTAAAGCAAACAAAGCAGCTTGAGTCGACGTATTTTGCCGTCCTCGAGAAAATCAAGGACCCGCAAATCGCGCGCATCGTTTTCGGCATTCCCGCGCTCGTGCTGCTGTTCTTCGCGCTGTCCGACTTTTTCGGTGCAAAACTCATCATGGCAGTAATAGGCTTCTACCTGCTCGTATTCAAGGCCTTGGGCGTAGAAGACAAGCTCTTGTCCATCGTGTCCGACATCCGCGTTTCCTTCGAGAACGTGAGCTTCGTCTTTTACTTCGCTTCCGTGCCGTTCTTTGTCGCGTCGCTGTGGATGGCCGTCAACCGCGTTTTCACCATTCAATACTCGGGCGCCACGCTTAGCACGGCGAAAATCATAGCTTGGTTCGTGAAAGACCTGCTTTTGCTCCTGCCGGTCGCAGTGCTGCTCATAATAGTGGGCGAAGTCCTGCAAGCGCTGTCGGAAAAGAAAAACCACCTTCTCCCCGAATACTTGATCCAGACGGCGGGCGTGCTCGTGTTCTGGCTTATCTTCACCAACACCGCCGACTGGGTAATCGGAACGCTGTCGTTCGAAAACTTTTTCTACTCTCTCTTGCTGGGAGTGGCTGCAATGTACCTCGTCTCGTATCTGGCGAAAGAGTTCAAGCACGACTTGTTCACGAAAATGCAGCTTGAAGGAAAGAGCGTGTATACGGAATTGGGAAGCAAGGTTGGCGTGATAGCGGGAATAAACAAGAAGAACGAAACGTTTATAGTTAAAACAGAGTCGGGCCAGAAAATCGACTTGAGCCTGCGCAACATCGCAAGCCTCGGCGAAAAAGTAGTCGTAAAATACTGAATTTCACGCTTTTTGCGGTTCAATCATTTCCCGGCTGGTGCTGATGACTTTGCTCAGCTTTGCGTATACGGCCGAAGCGTTTTTCTCGTCGAAAAGCAGGGAAAGCTTGTCGTGTGAAGAGAACACTTCCTTCACGCTCACGCCCAAATCGCTGAACTGGCGGGATATATGCTCCAGCACGCCGTAGGAATCGAACTGCTCGCTAGGAAAGTGAAGGGTGACAAGCGCCAACATGGAATATTTCTGCAGCACTTGCGAAGGCGCGAGGGAAACCAAGTCCTGCTCGTATTTCGACATTGACACCACCGAAATTTCCTCACTCCTTTGCAGCAGATACATCTTTTCCCCCGAAGCCCAGTCGATGCGCTGCTGGAAGTCAATAAGCTTCTTGTGCAGCACGTCCGTGCGCCCAAAGTGGATCAGGCTCATGCTCGTGCGCAGGAAAAGCTTCGTGCCCGCAAGCGTCTTGAAAACGTGAAAGGGCTCTTTCTTTGCAAGCGTTTCGCCGTACTTTTTCACTGCGAGAATAATCGCGTCCTCTCCGGCCCCTCCGGCCACGCGCTTTTCCACGAACGGCTTGAGAAAACGCGCTAAAGCGGAATAGTTCACCAAATCCTCCTGCAAGGGAAAGCGCAGGAAATGCATTTCGGAAAGAAGCTCGAACACTGCTTCGGAAACAGACTGCAAAAGCACCAACCCCCCTCTAGAAAGCTAAAAAGCTAAAATCCCAACCAAACAATACGCTAATGCCCACACCCCTATAAAAATGTTGATGAAAACCCTTAAAAAACACAAAATTTAGGAAAAATACAGTTTAAGTATAATTTTAGACAAAGATTCAGTAAAAGGATAACTATAAATATTAGTCGCTTTTTAAAGGATGTGAGGTGGCGAACAGAAGACGAATAAAAGTGTGGGAAGGGCGCTTGTATATTTTAAAAATCACGTAACCCCAAGGAGGCGCCTTTCTCCAACCTTTTCACCCCAAGGGAGGTTGGAGGATCATGGAGTATGTACACCCTTCGAACATGGAAAGTCTGGAAGTATTCGGGCTCGCCGTAGTTTTCGGCTTTACCCTGCTTTCAGGAAACATCTTGCTCATAGCGCTGGCTGCTTTCCTGATTGCAATTTTCCACCACCACAGGTCCCCGCCGGTTCGGGAAGAGCACGAATTCAGCCTTTAGGGAGCAAAAGCAGGCGGGAAAATTAGCGTATTTTGAACCTTAGCAGGGCGGCTATTTTGAACGCCTCGAACTCGCGGCCTGCGCTGTCTTCGGAATCGAAAATCACCAACTCAGCGCCCTTGAGCCTGGCCTTTTCCACCAGCGCGTTTGCCTTCGCGTCCGTGCGCACTAACTCGTCCAAAACCAAAAGCTTTTCCGCAGCATTGTAATCAACCGCGCTCTCCACGCTTTCCACGCCGTACGCGACCAGCCCGTCTTCCTTTCCTATATGCATCTTCAAATCCTCGAGCAAGCCGAATTCCATTGCAATGCGCTGGTTTTTCATCACGCGCTCCAAAACCCTGTTCTTCAAAAGCTCGTAAACCCCGCTTTCCTCGGCAGTAGAGCAGTGCTCGAAATACGCTTTCTTCAGCAGTTCGGGCTTTTTCTCGCCCAAAAACTTCTTGAAATTGTCGCGCGCAAACCCCGGCCCCGCAATCACTATGGTGTCCTCGCCTTCGATTGCTTTAGCAAGCTCGAGAAAGTATGACGCCTGCAGGGAATCGAAATTCTTGGGGTCGTGCTTGTTCGCCTTGTTTTCTATCTCCCCGGCAAACTTCACGCCCCGCACGTCGATGCGCGCCAGGCGCGCCGCGTGCTCGTCCATCACCACCACGCCGATCTTGGTTTTCGCGCTTTTTTTCAGCGCCTCTTGCAGGAAGCTTTCTTCCATGGTGCTCAGCCTTTTCTTGAGCACGAAATTCTCCCCCAATTCTACGTCCAGCGTGTGGTGTTCGCCGAACGAAACGTACTCTTCCGGGCTTCCGGAAAGGATTATGCCCGTAAGGCGCAGTTTATTCACGCTCTCGGAAAACTCGACGTTGTCCAGCTTGAGCTCGAGCTTGACCTTCTTTTTTTCAGTGGTTACAGGGCGGTTCCTGCCTTCGGCCTTGAAGCTGCGGAAGGAATGCCCTTCCACGATATCGCCCACGCTAACTATCTTCGTGAGGTACCACAAGTCTTCGAGCGACTGGGGGGAGAGCTTGAGCTTCCCCTCCTCGCGGTGGATTAGCTTCATAAAAAGAAATGGGGGCGAGCGGTTTAATAGTTTCTCGCCCAACGCCCGTTTACTCCTTCGAGGCAAGCCCGGCTAGTGCAACGATGATTATTATCGTGTACATCACGAACCCGTACACGCACGTGGGAATTCCAAATATTCCAGCCGAGGATGACGGGCACGACACGCCAGCGACAAGGCTGGGCATGACAAGCTCCCCGAAACTCAAATAGCCGGAGAAAAGCGCACCTGCAATTCCCAAGACCAAAATTGCCTTCAAGGCCATCGTCTTCGAAAACTCCATTTTCCACAACACCTCGATTTCGGTTTCAAGCCATGCAGGATTATTTTACCGTGTCCCCGCCGTCCACGATTATCGCCTGCCCCGTGACAAAACTGCTTTCGTCGCTGGCAAGATAAACGCACGCCCAAGCTATGTCTTCGGGCTTTCCCGGCCGCTGCAGGGGAATCGTTTTAGCCGTTTGGTTGACGACTTCGTTGCTCATTCCCAGTGCATGCACGCCCGGCGTGTCGATTAGGCCCGGGCATACGGCATTAACGTTGATTTTCAAAGGCGCGAGTTCCAACGCCAGCGCCCGAGTGAACCCCAAGACCGCGGCTTTCGTGGTGCAATAGTGCACCAGCCCCGAATACCCTTTGACCGCGGCAATGCTTGAAATCGTGATTATCTTCCCGCCCTTGCCCTGCTTCTTCATTTGCTTTGCCGCCGCGAGAGTGCAGTTCCTGACGCCCTCCACGTTTACGGCCATTGCCTTGTTCCAAGCCGGGTCGCCGAAGTCCTGGTCGAGGAAATTCTTGAACGGATAGATTCCCGCGTCGTTGACGAGAATGTCGATTTTTCCGAATTTTTCAACTGCGGCCGCGACCGCTTGCTTCGCGTGGCCCGCGTTGGAAACGTCGCACTCTACTGCGAGAGCACCAAAGCCGATTGAAGAAGCGACTTTCTTTGCTGTTGCAACATCCACGTCCGCAATAACGACTTTCGCGCCTTCCTTCGCGAAAACGCGGGCGACGCCTTCGCCTATGCCCTTGCTCGCGCCCGTAATAAGTGCAACCTTGCCGCTGAGCCTAGCCATTCTTATCAACTCCTCCCCCACGATAACGAGAAGGCAGGCAAAGGATTTAAAGTTTTCAAAACCGCGCGCGGAAGGGGTTTCCTTAAAACTAGTCTTTCAACAAAGCGGCGATTTCGCTTTTGCTCATGCCCTTCTCACATGCGGGGCAAACCGGGCTTATGCCGCAACAGTCGTAAAACACTTTCTTGCA
>Ga0209542_10015832_pt1 | contig 12583 bp, 14 predicted proteins | sample RifCSPhighO2_01_FD_184028 | JGI IMG/M metagenome (GOLD analysis project Ga0209542, IMG submission 184028) | Soil microbial communities from Rifle, Colorado - Rifle CSP2_plank highO2_0.1 (SPAdes) (version 2) | ecosystem: Environmental > Terrestrial > Deep subsurface > Rock core/Sediment ...
GCGTTTCTCTTGGCGCGGAAATGGATTTGGTAAAAATAAGCGCGAGCGAAAGCGTGTGCAGGGACTTGGCGGAATTGCAGGAGGACGTCAAGGGAATAGGCCGCGTGAAGGTCGTCGAGTTTTCGCCCGTTCCCAACGCCCAGAACGAAAGCATACTTGTGTCGCTTTCGTGAGTGGGTTGGCTTTGGAAAAGGTTTTTTAAAGGGTTTTCCACATATTGTATCCTCGTTCTAAGGCCGCTTGGACGCGAAGTTAGAGTTTTTGATGCTTAGCAAAGGTTTTGAAAATGGCGAGAATGCATACGCGCAAACACGGGAAAAGCAGGAGCAGAAAGCCTACTTTCGCCTCGAAATGGGTGAAGGCCAGCAAGGCCGAGGTCGAAGCCGTGATCGAGCAGCTTGCGAAAGAAGGGATTCCTCCCGCGAAAATAGGCTTGGCGCTGCGCGACCAGCACGGCGTTCCCGACGCCAAGAAAATATTGGGTGTTTCGATAAGCGCGTTTCTCAAGCAGAAGAACGCTTTGCCGCAATATCCTTCGGACATGATTGACTTGATTCGGAAGGCCGTCCGCTTGCGCAAGCACTTGACTTCAAACAAGAAGGACAAGGACAATCGAAGGCATTTGCACAATACGGAATCCAAAATCAACCGCCTGGTGCGTTACTACCGCGGAAAGCGCTTGCCGCAAAAATGGAAGTACATTCCCGAGGAAGCGGCGTTGCTCGTAAAGTAAAGGATGTGTTTGAATGGTTGTCAAGAAAACGATTGACGTTTGGAAGACCAAGCAGTGGTATACTGTAGTCGCACCGAAGTTTTTGGGCGAAGTGCACACCACGCTCACCATTCCGGCGACCGAAGAAGCAACTTTGTTGAACCGGGTTATCAGCATTCCTTTGAAGGAAGTCACCCGCGACATTTCACACTTGTATTTCTCGGTGCGCTTGCGCGTTTCCGAAATCAAGGGCAAGAACGCGTTCACGAAATTCATCGGCTTTTCCCTCGCCAGGGAGTACATTTCCACTCTCGTGAGAAGGCGGAGGGATGCGTTGGAATTGCACATTCCTTTGAAGTGTAAGGATGGCGTTGAATTCCAGCTGAGCGCTTTGATTGTCACGCAAGGCACTTGCTCGGAAGCCCAAAAGAAGGGCTTGCGGAATGCGTTGGCTGAAGAATTGAAGAAGAGGAGCGGAGCAAGCGATTTCGGGGATTTCATCCGTTCTATCATGTTCCAGCAGATGAACGCGGAGCTGCACAAGGCGCTCGTGAGAATCTATCCGCTCAAGAGGGTTGAATTGACCAAGGCGGAATTGTACGAGGAGTTCGACGTGGCGCAGACCATGCAGGTCGAGCAGAAGACTGCGGACAGGGACGAGTCTCCCGAAAAGCAGGAAGCGCGCGCGAAGGAAGAAGCAGCGCCTGTCGAAGCACCTGCCGAAGAAACGCCTGCAAGCGCGTAATTCTTTTCAACTTTGGGAACGTTTAAAGTCGCTTCCTGTCCTTATCTTTTTATGGGCATTAAGGTTCTCGTTACCGGGGGAACGATTGACGACTTAGATTATTCCTCTCATGAACAAGCTCCAAAAGCGCACCGAAGCCTAATTCCCCGTCTGCTTAAGCAAGCTCGGATAACTGCAGATTATAGCATTGATGTTTTGATGCAAAAGGATAGCCGGGTTGTTACCGATACGGGCCGTGCTATAATCCTGAAAAAATGCCTTGAAAGCAAAGAACACAAAATCATCATTACCCACGGCACTTCAACGATGCCTTTGACTGCAAAATTTCTTCTCAGACAAAAAACTCAAAAGACGATAGTGCTTTTCGGGTCCGCCATTCCTGCAAACAAAGAAAATTCTGATGCGTTGTTTAACCTGGGCCTTGCTTTTGCGGCCGTCCAACTTCTACCGCCTGGCGTTTACATAGCAATGAATGGTAACGTTTTTCCAGCCGACAACGTAAAAAAGAATTTCGAAAAAGGAGTGTTCGAGCGGGAAAAAACCTAAATTCACTTTATAGCCTGCTTGAAAGTCTGCACGAAGTGCGGGTTCTTCAGCCACAACGCGATTTCCTCTTCGGCCTTAGCTTCCTTCGGGCTCAAAAACAGCAGCGCCTGGTCGTCGGCCAAAACCATTCTCGAAGGCAATTCCTTAGCAACGTGGTTTGCCGCCGCTTGCAGCCCCGTGCTTGCGACGGGAGCTATGACCGTGATTTCCGCGCCGCGCTTCGACGCTTTCTCGATTTCCTTGCCGTGCGCCTTGCTCTTCAAGCCCCAGCCGCGTTCGTCCGTGGCAATAGTAACGTGTTGTTTTGCGTTGGTAATCATTGCAGCCATTTTGCTGTAAATCGCTTCCCTTCCCTTCAGCGTCCAAATGGCTTCTTCCGCAGGCGCGGCCTGCGAAGACTGCATTTTTATTTTCAGCGAAAGCCTCTTTCCGATGTCCTCGATTTTCTCCAGCTCTTCCTCGAGGCCGGTCTGCCTCTGCTTCTTCAAGGTTTTCACGGCTTCCCCTATGGGCAGCGCTGCATATTTCACCGGCCTTCCCTGCTGTATCAAAACAAAGCCCTTGCCCTGCAATTCCGTGAGAACGTCGTAAATGCGCGGGCGCGGCAATTCCGCCCTCTCCGCGAGTTCTCCGGCAGTGTGAATGCCAAAATTAGCCAGCGCATAGTACGCTTTGGCCTCGTATTGGTTCAAGCCCAGTTGCCTGAGTGAGTTTAAAACTTCGGGGTTTGCTGCCATGATGTCCGAGTAATTCACGAGACGCACCTTTATTATTTTACTTGTTCCCAGGAGTAACTTAACCTCCCGGCCGTGTAACGCTCTGGCTACTCAGCTACAGCGGTTGGCTGTTGCCTTCGCTACCTGCAAATGTTGCATAACCGCATTTATAAATGTATTTACTGGAGAGTAGTGAAATAGTGGGCTTCCTTCCGAAACGCTATCTTTAAATAGTCCCAACTGCAGGGTAGTAACGATTGAGGTGGATTTTTTGAAGGGAATAGCGTTTGCCTTGTTTTTTGCTTTACTGTTCGTTTCGACCGCCAGTGCGCTCCAGTTGAACTCGAACGCAGACCACGTTTCCATACGCGGTACCGAAGGGAAGGTTTACTTTTGGATCGTGAATACCGACGGGATAGCGAGAACCGCTTCTTTCAGCGCGGACTTGGGAGGCCTGAACGGCTTTTTCGAGGACGACGGCGTCATTATTCCCGAGCGTGGCGCAAAGGGAACGTGGCTGAAGTTTTCTGCGCCGCTTTGCTTCAGGGGTACTGAACGCGTTGGCGTGAGGGCAGACGTTTGCGACGCAAACGGGAATTGCGAGATTCTCGAAAAGACCGTTTTGGTTGCGGCCAACCCGCCAGAACACTGCAGGGTTTACGACGACAACAGGGTTGCGGTAGATTCTTTCGTTCCCGCAAGAGGGTACGGGGACGGTTCCATAGCGTCAAGTTCAATCGCTTACGCTTCCCGTTTCGACCCGACCGATTTTGAGGCGGAAATTTCTGGAAGCGATTTTTGCGTTAAAATAAAGCCGGGCGAAACCGTTCGCAGGCCTTTCACCATAATCAACCGCGGCGCAGCCTCGACTTTCGTTTTGAGGGCCGTCGGCGGAGAGAATGAAATTATTTCCACGGTTTCCCCGCGCAGCCTTTCGCTGTATAGGGGCGAGGCCGGCGAGGCTTGGGTTGACTTGCATGCTGCGCGAGTCGAAGGGGGACGGAGATACGTTTCGCTGCAGGTAGTGCGTTCGGGCCAGGTTTTGGCCGAAAATCCGATTTGCGTCGAAGTGGAAGACGTTTTCGAGGGGCGAGTGCAATTGCCTTCAAAAGTTTCGGGAAGGCAGTGTGAAGACATTTCTTTCAATGCGGTGGTGGAAAACACGGGCACTTCGCGCGACGCTTTCGCAGTCGAAATTCCCAAGAGTGCGCAATTGACCCCGGAATTCGTTTTGCTCAACCCCGGCGAAAAGGCGTTGTTTTCAATAAGCGTTCCCGCCAACACGCTCAAGGCTGGAGAAAACGATTTTCTTGTCACGGCGAAAAGTTCGGCGAAAGGATTGTTCGGGCAGGCTGTCTTGAAAATCCAGGCCGATTCTTGCGTGGCTTCTGCACCCGTGCAGTCGGTCGAAACGCGCGCGGATAACGTGCTTGAAATAACCGTTTCCGTCACGAACGCGTTCGCAGAGCCCCTGGAAAACGTGACTGCGGTTGTGGAAGGAATTCCTTCCCAATGGCGCGTGGAATCGACCCTGGTGAGTTTGCTCGCGCCAGGCGAGACTGCAACTCTTACTGTTAAAATCACCCAAACTAATTCCGAGGAAGCGCTTTCTCCCGTGCTCGTGGTCAAAAGCGGGGACCGGGAAATAGCGAGGAAGCCTTTGGATGCCATACGCCCGTCGGGGTTGACCGGCTTGTTCACTTCGTTGTCGCAAAACAGCCTGCTTTTGGCGTTGCTGATAATCGCGGCGCTCGTGGTGGCGGTAATGTTTGCAAGGGGCAGGCAGTCACAGCAGGCGTTTCCCGAAGTTTTCAAGGGCAAGCTCGAGGCCATAAAACGCGCTGCCCGCAAGTAATAGCGAAAAGCGGAAATAACGGATTTTTTTTGCAGTTTTTCGCTAGCCGCAGAAGGCAGGGAAAAAATTCCGGTATTTTTGCCTTCTGCTATAAACCACACTTTTAAACGCGCCGGCGCACTTAGTTTTTCATGGCTTTCACTGCGGAACACTACTTTTTCATAGCCTTATTAATTGCCGGCGTTTGCGGGCTGTCGTGGGCCTTCAGCCGCAGGAAGAAGCCCGGCTCTTTCCTCGTCGTTTTCTTTCTTTTAATTTCTGTTTTAGGCGTCATGGGGCCGAACTGGCTGTTCAACCTTCCCCCCACGCCTTACGCGATAGCTTACTCCCTGAACTTTGCAGACGCTGATGATTCGGCGGAAAGCGACATCGCGGCGGATAGTGCTGCCGCCGATTCGGCCGTTTCCGACACGGAACCAAGCGTGATTTCAAGTGCTACCCCGATTTCGGATGTTGCCGGCTCGGTTTCGATTACCGAAACTTCCGACAAAACTTCCACGGACGTTTCCAGCGACTATCAAGTGGTCTTCACTCCCGGCAAGAGCGGCGCGTTCCAGTGGGACGACTTGAAGCTCACGCAATCCTCGCAGGACGTTGCAGTCGTCTCCATGCCGTTGGAGCCTCCGGCTTCCGGAAAGAAAAGCACTGTAGTGGTTGAAGGAACGCAAGAAGCGCAAGCCGATGTGGCGCGGATAGCTTACTCTTACGATTTGTACGGCGTTGTGGAAATTACTTTGAAGAACGGCGAGAAAGGCTATGCTGCCATTCTGTTCCTTAAGGCGGAGAACACGGGCAGCAAGCCGACCGGCGCAATTGCAGTGCAGCAGGAATTGCCTGCCGAATTGGCCCAGAGCGTCGACGACGTTCTAGGCTGTTCGGTCGAGTGTACCGTAACAAAGGGAAGCGTGTTGGTCACGCTGTTTTTCGACGGGATACAGCCCGGCGAAGAGAAAACCGCTTCTGTCACAGTCAAAGTGGATTCCCCGCTGTTGAACAAGGGAGACGTGCTGGGCAGGTTCAAACAACCCGTTGCAGTTTCTTCCAACCAAGGCGTGCAGCTGGTGGAAAGCAAGGGGCCCAACACCACTCTTGCAATACTCGGGTTGGTTGCAGTGCTGGCTATAGCCGCTCTTGTAACGCGCTTTTTCATGGGACGGCAGTGAGCTTCGCCCTGCAAAACTCAAGCGTTTTTTCAAGGATAATGCGCGAATGGCCTTTCTCGAAGCGCATTGCCGCGGCTTGCTCGTGCCCGCCGCCGTTCACTCCCGAAAACTCTTTTTTCACCATCCCGATTATTTCCGTCGCCTTGAAGCCTTTGGCGTGCAAAGGCTTGCTCACCCGGAACTGGATTGTGGTCGAGTCGAAGCCCACGCTTGCCGCAAGCTCGTTTTGCTTTTCGAAATGCTCTTGAATTTTGTTCAGCACTTTTCCTTTCGGCGGGAACTCGTTTTTCGCAGTCACGCCTTCGAGGTTGGCGCTCACCAAAATCGCTTTGCCCGCGCTCTCGCTTTTCGCCGACACCAACGCCTTTTCGAACGCCGCGTTGAGCTTGGCGTTCGCCTCGAGATAATGGAATTGCGTTTCTTTTTCCAGCGCGCGCTCATACCTTTCGAGCGAAAGGTTTTGGCCCGCGAGAAAATCCAGTACGAGCGCCTCCTTGCGCTCGGCCTTGTCCCAAAAAACGCTTTTGTCCGACTGGAGGGAATAGCGCGCGTAGTTTTCGTTTCCCTGCGAAAGCCTTTGCGCAAACTCGTGGGCCACGAGCCCGGTCGTGTGCGAGGAAGTCCCGCCGAACTCGAGCGGATTGAGAAAAACGCTTGCAAGCTCTTTCGCATTCTCGGAATAAACGTGGTGGTCGATGACTGCAATGTCGAAGTTTTCCTTCGCAAGCGCAAGCCCTTCGACGCTCTCTTCGTTCGCGCCGAAATCAAGCAGGAACAACAGCGGTTTTCTTCCGAACTGCGTTGCGCCCATGGCTTCGGTGTCGAAAACCGCTTCGCCCGAACCGTATACCGCCGAGTTGCATTGCTTGTTTTTCAGAAAGCCTTTCGGGAACGGCACGTTTTTTTCCCCGACGAACTTTTCAACCGAATTTTTCACGAGCACGCCGGCGCTTATGCCGTCGCAATCGTCGTTGAAGCGTATGAGCACGGGCGTAAGCTGCAGCAGCCTTCTGGCGATTGCTTCGGCCGCTTTTTCCAACGCCGGCGCGAATTTGCGCATGGCATCGTCGTCCACGAGCAGGCTTGCCGAATGCGGCTTCGCGTTTTTCTCCACGAACCCTTCTATCTTCCTTTCCAAGTCGGGGCTCTCGATTTTTTTGATGGATGAAGCGTTTTCCGCGTCCGCTTCAACCATGCTGCCGATTGCAAAATCGCTTTCACTTGACTCTTGCTTCACGCCGACCCACCCTTCTGGAGTCAACAGCGTATACGCGGGATTGGTCGACATGGTTTTTGCAACGATTTTTCCCCTGATCACTTTAATCACGCTAAACGGCTTATGCACCCGAGCTTATTTTATGTAGAAATGGCAGAAACCGTTTGGTTAACCGAGCGCCATTTCTACAGCTATAGAATTCGGCATTTGACTATAACAATAGCATCCGAATTCTATATTATTGCTCGCTTCCTTTTCGTTTCATGGAACCATCAGTGCGCATCAAGGAAGGCGAAACCGAGCTTTGCGTTTCGAAACTCAGTTTTTCCAACCCCCATCGCAGCGTAGTTTTCTTCAACCCGCGCATGGCTTTCTCCCGCAGCGTAGGCTCGCTTGCCATTGCAGTGTTGAAGCCGAAAAGCATGCTCGACGGGCTTTGCTCCACGGGCGCGCGGGGCATACGCTATGCAACGGAAAATCCTTCGATAAAAAAACTCGTGCTTGTCGACGCCAATCCGCTGGCGTTTCCATACATTCGAAAAAACGTTTTGTTGAACAGGCTTTCCGCAAAAACGAAAGCGTTTTGCCAGGATTTCAACGACTATTGCTTCGCCAACGAAAACTCTTTCGACTTTGCCGAAATAGACCCGTTCGGCACTCCCGCGCCTTTCATAGAGTCGACGCTGCTGGCGTTGAAAAAGCCGGGCACGCTGAGCTTCACTTCCACTGATTTGGCGAACGTTGTTAAGAAAAACGCGCCGACGCTGCGAGATTACGGCGCAAAGCCGTTGTACTGCGATTTCTCCCACGAGACGGCCTTGCGCATTCTCCTCGGCTTTGCCGTGCGCAAAGCGGCGGAAATGAGCTTGCGCGTTACGCCTTTGCTGTGCTTTTTCGAAGGGTATCACGTGAAAATCATCGCGCGCGTGGAAAAGAAAAAGCCCGACCCGAAGAAAATCGGCTTTGTTTCGTACTGCGACCGTTGCCTCCGACGTTTTGAAGGAAAAAAAGCGAAGTGCAAGTGCGGCAACCGCCTGCTTTACGGCGGGCCGTTGTGGCTTGACGCGTATTGCGACAAGAAGTTTTTGCGTTCGCTCGCCTCGCTCAACGAAAAAAGGGGTTATGCGGAGAAAGGGCATATAGCGAAAATGCTTTGGTTGCTTGCGCGCGAGCAGGATTTTCCGCCGTGGTTTTACGACGTGCACTATTTCGCCGACCATTACGGGCTTGCAGCGAGAAAGAAAATGGCGTCGATTATAGCGGAGTTGCGCGGCGCGGGCTTCAAGGCCGAGCGCACGCATTTCACCCCGACCGGAGTCAAGACTGACGCGGGAATAAAGGAATTGAAAAAAATCCTTTCAGCTTAATAGCGAAAAGCGGAAATACTTGAACTTTTGCAGCTTTTCGCTAGTCGCAGAAGGCAGAAAAAGTTCCAATATTTTTGCCTTCTGCTATAAGGCGCGCTTAAATGCTTACCTTAAGCTGCAAAGCGCGCTTGAGTTCGCGGTAGCGGTTGCGGATGGTTACTTCCGTAACTCCCGCAACGTCGGCCACTTCCTTCTGCGTTCTCCGCTCGCCCGTCAGGACGGAGGCAATGTATACTGCAGCTGCAGCGACTCCCATCGGCCCCCTTCCGCTTATCAAGCCCTTTTGCATGGCTTGCTCCAGGATTTCCTGCGACTTCTTTTGCGTCGCGCCGCTCAACTTCAGCGCGGTTACGAAGCGCGTGATGTAGAACTGCGGGTTGGTCAAAGGAATCTTCAAGCCCAATTCCTGGGTAATCAGGCGGTACGTGCGCCCGATTTCCTTCTTCGGAATTTCAGCCACTGCAGAAATCTCGTCGAGGGTTCTCGGAATCCCGTACTTGCGGCATATGGCGTAAATGACTGCGGAAACCACGCTTTCGATTTGCCTTCCGCGGATCAATCCTTTCTCAACGCACTTGCGGTACAACAGCGCCGAGCTTTCGCGGATTATTTCCGGCAAGCCCAAATGGGAAGCCACGCGGTTCAATTCGGTCAAAGCAATGGCGAGATTGCGTTCGATGCTGTTTGAAATGGAAGCGCGCTTATGCCATTTTCGCATTCGGTAGAGCTGCGCCTGCTGCGCCGGGGCGATTTTGCCTCCGCGTGTGTCGCGGTTGTACTGGTCGATTTCAGTCACAAGCCCGCGGTTGGGGTTCATGTATTTCAAGGGAGCGCCTGCGCGAGCGCGCGAGGCTCTTTGTTCTGCGTCGAACGCGCGCCATTCAGGCCCTTCCTGGACCATGTTTTCTTCGATGACGAGCCCGCAGTTTATGCAGACCGTTTCCCCTCTTTCGGAATTGACCTTGAGCTTTTTGCTTGCGCAATCAGGACACTTCATTCTTTTTTCACCTTTTGCTTTCCAAAACGCCTTCCGCCGGAATTTCGGCGGAAGGTTTTGCGAGTATGAACGGTTTTTTGACGCTTGCAATCACGTCCACCACTGTCGCCGCTTTCTTTCCCTGGAACGACAAGCGCTTGCCTTCCAGGCTTGCGGCATCCCCTTCCTCTAACGGGGAAAGGAGGAGATTGCCTTTCGCGGTTTTTTTCAAAACCTTGAGCTTCATTTTCTCTAGCCTTTTACCAAAACTGCGTTTGCGATTCCGTCTTGCCCCGGGCGGCTTGTAATGCGGGCTTTTCCTGCCTCGGTTTCCACGATCGCGCCTTTGGTGATGATGTTTTCGCGTGCGTAATGGCGGTTTGCAGGATTTTCCAGGACGTTTTTGATGCGAGTTTTCTTGGTCTTTCCGTCGACGACGAGGTTTGCATACGCTAATTTCACTGCCGCGACTTTCCGCCCCCCGCCGATTATCTTGAATCCCTTTCTTTCTTCCTTTTCGTTTTGGCTCAAGTGCGAACGGGAAAAGAACCCGCCGTAATTCGCAAGAGTCTTGTCCCTGTTCCTCCGCTTTAGCCCGCCGCTGCCGGAAGCTTTCGTTCTCGAGTGCTTGTGATATTGGACCATTGAAAAACCGACCTCTTTGTTCTTGTTGCGAGTCACATCGGCTTTGCTGGTTTCAGAAAGCGTTTGCGCCGCGTCAAGAAATAGTAATAAATACTCCTTCGCTCGCCGATTTATAAGCTTTGCCTTTGTCTCCCTTTCTGCAACCTTTTTATATGCCTTTTCCGTGATTGCTGCATTAAAAACAGAGGGTGATGGGATTTGGTATTGGATGTGTTGTATTCCAGGCTTATCATGGCGTTGGGGTCTGCATTTACGAATTTCCTTTTCGGGCTTCTCGACATTCTAATCTTAATAGTGTTTCTGGGCATAGGCTGGATAGTGGCCATGTTCCTCATCTCGCTTTTGCACCACTTTCTCGCGCAAGTGGGCATAGAAAAGGAGTTGAAGAAGCGCGGCTTGCACGACGCGCTGTTGGGCTTTTCGCTCACCGACGTCTTGAGCAAAATCCTCAAGCTCTTGACGCTGGCCGTGTTTTTGGGAATTGCGGCTGAAATAACCAGCCTGGTTTTCCTGGGCGAATTGGTGCGCTGGTTCGTCGGATACGTGCCCATGTTCGTGCAGGGCGTTGCAATCCTAGTCATCGCATTGCTCGCAGGCGACTATCTTACGGACATGGTCAAACGCTCTAGCATTCCCTTCCGCAATCTCGTGGGCTGGGTTGTCGAGGCGTTTATAGTCTATACCGCGGTAGTCATCGCATTGCCCTTGTTCCTTCCCAACGCAGACGCTAGCTTGCTGCGCACCGCGTTCCTGCTGCTGCTCGGTTCCTTGTCCCTTGCATTCGGCCTGGGCTTGGCAATAGCAATCGGCTTGGGAATGAAGGACACTATTTCGAGAGTCGCGAAAAAGAAGGAAGGCGACTTGGAAAAACTCGTCTAGAGTTTTTCCCCTTTCATTTTTTTCTTTCCCGTTTTTTTCTTTTTTTCAGCTTCTTTTCGTTTTTCCTAATTGGCTTGCGAGCATTTCCAATTCTTTCTTCAGCTTCGCGCTTTCTTCAGTTTCGCTTTCGAACAGAACGTTGCTTATCCTGCGCACGCCTATCCACGAGCCTTTCTTTTGCCACGGGCTTCCGGTTTGGCTCCATTTTTTCAGTTCTACCCCCGCCACATCCTGCCTTTTCGGCTTGTTTCCCAAGCTCCAGAGCGACGCCGTATAAACCGTTTTAAATGCGGTTTTGAGTATGCGCTTCATTTTTCCAAGAGTCTTGCCGCTCTGGGATGTGTCGTCCAAAACAAGCACGTGGTGGCCTGGATTGGCTGAAGCACGGGTGAACACCGGGTGCCCGAGCACGGCGGGAGAAAGGAGCGTGCGCGATGGCACTTGGTATGGGTCGAAGAAAAAGATTTCCGGCGGTGTTTCGCCCGGATGCATGGCTTTCCACGCTTTTTCGAAAAGAAACGCGGCAGGCCTGCCGGCACTTTCTACGGCAACGACCACTTTAACGTCATTTTGTTTCGCAAATTGCACGACTCTAGCAACGGCGTTTTTGAGGCCGTTCCTTTCGCCGGGATTGCGCAAAAGTTCGTATCTCATGAATTATTTTTTGCCCTCCGTTCGCTTAAGCTTTTTGTTTTCATGCTTCCGGCGCAATTGCGGCTAGAACTCCCCCAATTTCGCCTGCCCTGCGGGCGCGTGGTTTTTCTTGATGGTGCTCCACTCTTGGCGCAAGTGCTTCTGCACTTCCAGCCTGTCAAAGTTTTTCTTGAGAAAAGCGACGGTGCGCGGGTCGTGCGTATAGCCGCTTCCGAAATCCCCGATTTCCTTGTGCAAGCGCTCGATCTGGTTGTCCCTCAGCACTTTCCCGATTACGGACGCGGCGGAAACGACTGGATAGTTGACGTCGGCCTTGTTTTCGCACACGAATTCGATTTCGTGGTCGAAAAACTTGCGGATGCGGCGTTCGAAAGTGCGCGGGTCGGGGTCGGGCGAGTCGACGAAAACCTTTTTCGGCCTCTCGCGCAACAGCGACAAAGCTTCCGCCACCATGGCCGCTTCCATTGTGTTGAGCGAGACTTTCCTGCGCATGAGCAGCGTGATTTTCTCGGCGCTGTACTCTACAACTGCATAGTCGCCCATCTTGATCAGTTTCGGGTAGAGTTTTTCGCGCGCTTCGGGCGAAAGCATTTTTGAATCTTTCACGCCGAGCTTGCGCAATTCGCCTTCCTTGGAGTCGTCGATTGCAAACGCGCATATGAACATCCCGCCGAATACGCACCCTCTTCCGCAATCGTCAGCGCCAGCCACCAGCATTCCCAAAAACCCCTTGAAAAGCAATTAATAAAACTAAACCAAACCAAGTATTAAATTGGCCTTGGGATGGGGTCATGGTATAGTGGCATTACGGCAGGCTCCAGTATACTTGGTTTTGCGAGGTTGGTGGCGAAGGCGGTTGCACGGCAACTGCAGTTTGCCTTCCGCCTGTGAGCGTTTTGAGACTGGAGATCTGAATTCGCGAAAGCGAAGATGACGTGAAAAGTTGCCTCCTCCAGTGAAAAGGAAGAGGAGTAGAGTGTTTGCAGAACAAGTTCTGCGACATCTAGAGAAACCTGCAAATCGGAGTTCGATTCTCCGTGACCCCACCTTTTTTCCCTTTTCGCGCTTTCGGAATGAACGCCGAAAACGCTACCTTTAAATAGTCCCAA
>Ga0209542_10015836_pt1 | contig 12582 bp, 11 predicted proteins | sample RifCSPhighO2_01_FD_184028 | JGI IMG/M metagenome (GOLD analysis project Ga0209542, IMG submission 184028) | Soil microbial communities from Rifle, Colorado - Rifle CSP2_plank highO2_0.1 (SPAdes) (version 2) | ecosystem: Environmental > Terrestrial > Deep subsurface > Rock core/Sediment ...
TAGCAGGTTTTGATAGATACTTTCAGATAGCAAGATGCCTAAGAGATGAGGATTTGAGAGCTGATCGGCAGCCTGAATTCACCCAGATTGACCTTGAAATGAGTTTTGTGGAAGAGGAGGATATTTACTCTTTGACCGAAGGATTAATGAAAAATATTTTCAGGCAGTGCATCGGCGTTGATTTGAAAACTCCTTTTCAAAGAATCACTCATAACGAAGCTATTGAAAGGTTTGGTTCTGACAAGCCTGATTTAAGATTTGGCCTTGAAATGAAAGATGTCACATCTGAAGTTAGGGATTCAGAATTTTCGATTTTTAAAAACGCAATTTCAACAGGCGCGATAGTCAAATGCCTGATCGTTAATTCTGCCGAGTTTACTAGAAATGAAATTGATTCTCTAATTGAATTTGCCAAACAAAATGGCGCAAAAGGCCTTGCATGGATGAAAGTTGAAGACGGAAAGCTTGAATCAAATATTGCCAAATATTTTTCTGATAAAGTACAGATGGACATAATGAAAAAAACTTCGGCTAAAGAAGGAAATATTCTCTTGTTTGCAGCAGATGCACCAGAAAAAGCCAATGCGTTCTTATCTGCATTGAGAAAACACATCGCAGAAAAGAAAAATCTTATTCCGCAAGGGGGCTACAATTTTCTCTGGGTAACTGATTTCCCATTATTTGTATGGAATAGTGACGATGACCGAATTGAAGCTGCCCACCATCTTTTTACAATGCCTGCATCCGAAGATTTGCACTTATTGGAAAAAGAACCATTGAAGGTGAGAGCTCGCTCATATGACCTTACTCTAAATGGAGTTGAGATCGCATCCGGCTCAATAAGAAATCATGACCCGGAATTGCAGAAAAAGGTGTTCAAGATAGTTAATATTTCTGAAGCTGAAGCAAATGAAAAATTTGGATTCTTGCTAGAGGCGTTTAAGTATGGCGCGCCACCTCATGGCGGAATTGCCCCAGGCTTCGATAGGCTTGTTGCATTGATGAGTGGTTTTAACGACATAAGAGAAGTTATCGCATTTCCTAAGAACAAAAATGCTGAGAATCCAATGGATGGCAGTCCAAGCGATATAATACCGCAGCAATTAAAAGAACTTGGCCTTAAGCTTGATTTTGTGAAGAAAGATTAGCCGCCTGATATAACTGACAATAATCTTAACTCATCTTTATTATCAACATCCCTATCAAGTGTTAGAAGTTCTTTCTGCCGAACAACTAAAACAGCTTCAGGATTAACTGAAATTTTCTCGAGCAGTTCTTTAACTGTGCCTGAAAATTTTAATTCCATATTTTTATTTTGTTTTTCAATGAATACTTTCATGATATTAGTTTCTCAATTTCTGGCATAGCTTTTTCAAGAAGTTGCTTGTGACTTTCCGATAAGGTCTCAAGTGTCCTTTTTTTATTTGACCAAAGGTAGGTATTTAGCTTGTTTGGGTCATAATCGAGCTTTACTGGGATATTCATGCTTGTTTCTATTAAAAAAACATCATTCAATATTATGTCCTGGCCGTCTGATACTGGAAAGGGAAAATCCAATTTCTTTTTTATCGAATATTTTTTCAGGCCAACGGTTTCATTTATCTCCTGCTTTACTGCTTCCTCTGTGTCCATTTCTCCAATAACATGTCCCTTTACAAACTCCCATGCCTTGTTGCCAGGCAGATTCTTATGAACAAGCAGAAAATATAGCAGACCCCCGTTGTTGTCGTATATAATTCCTATAATTCCTTTCTTCTCCACCATGGTAAAAGCGCCCAAAAGGTTGTTTAAAATATTTTCGTTAATGCAATCCACTCGACCCAAACCCGCCTGTTGCTCTTGAACTATCCATTAATTCACTAACTTCAGTTATTTCGCAAGATTGGACTGGTTGTATCAGCATTTGCGCAATTTTTGTATGTTTTTTTATATGATATGGTTCCTTACCAAGATTAATTATCACAACTTTAGTTTCACCACGATATCCAGAATCAATAACACCACCCATTGTCTTCAATCCTTGCTTCAAAGAGAGCCCGCTTTTATCCCAGATAAGTCCTACAAATCCTTCAGGAATTTCAAAAGCTAATCCTGTCGGAACAGATACAACTTCATTTGGCTTTAAAATCATGTCTTCGCTAGCATACAGATCCATTCCTGCATCGCCCTTATGTGCATACGTTGGCAATTTTGCAGTTTCATTAAGGCGTTTTACAGGCAGTTTCATTTTTTCTCAAAATAGCACCTCTTGATAAATGTATTTGAATTAGTAAAAATATAAAATAAGTATTTTTATGCCTTATTTCAACAAACTAAGGCTAAAATGTCCTTATTTCCACAGGAAAACAAGGGGGCTGACATCCTTTAGCATAATCATCCCAGACACAAAGTATTTATAAAGCAGTGCTTTAAAAAGCCTTAAAATAATGTTGGGGTTGAAACAAAATGGCTGACAAGCGTGAAATAAAGGTTGTCAATATAGTCATAAGCACCTCTCTTAAGCACGACATTCCATTAGAGAAGATGGCTGCTACTTTAAGCAATACCGAATACAATCCCGAGCAGTTTCCAGGGCTTGTTATTAGGATAAAGGAACCTAAGACTTCTGCTCTTATTTTTAGCTCAGGGAAAGTTGTTTGCACCGGCGCAAGGTCACTGGACAAAGTGGAGGAATCTATAAAAAAGATAATCAAGAGTCTAGAAAAGATAAATGTCAAAATTACAATCAAGCCTGAAATTGTGGTACAGAATATTGTCGCATCAGGAAGTGTAGGAATGGACCTTAACCTTAACACACTTGCAATGCGATTGCGAAACACAGAATACGAGCCGGAGCAGTTTCCAGGGCTCGTTTACAAGCTCATAGATCCAGAAGTCAAGGCAACATTCCTGCTTTTTAGCAATGGAAAAGTTGTTTGCACCGGCACAAAGAGCGAAGCAGAGGTAAACAAGGCGCTTGATAAGCTTATCGAGAACCTCAAAAAGGTAAGATAAGGTTTTTTAGGGGGACTAAGCAAAACACCAATGTAGATGGTACTATGGAAAGCACAGAACAGATAACAAGATTCCAGGAATTTATTGAGGACAGGTACAAAAAAGAATTGCTGGAAAATGTCAGTAACAGCAAGAAATTTGTCGTCATAGATTTTATTGAGCTTAGTAAATTTGACCCTGACCTTGCAGAAGAGCTTCTGAACGACCCTGAAGAAACGATAAAAGCATGTGAGGTTGCAGTTGAGCAGATAGATCTCCCTGTTGAGATTAAAAAAATACGCATTCGTTTTGTAAATCTTCCTCATACCCACCATCAGATGATCAGGGATATCAGAAGCAATCATATCGGGAAATTCTTGCAGATTGATGGGCTTGTTAGGCAGAAATCAGATGTAAGGCCGCAAGTTGTTTCTTCCCGGTTCGAATGCCCAAGCTGCGGGGCGATACAGTCAATATTGCAGCTAGATACTGCATTAAGGGAGCCAAATAAATGTGGCTGCGGCAGAAAAGGAAAGTTTAGGGTTTTGAGCCAGGAACTTGTTGATGCTCAAAGAATGGTTTTGGAAGAAATTCCTGAAAGCCTAGAAGGTGGGGAGCAGCCTAAGAGATTCAATATAATTCTAAAAGAAGATCTTGTCAGCCCGATAACTGATAAGCGAACAAATCCTGGAAGCAAAATAATGATAATTGGCATCGTAAAAGAAATACCAGTCCAACTAAGAAGCGGTGCAAGGTCAACAAGTTTTGACTTAGTTATTGAAGCCAATTCTGTGCAGGCAGTCGAGGAGGATTTTTATCAGATAATCATAGATGAGGAGGAAGAAAAGAAAATAAAACAGCTTGCTGCCGACCCAAATGTTTATGAGAAACTAATAAGGTCCCTTGCGCATTCAATCCATGGCCATGATGAAGTAAAGGAAGCGCTTCTTCTGCAGCTCTTTGGTGGGGTTCATAAGAGAAGAACAGACGGAGTCGTGTCAAGAGGAGATATTCATGTTCTGCTCGTTGGTGACCCAGGTTCTGGTAAAAGTCAGCTTCTGAAAAGAATTTCACAAATTGCGCCAAAAGGAAGATATATATCAGGAAAAGGAGTTTCAGGAGCAGGACTTACTGCTGCAGTCGTAAGAGATGAGTTTCTTGGAGGCTGGAGCCTTGAAGCGGGTGCTCTTGTTCTAGCGAACAATGGTGTTTGTTGTATTGATGAGATGGACAAAATTGGAAATGACGACCGTTCTGCAATGCACGAAGCCCTTGAACAGCAAAGCGTTAGCATTTCAAAGGCGAATATTCATGCTACCCTTCTTGCAAGGACAACTGTTTTAGCCGCAGCCAATCCTAAATTTGGAAGATTCGACCCATATGGGATAGTTGCGGAGCAAATTGACATGCCTCCGACATTGATTAACAGGTTCGACCTTATTTTCCCAATTAAAGATTTGCCTGAGCCAAAAAAGGACGAGCAGATTGCCACTCATATTCTGACTCTTCACCAAAACCCAGATATCGGGGAAGCCGAAGTTCCAACTAACCTTTTAAAGAAATTCATTTCTTATGCAAGGCAGCATTCGTCGCCAATCCTTAGTGATGAAGCTATAGAGGAAATAAAGGAGTATTACGTTCAAATGCGAGGACAGGGAAATGATGAAAAAGGCCTCAGGACAGTACCCATATCGGCAAGACAACTAGAAGCTCTTGTAAGGCTTGCCGAGTCTTCTGCAAAAATACGGCTCTCCGAAAAAGTCACAAGAAAAGATGCTGACCGCGCGATAAGACTATTGACATACTGCCTGATGCAGGTTGGCTTTGATAAAGAAACAGGAAGAATAGATATTGATAGGATATCTTCAGGCATCGGCGCCTCGCAAAGATCTAAAATATTTGCAATTAGAGAAATAATACAAGATCTTGAACCAGCCCATGGTAAGATGGTGCCTCTCGATGACGTCATTAAAGCAGCAACTGACAAAGGAATAACTGAAAATGAAGCTTTGGAAATAATAGAAAGGCTAAAGAGACAGGGAGATATTTACGAGCCCAGAAGAGGATTCATAAGCCGAATATAGAAGAGGTTTGTATTTATGACCGGGGCCTTGAAAATAAGAATTTCTGCGCTATCTGATGAGAACTTTTGGGCGCAGGACTCAAAAGTGCACATAGTTGGAACAGTTGTGCAACTACAGGCAAACCAGGGCTGGCAGCAGGGGATTTTAGATGACGGAACAGGCATAGTTGAATTTAGGATATTTAGCGAAAGAAGCATCGTTTCTCTTGGGGACCAGGCAAGAATAATAGGAAGGCCGCGAATCTTTGGCGTTACAAAATATATAAACACAAATATTATAAAAAAAATTGATAATCCAAATTGGTTAAAAGTGTGGCAGCTTGAGGTCGCGGAGCAAAAGCCTGAAGTAAATATTTTGGACCTGATAAGAAATCTCGATGACGGTCAGGGTGCAAGCATCGAAGATATCATCTCAAAAAGCGGCTTATCAAATGCGTATGAGTTGATTAGTTATCTAAAAAATAGAGGAGATGTATTCGAGACAAGGCCCGGCAGAATAAAGGTGTTGGAATAGTTTTTTAAACAACCTGATGTTTCTTTTCTTCATGGATTATGAATCACTTTTGGAGAGGGGAAAAAAGCAACTGCCAGAGATAGCCGACAAAAGTGAAAGGTTCGAGTTGCCAAAAGTTCTTGGGCACATTCAGGGAAATAGGACCATAATAAGCAATTTTCATCAGGTGGCAGGTGTATTAAGAAGGGGGCCTGAGCATTTGTTGAAATATTTATTGAAGGAACTTGCAGTTCCTGGAGAATTGAAAAAGTCGGGCCTGATAATTGGCGCAAAATTGCCTGCATCAAGATTCAATGAAAAAATAGCGCAATACGCCAATGATTTTGTGATATGTTCTGTGTGCAAAAAGGCCGATACAACACTTGTTAAGGAAGATAAATTTGCTTTCATAAAATGCCAGGTTTGCGGAGCAAAACAGTCTGTTAAGGTCCGTATATGAGTTTGGTTCTCAAGGTTCATAAGAGCGATGATGGAAGATATTTTATTGCGATAATTGATAAGGAGTTGCTTGGGAAAAAATTTGAAGAAGGAGAGCTGCAATTGGACCTCACATCATCTTACTATGCTGGAGAGGAAGCTGACAAAGAATATGTATTAAAAGCACTTTCAAAAGCATATAGCGCAAGTTTTATCGGCAAAGAGTCGATTGAGCTTGGAATTTCAAATGGTTTAATTGAACAAGTTATGGTTATTTATATACAAGGCATACCATCAACACAGACACTTGCATTCGGCTAGCCGAACCATCTCCCCAATCCTTCCTGCTTTTCAGTATCCTTTCCAAAGACTTCAAGATATCGTACTTTTGTTATCTCAAGTGTTTGCTGGACATAATTATCAACAGAGTATAATTTTGCAAGGCTTAGTGCCGGCTCCAGATATTTTATTATGGACATTTCCGAGACAGTAAAGACAAGCTTTCCTGCGCAAACGCTGCATTTTCCTCTTAATGGTGGCCTTCTGAATATCTCATTGCATTTTATGCACCTGAAATTTTGGCTTGAAAATCTTCTTAGGTTTCCCTTTATGTCTTTAAGGAAATGTTTTTCTATTACCATTTGCGCAACAAGCGGAGCATCTACTGCCCTTATTTTTTCTGCAAGCCGCATTTGTCCTTTCAATTTATCTTCCATTGTTTCAAGAGTCTTATATGCTGAAAGATTTACACCAGAATTTATGCTCAAGGTTGGATGAGTATATCCAAGCCCCTCATATTGTAAATAGGTGTTTAGTCGGTTGCCGAGCATTTCAACATTCACTTCCCAAGGCTGCTTATATTGCAAAGCGGCTTCATAAAGGAGCAATGGATACCGCCACGCCACATCAACGCGATGGGCCATATCATCGACTTCTGATGGCAATATGGTAGCTGATAAAACAAGAGGCGCATCCATAGTTCTTGAGCCTCTTGCATCAGGCAAAAATTGCCTTGAAAAATTTAAAAGGGCTTCCATAAGCATAAGAACGCAAGCTTCATCCCCATCCGCATCTCTCCTCATTGCAGCATGGTATAATGGGTGTGCAAAAAACGCATGTGTTTTTGAAAAGCCGATTATCCTTCCGACTATCCCTGCCGAAATGTGCGGAGCAAGGCCAATTACCAGTTTGCCGATCAAGTCTTCCTGTGTTTTTACGTTGTAATAAGGCTTATCATCATAAAAATTGATTAACAAATCGTCAACAAACTGGCACACCCTGATAAGAACGCTGCCTGCGCTTTCGTCTGTCATTTCCTCGCCGTTTGGGAGAATTACGTCTTGGGGAAATATTTCAACAACCTGCGTTTCTTTTTCTAGTGGCTTTCCATAAATATCCTTAGAATACCCCAATAAATTGAGTTTTCCCACACTTGTGCCAATTTCGAGTGGAGTGAAATGGGTTATTGGAAGCTCGCTCATATCATATCTTATTGTTCCATCTTTATTTACATACAAATCATACTTTGACCTGAGAATTCCTTTCGCGAGGTTTTCTATCATATGGTCTTTATTGGATGTGCCCCTTACGCCTTTGATAATATCTGGATATGCACCTGCATTAGTTTTTGCAACCGCAGCATCAAAATATTTTTTAATTGGAATTTCTTTTTGGGAAAAAGTATCGGCTCTTCCATGCTGGCAGGATGGTTTTTCAAGGTTGCCGCAATACCTACAATGATATCGCTGAGCACATTTCGAGCCGCAGGTAATGCAGATTCGATATATGCTTTCCTCATTGCAAATATGGCAGAAAAATATCGGAAAGCTAGAAGTTACTTTTCCGCTCTCTAATGCTGCTTGGAATGACCTTAGCCTTCCGCCTTCTTCACCGACTGGAAAAAGTGTCTGTGGGCTTCCCTTTAGCTTTCTCATTTTCGATTTTTCCGGCCTACCCATCCTGGCTCCAATAAAAGTCCCCGCCTTATCGCGTATTTTAATTGGCGAAACTTTGTTGATAAAAGAAACAGGATTATCTTCAGCAGGAATTGTAGCTATTTCCTCGGCTAGTCTAAATACGACAAAAATCACTTTTGCCTCATCATTTTCAATTACCACATGCTCGTCTGCAATGAGTTTGTGCGCAATTCCGAGAAGCTCAAGGCTTCTTTTTGATGAGTTGTTTGGCAGAACAATGCTCGATAATTCTCCATTTTCATAATATAGTTTGGCGTACTGGAACCACGTCATCATATCTTCTATTTCTTTAGAACTTATCTGTGAGAAGTAGGGTGTATGCCGTGGATGTAGTGCAATATCGAAAAATTTAGATATTTTAATTGCATCTTTTGCACTGGGGTAAAATGTTAGAGGATTTTTGAATATTTTATCAAAAACTTCCTTTGGAACATTGCTTTCTTGGGATAAAATTTCCGGTTCGATGCTGTTGCATTTTTTGTGGCATGCAAGTTCCAGCTCCTGAATATACCATTCCTCGCAATAGCCTGCAGGAACAAGTGGATGTGCCCTGTCAAAGAAGTCTCCGTAGCTTACAAGCATATCTCCAAGATACAGTATTTCCTCTACCTGGGAAATCACTTCCTTATCGTCTTTATCAAACCTTAAAACTGAACCGTCATTAAGCTTGATAATTGGCGGCTCGATTGTTTCACAGGGAGTTATTGCTGCAGCCTTTCCGGGACGCTCTGTCTTTAGTTGAGTTCCAGTTGCGATATACCTATCAAGAATCAGCAGTGTATTTGGATGAAGTGAAGTTGCCGAATATCCGCTTACTCTGCTTCTTCCATATCTCAGCCTAAATCCGCCCGAACGTTGTGGGTAAGAAAGCACAGGCCTTCCTGCAACCAAATCAGCTATATATGTGTAGTCCGGAAGGATTTTTTTTGTTGATTCTTTAGAAGGTGATGATAATGACTTGGATTTTTTCTGTAAAGATATAAATTCCGGCAAAAAATTCCAGTCAAGCCCGAGTTCTTTAGGGAATTTTGATACTGCCTTCCAGAGTTTGGGAGCCTTGAGAGCCACCATTGACATAACAAGGCACATCCCGCCTCTTATTCTGTTTGTTTCTATTCTGGGCAGGTCTTTATAGTTGCTGACTTCTATCTCCTCTGTCGGATCACCATCTATTTCCACAGGCAGACTTTTTACAAGGAATTTAATCTCATCTGCAGATGGTTTGTACTGCAGGTTAGTTACCCTTTCGTGATAATCAACAAGCTCAACATATACTCTTGCTATTTCTGACTCGTCTGCATCATATTTTCCATAACCCAGCTGGATTCGCACATAATCCGCTATCAGAAGCGAAACCGCAGCCGCAGTGCCTCCGGCACCCCTTACTGGACCGGCATAAATCATCGCAAGGTATTCCTTTCCATCTTTTCTTTTTTTTATTTTTAGCTCTATGAAACCTTCAAGCGGTGCTGATACTATTCCCATTGTTGCATAGGCAAATCCTGTCCTTATGCCAGCTTCCATGGCTTCTTTTTTATTATTGAATTTACAGAATTTTTCCTGTACAACTTCTAGAGCTATCATCAATGCCACATCCCATGCCTGAGCGCCATGTTTTCTTTCGAGCTCGCTGATTCTGTTTGCAACTCCGCTTCCCTTTAGCTGCGGAATTACGGAAGCAACAAGACTTTCTACACGCTCCGGTAATGTTCTTGTCAAAGGAACATCTACGCTATCTTCAGGATCAAGCCCTAACTTACGGCATTTAGAAGCTATGGAGTATGCTTTTTCAAGTTCCTCTTCTATAAATGAGAAATATTTCCCTATTTTCTCGCTATGATTTTGGTCAACCAAATTTTAACACCTTTACTTCCCTAGTTTTCAAATTAATAAGAGGAACACGTGCTGGTTCAGGATGATGCCCCATTTTTTCTTGAAAGCTTGTTTTCCCCTGCCAGCAACTGCCGCATATAAGGGTGACATTTCTGTATGTTGAAACCGAAGTCTTGTGGATATGGCCCGATGCAAATATGTCTGGGACTTTTTCTATGACCAGGTTGTCTTTATTCGGATCTGGGATGTATAGCGCGGAGCCATAGCTTGGCGCCAAGTGCCTTTGTTGTAATAAATATTTCATTATTAAGTCTGCTCTGTCATATCCTCCATCCTTTCTTATCGAGCTAACTTCAGCTACATAATAATCAAAGCTGTAACCATGGTATAGAAGGATGTCTATTCCTGCAAAATTGTCGCTTTCTTCAATAGTTATCATCGAAGGGTTCGAAACAAACAACGCGTGAGGCAAAGCTTCCCTTAGTGGCTTGCAGAACTCTTCAGTAAATGCTGGCTGCGGCTCAGAAAGCCTCATTGCATCATGATTACCCGGGCAGATTATCAGTTTGATATTTTTAGGTATCTTTGAAAGCAGTCTTCCCGCTTCAGTATATTGCTCAAAAATATCAGTTATTGCTAGCTCCTTTTTTTGGTCAGGATACACCCCAACTCCATCAACTATGTCTCCGACAATGAATAAGTACTTTACCTGCCTTGCAAGTTCTCGCTGCGCTGCTGAGCCTGTCTCTCCATTGAGCCATTTTAGGAACCTGTCAAATTCTTCTGGAAGAAATTTTGAGGAGCCCACGTGAATGTCAGAGATTATTGCAGCATACCCCTGTTCTTTTGATTTTGTAAGCTGCTTATCCGAGGGGACATCTGGCCAAAGTATTGAATTTGCAAATATCACCTTTTCAGCAGTTGCCCCAATAATGCCAATCACCGCATCAACAACAGTGTCTTTTGCCAGTTCAAATAAAATATGTTTATTTTTTGTGACCATTATTTTTACAATGCCCGTTTGATCTTCAAGAATTATTACTATGTTGCCGTTTTTTGTAACCTGTTTTTCTTTGACCATCCCGATAATTGAAACGGATTCTTTTGAGCCATTTAAGTTGAGCCTCCCTATGGAGACCACATTTTTTAGTTCCGGTCTTGCTTTCAGTATTTTTTCAAGCTGGGAAAAACGTCTTGAGAAATATGCTACAAAATCCTTGGGTGACCTTTTTGTGGATGGTTTCTCATATGAAAATACAACTTTTGTATTGGATTTAGTTTCTTTCTTTTCATTTGTAATATGTGATCTAAATGCATTATAAGTGGTTTGGTCTTTGCTTTTTTCAGCCCTTGCTTTTATTTTCTCAAGCTCCCTGAGATTTATTACAATATCTGCCTGCAGAATATCTTTGTTTATTACAACAACATCCGAAATTAGAGGTAACTGCTCTATTTTTTCAAGTTCCTCGAGAAGGTCTGGGCTTATTAAGACTCCTTCCCTGATTAGTTTAGCTATGGCTTCCTTTTTGTTTTTGTCTGCCATCATTTAAATTTCAAGAGATTCTTCTAATATTCGTCTGATTTTTGGAGTAAGGGTTGAGGGTGTTGCTAAAACTATCTCTCTTGTTCTGCCGTATCTGCCTTTGGAGATTATCCGCGCATTTATTATCCCAAGAGTATCGAGCTCACCTAAAATATCGGAAATTCTTCTTTGAGTTAAAGGTTTGAGTCCTGTTCGTTTGCATATGTGCCGGTAAAGTTCATAAATATCACCAGTATAAAGTTTTGAATTATTTTTAGATGGGTGTGTAAGTATGCTATAAAGTGCTGCTTGAAACTGTTTTGGTTGTGTGGCGAGGATTTCTATGACCCTATCTCTCTCTATTTTTTCTTCAGCTTCATCGATATGTCTTGTACTGATGTTTGTAAAGCCATTTCTTTCTGCTATCTCTGCCGCCACCCTTAAAAGTTCCAGAGCTCTTCTTGCGTCTCCATGCTCTCTTGCGGCGTAGGCTGCTGTTTTCTCTATTACACCTTCTTCAATTGTCCCTTCCCTAAATGCTTCGATAGTCCTTGCAATTAGAATATCCTGTATCTGCAGAGCATTGTAAGGTGGGAATATTATTTCTTCCTCGGAAAGTGAGGATTTTATTCTTGAATCCAACAGATCCATAAATACAAGGTCATTTGATACGCCAACAATTGAAATTGTATTTCCTTGCGTACTTTCGTTCAATCTTGTCAAACTATAAAGAAAGCCGTCGCCTATTTTTTTTACAAGCTGATCAATTTCATCCAGTACAAGTATTATTGCCTTGTTTTCTTTTTGGACGCTATGGACAAATATCCTATAAACCTCATCAGTTGGTAGGCCTGTTGCTGGTATCGAAGTATTGAACGCCCTGTTAAGTTCAGCCAGAAGCCGGTATTCAGTATCTGCAACTCTTTTAAGCTTACAGTTTATGTATACGATTTTAAGAGGAATATTTTTTGAAGAGGTTATTTTTTCAAGCTCTTGAATTACATACCTAACTGTTACAGTTTTTCCTGTTCCACTTTTTCCATATAAAAAAACATTTGATGGCTTTTCATTCCTTAAGGTTGGCGCTAATATTTGGGCCAATGTGTTTATTTGTTCATCCCTGTGCAAAAGCGTAACCGGTAAATGTGTTGATTGTATTATTGCCTTGTTTTTGAAAATTGATTTTTTTCCAATATATTCGGAAAAAAAATTACCCAAGCTTTGCTGCATTATTAATCACCTTCAACACAACCTAAAGGAAACA
>Ga0209542_10015837_pt1 | contig 12582 bp, 18 predicted proteins | sample RifCSPhighO2_01_FD_184028 | JGI IMG/M metagenome (GOLD analysis project Ga0209542, IMG submission 184028) | Soil microbial communities from Rifle, Colorado - Rifle CSP2_plank highO2_0.1 (SPAdes) (version 2) | ecosystem: Environmental > Terrestrial > Deep subsurface > Rock core/Sediment ...
GTCGCGCCTGCATCGGTGTATGTGTCTCCCAAGGTGACACTTTCTGGGTCGCTTCCAAGTAGTGTGATGACTGGTGCTGTTGTGTCTTGTACGATGACTGTTCTGTTGGCTTGTGCTGCAGGGTTGCCTGAGCTGTCATTTACATCGTACGTGACGGAATAGATATCGACTGCGTTCGTATTGACTGGATTTGTGGTGAGTATGTTTGTAGTTATGTCGCCATCCGCATCATCATTTGCAGTGGCTCCCGCATCAACGTAGGAAGTTCCTGCTTCGATTGTTTCTGGGTTGTCGCCAAGAATGGTGATATTCGGAGGAGTGGTGTCTGGAACGCCGGTTTCGATGAGTTCTCCAAGTTCTGCTCCGATTGAAATTCCGGTTATTGTTGATGTTCCGCTAAGGGTGATGTTTCCGCTTGCCAGTGGCAGAGCAACAGTTGGTCGAACTCCTATGTTTTGGAATGTGAGTATGTTTAGGACTGCAGGGGTTGGACCGCTCGGATCGCTTGTGTCAGTGATGGTGAGTGTTATTTGTGAGGTTGTTATGGAATCCGGGCTGAATGTGCCGCTTGTTGCTACGTTGTTGATGTTTCGAGCTGAAGGTCCGCCGCCGCTTGCTCGCGTGACGAGTATAGTTACTGTTGCGCTGGTATCGAATTCAAATCCTGCTGGCGCAGTGAGGATTATTGTTCCATTTCCTATTTCAGCGCTTGCGGATTCTGTAAGAACCGGTCCTGTTAAGTTGGTGTACGTTCCGCCTACTGTTGTTGAGGGGATTGCTGTTCCTCCCGTAGCTAAAATCAACGTTGCCGCATTAACTGAAATAAGCGATATTAGAAAAACGAGCATGATCGTTATTTTTTTGTTCATTGTCTCACCCGAACGTTATATTTAAAGCACCGATTAGAATGTCCATTTATAAAGATGTGTATTTGTTATCGCGCGTGGGTAAATTCACTTGCCAAATCGTCTTTCTCTGTCAGAATAATCCTTCAAACACGTCAAAAAGTCCGTTTTTTCGAATTCAGGCCACATTTTGTCGATGAAAATGAATTCAGAATAAGTGCTTTGCCAGGGTAGGAAGTTTGATGTTCTTTTCTCTCCTCCTGTTCGTATTACTAGGTCAGGGTCTGAATTGAGCCACAGATGCCGTGATACTACTCCTTCGTCTATTTGTTGGGGTTTTATTTTTCCTTCTTGGGCTTCTCTCGCTATTCTTTTGATAGCTTCCACTATCTCTTCGCGTCCGCCGTAGGCGATAGCTAAATTGATGCGCTTGCCTTTGTTTGACTTTGTAGCATCCATTAGTTTTTGCGAGAGTTCATATACTTCTTTTGGGAGCATATGAAGGCGTCCGATGACGTTGATTTGGGTGCCGTTTTTTGCGAATTCGTCTGCTTTTGCGAGCATGTTTTCAAGTTCTGTTTTGAATATGTTCATTAGATAGTCGAATTCTTCCTTGGGTCTGTTGAAGTTTTGAAGGGAGAATGCGTATGCCGTGACTTCTTCTACTCCTATGTCAAAGCACCATTCGAGGAATTGTTTTAGTTTTGCAGCTCCCCATTCGTGGCCTTTCCATGGCTTTACCATTAGGCGTTTGGCGAATCTTCGGTTGCCGTCAAGTATGATTCCTATGTGTTTTGGTACGCTCATGGTTATTTTACCTGTTCGAATATGTGTAGGAATTGGTCATTATTTAATTTTAGCCCTGCTTCAAGGCAGTGGTTGGCAAGTTTTGTTGCTGTCTTGTCGGGTCTTTCTTCTGGCTGGAATGAGAGCAGTTGGTTTAGCGTATGTTCGCAAAGATACCCTTCGTTCATGCCTATGACTGCTCCTTTGTTTTTGTGTTTGACTGTTTTCGAGCTTAAGTTGACGTTGATTCCTGTATCGTTATAGAATGTGCCTTCCTTCTCGACAAATCCGTGGTTTGAGAGTTCTTGCGCTATTGCGCCAAGTATCGCTTCGCTAAAGCCGGTAGGCAGTTCTTTTTGCCCGTCTGCCAAGCGTGCAAGTTCATGGGTTTTTCCCAAATACTTGGTTACCCGTTGCCTAGAACCCCATGGAGTCCATTCGTTTTCAACGAGGTAGGAGTATTTGCGCCCTTTTATGTTCTTCACGCGAACAAACATATCTCATAGGCACTATGTAGAAGTTTTTAATGATTGTGGATTTATGGCCATACATCTTCGCTTAGTTTTTGTTGCAAACTCATGTATCCATGTCTTTCTTTTTCTGCGGCTCGTGAATCTGCTTCTGCGCATAATTCAATACGCGTATGTGCTCTGTCTTTTTCAACAATTCCGTAGATTGCGCCCTCAAGACCGTCGTTAAGAAGAGTGGTGAGGCGTTTTATTGCGGCGGTGGAAAGTTTCAAATCCACTGTGCCTGTCTGTGTATATTGTTCTGCTATGTCTGCGGTAGATTCCCTGATGACTTTGGCGTGTTTTTGAGCTGCTTTGACTGATTCAGTTGAAGTCGTTGTTGCGCAGTAAAGCATTACATAATTTTGAGCTAATTGTTCGTTAGGATTCATTTAAGCTCCTTCGCTTCGCTCTTGATTTTTTCGACCTGTTTCTGTAGTCGTTTTGCTGCGGCAGAAAGGGTCTTTTTAGGGTCTGCTCCGTCGGTTTCAAGGACGAAGTGCGGAACTTCGATAAGCGGGTGTTCGATTGCGTATGTGGCTGTGGTCACGTGCTCGTCGTTCCAGAGTTCTTTTCTGATTGCGTTGCTGAGCGTGTGTCCTTCGCCTTTGATCTCAAAGACGAGGCGGTTCTTTTTATCCTCGATGATGTTGACTTCCATGGTAGTAGCTCCAGAAGGGTTATTTATAAAGCTTTTGGCTGATGCCTACTGTTTGCGCAGCTGCGGTGATTCCTGCGGTTTCTGTTCGTAGCACTGTTGGCGCGAGGCTCACTTTTTGGCATCCGGCTTCCAGCGCTGCTTGCATTTCTGCTTCTGTGAAGTCTCCTTCAGGGCCTACTATCAAAAGCACGCTTTCCCCTATGTCTGCGTGGCTAAGGGGTGTTCCGCTCTTGTGGCAGAGGTACGAATGGTTGTATTCTCTCACTTTCTCAAGTAGTGTGGCAAATGGTGTTGGTTCGCTAATCTCAAGTAGGGTCGTGCGTTCGCTTTGGCAGGCGGCTTCTATGGCTATTTTTCGCAGCCGTTCTATCTTTGTCTCTTTTGGCTTTACAACGCTTCGTGAGCAGATTATGGGCACTAGTTTTCTAACTCCTAGTTCGCTCACTTTTTCTACGAGAACGTCCAGTCTGCCTCCTTTTGGTGCTGCGACTGCGAGTGTGATGTGGGTCTTAGGTTCAGGGTTAGGCACTACTGTTTGCTCTAATTTCAACTTACCAGGTCTCACTTTTTCAGAATAAACTCCTTCATATTCGTGGCCTTGGCCATCAAATACTCTGATTCTTTGCCCCTCTTGCATGCGAAGAACTTTGATGTGCCTTGTCTGTTCGCCTGTTAGTGTGATCTCTTTGTCTAGTTTGGCTTCAGGGTGGTACATTCGAACTCTCACTTTTCCTGAATGAACTTCGTTTGTTTTGCCTTCTTGATTGTTTCTCATTTGATTTCAGGTGCCTAATTAGTTGTATTTTAGCCTTTCCTTGGCTATATGAACTCTCACTTTTTGCGAACAAAGTCGTCTCTTTTTCCAAAGACTCTTGTTTGCAGGTCTGCTAGTGCCAGTTTATTCCCCAAAATTAGGCACTAGTTTAACCAATTTATCAATTTTTGATGTTTTGATCGGCTTTTTTCATGCGCCAGTTTTATCTTGCTTTGGCGTTTTTTTCAAAGCCAAATCCCTTGATTTGTTTTGGTGTGAGCGTGCTTCTATTTATAGCTTTCGCGCAAGGGTTGGTCTTGTGCGGGTATTGGGTCTATCTTGGGATAGTTTCAAGATAGTCTCAGTCCCAAGTCGTTTATCGTCGATAAATTAGTCCTATTGTGGTCTTGGGACTGTCTTACGGGAGTCCTGGGAACGGTTCAGTGGATTTGAGACGGTCTTATTCTTAGTTATTGTCGATAGTTTATTTGGGACGGTCTTATTTGTCTGGGACTAGGACTGTCTCAGGACTATTATATTCGTTAGTGGGGTGGTCTTGGGATGGTCGTCATTCCCATATTTTTTAAGACGATGGGACGCTCCCGCGACGGTCCATTTGAACCTTCTTTGAGACCATCCCATTTAAGACCGTCTCAGGACTGTCCAGGGAAAAAATATTTAAAGGGGTGACGCTTTCCAAGTGTAAAATGAGTGTATTGGACTTTTTGAGCGGGGGAAAAATCCAGGAGATAGAGCAGAATGTATCCTCTAGTTTCACCAAGGTGAAGCAGGATACTGACGCGCTTTACCAGTGGGTCAGTTTTCTCTACCAGCAGAACAAGCAGCTTTCCGACGAGAATGCTGCTCTTAGGCGTTTGACTGAGGAGCAAAAGCTCGCTGTGAACGAGCTAAAAGTGATCGTGACGCACGTGCCAAAGAGCGCGGCTGAGATTAAGCAGATCGTCGATGCGCATTACAGTTTCGAGCCGGTCATATCGCGCATCCGTCACATCGAGCAGAAGCTTGAATTGCTCGAGATGAGGCAAAAACCGAGCCCTTTAGTTGAGCATCACGCTAGTGTGCAGACTGTTCAGCAAGCCTCTTCTCATCCTGCGCCAATTCAGCACGCGCCGGTTCACATTCCCGTCGAGAAAGGGTCTTCTTTGCGCGAGAAATTGATGCGAAAGATTGCCCGCAACAGCAAGGAGTATGTGAAGAATCTCGTGATGGGTCTTGTGCACAAGTACAGCAGGATTGGAGCGTTGCAGCTGCGCGAGATGATCGTCGAGGAGCAGGGCCTTTGCTCGAAGTCGAGTTTCTATCGCATCCTTGAGGAGATGGAGGATGAGAACAAGCTCAATGTTGTTTCAGACGGTAAGCACACGATTTACGTTGCAGCTCAGCATTGAATCGCGCGAGATTTGGCCGCGTAATATTGATTTTTTGGGCAAATTTTCGCTCAAATTTCTTTCTGTCGATGGCTTCATTTTTATCGTCGACAAATGAATTCTTTTCCACACCAAAAATGATTTAAACAAGTTCCGCTTTTTGTTTTTTCATCGTGAAAACGGGGTGGTAACAATTCGCGAAAAGCAACAGCTATTGCTATCGAGTGATGCATCTGTGTTTCGCCAGCAGCTCTCGACAGTCTTGGACTGTATGCGTGAGGAGTTAGATAACCATCGGCTCGATATCAATGAAGGTACAGCCGAAATGTCGTCGATGTTTGAGTTCCTAAACGAGCTCAACCGTAAAATCGACCGCATAGCGGAGCGTGTGGATTCATTGACGCTCGCAGTGCATGGTGAGCAGCCTACTGGCGCGTTTATCGTGCAGAAGCTTATCGACCGTGAGAAGGACGTGTTCCGTTCGCTCTACGTGCTGACTGAGACGCAGCCATACGCTTCGTACGATCAACTCGCAAGGAAGTGTCTGCTCTCTCGTGAGCAGGTGATTTCCGCTGTGGCTTCGCTCATCCAGAAGGGCATTCCGGTGCTCAAGAAGATGGACTCGAATCAGGTTTTCCTAAAGCTCGATCCTGCTTTCAGGGTTGCTCAGGCGAAGGAGAATCTTGTTGGTTTGCAGTCTCCTCTGACGTGCTATTTCCGTTAGCGCGTAGTTTTTCTTTTTTTATCTCATTTTGGAGTGTTTCAATGAGGCGAAAGCTGTGGTCGAGGTGGCCCTTTATTGTCGATTCCGCTTTGCGGAAAGCGCTTTCGAGGTTTGTGCCGTTGAGTTCGTATCCGATGACGACTTTTCCGTGTGCTACGAAGCTTGTTTTTTTGACGACTTGCAGGTCGAGCCATCGTCTAAGATAATCGTACATCGTTTGCCGTTTTATGCCTGCGTGCAGGGCCATTTCTTCGACGGGAATCACTGCAAATTCAGGTCTTTTTTCTCTGTTGGCTTCTTTCTTGCGCTCGTAGAGGTGCAAGATGAGTTTGTGCAGCTGTGCGCTGCCGTCTTTTTTGCGAGGCAGAAGTCCGAATCTTGAAAGGAGCGTTTTTGCGAGTTCGTGCACGTCGTTGTTCGTCGCTTCTGCGTGGTCGAGTAGGATTTCCATTGGTATCACCTTTTGTGTTTTCTTCGTCGTGACTGCTTAAAAATGTTCCGATAATGCCTGTCCAGTGTCGGTGAAAACGCTGAGCTAAACTTTTCAATTTTTGATAAAAAGTTTTAATCATCAGTGTAAAAATTAATTTTTTATTACCTCAAAACTGGCGTTTTTCGCATTACGCGCCCGTGGTTAAACTTTTTTTTCAAAAACGATTCAGAGTTCATACAAACCATCAAAAATTCACCTACCGGTCCTGGAATTCGCAAAAATCCCGACAGGTTTCGCAACCCCGTTTCTATTTCGCATTCACCTGGCCCTCTATTTTCCCGAAAATCCCTTCTCCGTCGGGATTTTTGCTTCTTTTCCGCTATTTTTCCGACAAATGAGGTCAAGGGGTTTCTGCCCAACAAGCAAGGTTCCGCGCCAAAAGATCGAAACTCTTGCACGATTCAGCGTTTTCTGGGATTTTTCCTTACACTTTCGCAGACCTCATTACAAGCCCATTTTACTCACTTTTTGCGAGCATGGGTCTTTGCGTGTTTAGGCTCGCTTTCGCGCTGTAATGCGTCTGCTTTTTCGCGTGGGTGCAATCGTAGTTTCACATTGATTTTTCATTCAGGCACGCGCATAAAGGTAAATTTTGTGCCAATTTTCTGCCATTTTGTCATCACGTTTCTCGCATTTTGCCTTAATTCGATTCTTGCTTTTTGCCATAATTTTGTCGCATTGTTTTCCAGTATTTTTATCATTTTCAGAATTGTCATTTCGCATTTTTTTCGTCGATATTTTTTATTTCATTTTTAAGCATGGACTTTCTTAAATTTCTTTTCAAACTAGCTTCTGCAAATTATATTTTTCTCACTTTGATTTTTTTATCGTACTGTTAAATAAGTAGTTTGTATACTATTTTTTTCAAACTATCTTTTATTTTGCTACGAGCTCTCACTTTTGCTTAACATTTGTTCGTAAAAAGTGAGAGTTTGTAAATTGGTCCGCTAAGGCGGGCAAATAATTTTTTTTGCGAACAAGGAGGGATAGGTGGGAACAAATAGTTTGGCTCTTATGGGGTGCCAAGAGTGGGTTTTGCAGTTAGCGTGTTTTGTGCTGTTAGTCTGGGTAATTGCTCGATTTGGACTGGTTGGCAGTTTAGCAGTGAGTTCAATGTATGAGCCTATTTCATTTGCATGAGTAGAAAGTGAGGGCTTAATAGTTGAGTGCTGTTTTTGGCAGATTGGCCTTGGCCACCTCGCGTAAAATTTCAGACGGCTTGGGCAATCACTCGCTAAATTATAGGCACTATGAGTCGAGGGTGCGTTTTGGGTTGCCTTGCAGTAGTTTGAGTTCTGTTTGAAGCATAGGTGCCAAGAACCGGGTGTTATTTGGTGTGCTGAAAAGTGAGTGTAAGAACCATTAAAAAATAAACTCTCTAGTGGTTATAAACGTTTTTAAATAAGGTAATGGACTGAAAAACTATGGCGAAAAAAGCTATGAAAAACGAGGCTTTTGAAGAGTCTTTGCTAGCAGATCTAAACAAGCAGGAAATAATCGAATCGCCTAAAATAAAAGCAGTGAAAGCCTCAGTTAAATCTTCTTCAGACGGTCCTGATTTGCATCACAATCCTCTTGTATTGGCTCTTATAGCTGTTCTGGCGATAGGCGGCCTTGTTGTTTTAGGTTACGGGGCGAATGTCGTCGGAAGCGCGGTGTACGAGTCTCGTACAGTTTGTTGTACCGGCGAAGCTTGGCGCTTTGGCTCTTCAGGTCTTATCCAGCTTGGAGCGCAGACATATGATTCCGTGTGCAGCGGCTGGGAGAATACTAGGCAGTGTTGTCTAAGAGTCGCGGGTTCCAAGAACCAGCGCTATATATGCGGCAAGGACGGTTCGTGTGTTCCTCCGCAGGTTTCATACCCGACAGCTCCTCCTGTTGGCGGCTTTAGCGTGTGCTGTTCAACATCGTCTTGGCAGCATTCTCCGACGGGCTACGCGCAGGGCACTGCGATGACAAGGACTGAGTATTGCAATTCATTTGAGACTATGAACCAGTGCTGCATAAGAGGCGCAGCTTCGCGTTCCTCGCTGCCATTCAAGATTCTTGGCTCAAGGATGGGTCCGTGCTCGGTTTCATCTCCGATGAAGAGCTATCCTATCTGGGTGCAGCCTATTAGCGGCGTGGGTCCGTATCCAACTTGATTTTTGAATTAAATTTTACTATTCCTGTTCTGGTTCAAACACGCGCCTATCCTGCACCGCTCGTTGTATTATCCAGAAATTGTCGGTGAATCTTGCGGGTTCGCGTAAGTTTTCGCGTGGAACAAAGCTTAAAAGTGTGAATTCTCCTTTGTGTTTGAATAGTCCGTCGGGTGATAATATTAAAAAGTATGGTGATTCACCAGGATGGTGTTCTCTCACATAATACGCAGGAAGATTTGCTGCTTCAAAGCCCCGTCCTGTGTCTCTCGCAAACAGGCTTAATGGCCATTCTCCTTGTAAGCGGATCTCGGCGAAAATGAGTTCTTTTGCGGTTCGTTCGAGTTTCTCTTGTTGCGTGCAAAAATATTCATACGTCGTCTTTCCGGCTCTTTTTAGTTCAGTCACGAGCCTATCATACTCATTGCCCTGTTCTGCGCCGCGTTCTGCTTCGCGTAGTTTATCGTCCATAAGCCAAGCGCGAGAATGCCTCTATTTATGCCTTGTGGAGTTCTTCCTTTATGTGGTTCTCGATGACGCGGCTCATGTTGAGCCCTTTTTCTCTGCAATGTTCCTTGAATTTCTTCAGGATGTGTTCATCTATGGTGATGTCCATTCTTTTGCGGTAGGAGAATTTTGGGAGTTTTCGTGTGCGTTCGTATTCTTCAAGTGCGCTGAATACTTCAGGATATTTTCGTATTGCCAGAATTGCGGCTTCTTTAAACGATGGCATGTTTGATCACCCGTTCGAGAGTTGTTATTGACGTTGTGTTTTTCTTCAGTATGAGCGTTACCGCTTGGGCGACTTTCTCAGGATGGAATGCTAGGTCGTGCTCTTCAAAGAAAGTCATTATTATCGCTGCTGAAGTGCGTTTGTTTCCATCCTCAAAGACGTGGTCGATGAGGACTGCTCGAACTAAGTACGCGCATGCTTTGAGCCAGCTTCCTGTCTTGTTCGCTTGGTCTAGCGCGAAGCTTAGGCTGCTTTCGTTGAGCATGGTTCCGTTCGCGAACTGTTGGTTTATGCCCAAAATGTCTTTTATGCTGATACGTTCGTACATTTCATGTGTATGAATACACATAGTATTTAAAGATTTTGCTTCAGGTGCCGTGGTTCAATTACGATTCCGGTGTATTTTGTTCTGTATTTTAACGAGGGACGTGCCCATTGTGTCTGAAATTCAGTGTAGGGTCGTGGGTTGTTTTTTGTCCGCGCAGGGTCGTTGACCCATAGCAGTTTGGGTTCACTCTCATATCCGCGTATCACGCAGAAATGATGGGGCAGTTGGGCGAGGATGGGTACGCCTCGATTGATAGTTTCCGTTATCTTTTCAAAATCAGTGATATAGTGTTTTGTCACATGGTAGCCAAGATTCTCTGCGAGCTCTACGATTCTCTTTCCCTGCGCTCCGTTTTCAATTATGTGTTCTTTGCCTCCAAGCAGTTCTGCCAGATCTTCTTGCGTGATTGGTTGATTCCAGTAGGCAAGGATCATTGAAAGGCTCGCAGGTCCGCAGTGTTTCGGCAGTTGTTTTATTGTAGGTATGTCGAGAATTCTTTTCCGATTCATGGTTACTTCTGTGTCGTATGATTCCATGTGGCGTTGAGGAAATAGAACCTACTTAAAATTATCCAACATAACTGATGTCTTTCTTCTCTTTCATCTCTTTGACTTTGCTCGCTTGCTCCATCATGGTGTGTAGTTTGCTTTCGAATTCCTGTGCTTGTTTGAGGAGCGGTTTGTAGTCGACTTTAAGGCCAAGATATTTGTCTAGTAGCTCGATTATTTTCGCGGCTGCCTTGCTATCGGGCAGTTTGCTGTGTGTTTCTGCGAATAGCGAGCATACATCAAATCCTTGCTGAGGTGCTTTCATGAGTATCGCGCTGGTGACGCCGACGATTATTCCTTCGCCTAGGCAGTCTATGCCTATTTTTTCGAATTTTTTGCGATGGTCAGGGTTGCTCGTGTAGAAGTATCCGCGGGTTTCTTCCATGTCTTGGCTTCCGACTCCTTCGGTTGTGATTATTTCTTGTGCTTTGACTTGGCGCGCTACGTCAAGTATTATGTCTGCTGCTTTCCATTCTTGCCCTACTACTGGCGTGATGCTGTGAACCAGTACAACGTCGTATTTTTTGTTGTAGTAGATGCCTACAGGGTCTACTAGCCTGCAGGCGTGGATGGCAATAGTCGGTGTTCCTTCTTCAAACCAGTACTTGCCTATTTGTTCACATTGTAAATGATCCACTAGAAAGCCTGTTGCGATGGTGCTGACGAGTCCGAATCCGGGAAAACCTGAGATGACAGTCTTGACAGAAGGTTTTTTCCATAGCTCGACCATCACCTTTTTTTTATCTGTCATCTGCTTTTTTAAATGCAGTTCGGCTTTATATATATTTCTGTGAGTTCAACAGTTCTGCCGTCAGGGTCTTTGGCAAGGGCGCGTTTGCTTGTTCGTCGAACTTCATATCCACGTGTGGTCAGCGAGTCTACTGTGCGTTCAAGGCTGTCCACGTTGAATCCGACCCGGGTGTTGTCTGGTTTTCCGGGGTAGAGTTCGAACACGAATCCGTTTTTTTCAAACGCGTAATGTTCAGGTCCTGCTCCGTGTTGTTCGCGAACAAACGCCATTCCGATTGTCGAATAGAATTCTTTGCTTTGTTCTATGTCTGTGCATCGGAGCACTAGTAGTGAGAGTTTCATTTTTTTGCTATCAGCTCTATTGCAGGGTAGAATCCGGTTGCTTTCATAAAGTAATATGTGAGCGTTCCAATGCGGGTTATTTGCAGGATTCGAAGGGGTATTGCGAGAGCGCGGTAGTGCGCGGGCGCTGTGCCTTTGCGTTTTACAAGCAGGGCGTGTAGTGTTTCAAGCGAGAAATCGCGCTCTATCCTGAATCCGTTTTTTAAGAGCAGTTTTCGAACTCTTCTCGGCGTTACGTAGTTTATGTGGTTGATGAATTTCGGATCGTCTCCTTTGAGTTTGGCGATGATTTTGAATAAAAACTTGGGCAGTAGGGGGAGCATATAGTAGTGGTAGTGTGTTTCGTATATCCAGTTGTAGCTTGGGCAGGCAAGGTAGAATGTTCCGTTTGTTTTTAGCACGCGTTTTATTTCTTCAATGCTTTGTTTTACGTTGTTTACGTGTTCAAGAACGGTCATTGAGAGCGCAGCATCAATTGATGCGTCAGGTAGTTCGATTTTTTCATTTGGGCAGTTGAGGAAAGTGGTATTTTCCTGATCAAAGTATTTTTTCTTGACCAGTGCCATTTCGTGTTCTGTTTTCTCTGTTTCTATTCCGTATGCGTGTTTGAAGTGGTGGGCAAGAGCGATTGCTTTGTGTCCTGTTCCTGAGCCGATATCAAGGACTGTCAAGTGCGTGGGCGTTATTCCTAATTTATTCACTATGGTTTCGACCTGTTTTTGCGCAATTTCAAGCTCTTTTTCTAGATTGACTGGTTCTTTGCCTGTTGATATGTTTTGTTTGGATAAGAGTTCGTTTCTGAGCCGTTCGTATTCGGTAAGAAGCTGTTTTTTGTCCATTAAGTTCGTTTTTTGCAAATGTTTTTATAAATGTGGTGCTTTGGTGATTTTATGGAATTTAGTCCTGCGGCGTGGGTTGTCGTTTTGGTGTTCGCGGCTGTTTTAGGCATCGGCCTTCTTGGAGGCAGTCTTACCGGCCAGGCGACAGGAGCTTCTTTGCCTGTGACCAGCGGCACTGTTTTGAGTGTTCTTGCTGCTATTTTGGCTATTGGCGTTCTTATCGTGGCTGGCCTTCAGCAGCCTAAGTGACTGGCAATCTTTATTAATGGTCTTTGTGTTCTTTAGCGTATGCGAAAAGGGTTGATGTGGCTTGTGCTGTTGTCTGTTAGCGTTTCAGCTCAATCTTTAACCGAGCAGGCAGGGTATTGGTTTGGAACTTTCGCTTCGCTTATTTTTCGTTTGGGAGGCTCTTTAGAGGATATAAACGCGGATCCGGTGAAGTTTGTTATAGCTATTAAGATAGGATTGCTCGTTCTTGGAAGCATAATCATCTATTCTTCGAGGTTTCCAAAGCCTCTCAAGCATGCGGCTCTTGCCTTGTTGTTATTCACTCTTGTGTCTGTGCGTGCTGAGTTCTTGTTGACAGCGACCGGAATCTTGCGCATGCTCATCCAGTCCGCGTTCCTAGTTCTTGTGGGTTTTGGTTTGATGAGGGGGTTCAAGCTGGTTTATGGGCGGTCTAAATGGGTGCAGCTTCCTGTGCTGTTCGGCCTTATTTTCGTTTTATGGCAGGTTTATTCT
>Ga0209542_10015839_pt1 | contig 12581 bp, 14 predicted proteins | sample RifCSPhighO2_01_FD_184028 | JGI IMG/M metagenome (GOLD analysis project Ga0209542, IMG submission 184028) | Soil microbial communities from Rifle, Colorado - Rifle CSP2_plank highO2_0.1 (SPAdes) (version 2) | ecosystem: Environmental > Terrestrial > Deep subsurface > Rock core/Sediment ...
TGGCACGAATTGCTCTCGCCGTTTGAAGGAAAAATCAGGGGGTTCAAAACCCACCAGACTATCAAACTCGTAAGATGAGGAAAACGCACATGACTGAAAAAGAAAAGCACGACATGTTCTGGGCCGACCAGATCGCCCGCGAAGCTAAAGCATACAACGGAAAGCACGTCGTGGGAGACGCGAAAACCCCAAGCGGGCGCATACACATCGGCTCGTTGAGGGGGTTGGTGATTCACGACATCATCCACAAGGCAGTCGTCGACAGCGGGCAAAAAAGCGAATACGTCTATCGTTTCGACGACTTCGACCCCATGGACGGCTTTCCGCCCGACTTGCCCGAATCATACCGCAAGCACATGGGCGAACCGTTATGCAATATTCCCTCGCCGGAAAAAGGGTTCGATTCTCTCGCGCAATACTACGCTTTAGAATTCAAAGGGGTTTTCGAAAAACTCGGGTGCCACCCGCAAATAGTCTGGGCTTCGGAAGCGTACCGCAGCGGAAAAATGAACAGCCTCGTGCGCACTGCACTCGAAAACGCGGAGAAAATCCGCGAAATCAACGTGCGCGTGAGCGGGGCGAAGAAAGCCGAAGGCTGGCTGCCCATCAACGTGGTGTGCGAAAAGTGCGGGAAAATCGGGACAACGCAAGTAACAGATTTCGACGGAAAAACAGTGCGTTACGTCTGCGTCGGGGCGAAGTATGCGGAAGGCTGCAAGCACGAGGCTCGCATCAGCCCGCTCGACGGCAACTCGAAACTAACGTGGAAGGCTGAGTGGGCAGCGCAATTCAAGCTTTACGAAATCACGATTGAAGGCGCGGGAAAAGACCATTACGCGGCCGGAGGCGCGCGAGACGTTTCAAGCCAAATCGTCGAGCAAGTTTTCAATTACCCCAACCCCTACAATTTCCCTTACGAATTCTTCCTTCTAGGGGGAAGGAAAATGTCCACGTCCAAGGGCATTGGCGTGAGCGCAAAAGACATAAGCGACTCGACGCCCTCCGAGCTCTTGCGGTTTTTGTTCACGCGCTACAAGCCGCGCACGGCAATAGAATTCAACCCCGACGGCGAGACGATTCCGCGCTTGTACGACGATTGGGACAAGTTCTCGCGCATTCACTTCGGGCACGAGGAAAACCGCGACCCAGACGTGCCGAGGATTTTCGCGTTGAGCCAGCTTTCCGGAAAGGCGAAAGACCATTTCCACCCGCAATTCTCTTTCGTCGCGTTTCTCGTGCAAGTGCCGAGCGCGGACGTTGCAAAAGCAATCGAAAAATACAAAGGCTCGCCTTTGACGCACGAAGAAAAGGAAGAATTGAAGGCGAGAACCGAATATGCGAAGGTTTGGCTGGAAAAGTTTGCGGACGAGAGCGCGAAAATCTCGATTGCAAAGAATGCCGACTGGAACGGGGTTTCGGAGAAAGCGAAGCAGGCGCTTTCCGAATATGCCGAGTTTCTGGGCTTAAGCGAAGAGAAGCAAAGCGAGAAAGTGCGCGAGATTTGCGCTGCGCGCGGCATAAGCATTCAAGAGTTTTACAAAGCCGCGTACAAGATTTTCATTTCACGCGAGAAGGGCCCGAAGCTAATCCCGTTTTTGAACGCGCTGGACAAGGGATTTGTGGGAAAGAGATTGCGCGAAAAAGAGTAAAGTTATTTTTCTTCGATTAAGGCAACGAGTTTTGACTTGCCTTCGTCGTAATGGTGGTGAAGTACAGTACAACCGCTTTGTTGCACCGCATTCAAAATTTCTTTAAGACCGTGCTTTGAAAGCTCGTGAGCTTCCAGCCAGTGCAAAACTGGTTCGTTTCCAACTTGCTTTAGAATGTATTCAGAATTTGACGAGTGTATTCGCAAAGCCCTGCGTATTTCTTCCATAAACAACAAAGGCGTTTGGGGGATAATAAATCCACTTTTTGAAAAGTGTTTTTAACTCTCGCAAGGCATATTTTATCCTCTCTGTTTTATTTCACGAGAAGAGTGGGTTTAAAGAATGGCTCAAGCTGAGTTGAACATCGGAACCATCGGTCACGTCGACCACGGAAAAAGCACGCTAGTGCAAGCCCTTACTGGAAAATTCCCGGACACGCACAGCGAAGAACTGAAGCGCGGGATTACAATCAAGCTCGGCTATTCCGAAGCCGTTTTCTACAAATGCCCTTCGTGCCCCGAACCGCAATGCTATTCCACTCAGGCAAAATGCCCCAACTGCGGGAAGGAAGGCAAAGTATTGCGCAAAGTCTCGTTTTTGGATTCGCCCGGGCACGAAACGCTCATGGCCACCGTAATCGCCGCATCGAGCATAATGGACGGAGCGCTGTTTTTGATTGCGGCGAACGAAGAATGCCCCCAGCCGCAGACTATAGAGCATTTGATGATTCTCGAAGCGGCGGAAATAAAGAACGTGGTGGTAGTCCAGAACAAGGTGGATTTGGTTTCGAAAGAAAAGGGGCTTGAGAATTACAAGCAAATAAAGGAATTTTTGAAGGGAAGCACGCTGGAAAACGCGCCGGTAATTCCGCTTGTCGCCAACGTCGGGGGGAATCTCGACGCGCTCATCCAGGCGATTGAGGAAATCATGCCCACTCCAAAACGCACTTCCGACGAAAAGCCGGGAAAGATGGTCATCGCAAGGAGTTTCGACGTGAACAACCCCGGCAAGGAAACCCAAAAGCTCGCGGGCGGGGTTTTGGGCGGAAGCGTGATTGAAGGCGTCTTGCGCGTCGGCGACGAGATAACGATTTTGCCCGGCGCGCTGCGCGTCAAGAAAGACAAAGAGCATTACCAGCCTTTGACCACGAAAATCGTTTCGCTGTACGCTGAAAAAGAAAAGCTTGCCGAAGCAAGGCCAGGCGGGCTCATTGCAGTCGGAACGCAGCTTGACGCTGCGTTGACGCACTCCGACTCGCTCGTTGGAAACTGGCTGGGCAAAGGCGGTTTGCCGAATGTTTACAGCGAATTCAAGATGGAAGTCTCGCAAATGAAGAGGCTCATCCAGAAGTTTCCCGATTCATTCAAGCCCAACGAGCCGCTGGTTTTGGGAGCGGGAACCGCCACTACAGTGGGCTTCGTGGTCGAACAAAAAAAGAATGCAGTGAAAATAGCCTTGAAAAAGCCGATTTGCCTGGACAAGAGCTCGCGAATCGCAGTAATGCGAAGGGCCGAAAACCGCTGGCGGCTTTACGGAACCGCGAAACTCGTAGAGTAAAAAAGAGGTTTTGCGAATGCGTCTGGTTTTGCTTGGCCCTCCCGGAAGCGGCAAAGGCACGCTCGGAAACATGTTTGCGCAGTCAAAAAACATTCCACACTTGAGCACCGGCGACATGCTTAGAAAGGAAATGGCCGGAAAAACCCTGTTGGGAGAGAAAATCGCGCCGATAGTCAACGCGGGAAAGCTCATTCCGGACGGTTTGATGATAGACGTTTTGAAGCACAGGCTGGCGCAGAAGGATTGCGCAGGGGGATTCGTGCTCGACGGGTTTCCGCGCACCACGGCGCAGGGCGTTGCGCTGGACACGATGCTATCGCAGCTGCGCATGGAACTCGACGCCGTCCTCCTATTCAACGTGTCGAAAAAAGAAATAGTGCGAAGGCTCTCCGGCCGCCGCGTGTGCATCCAGTGCGGAAAGATTTACACCGTCGATTATGCGAAGGGCGTGTGCGAAAAGTGCGGAGGCAGGCTGGGCGTGAGGGAGGACGACAAGCCGGAAGTGGTGGAGAAAAGGCTTGAGGTTTACGAAAGGCAGACCGAGCCGCTGATAGGCTATTACAGGGAGAAAGACGTGATTCTCGAGATAAATGGCGAGCAGCCGCCGGAAAAAGTCTTGAAAGACGTCTTGGCAATCCTCAAATAATCCGAAGGAAAATGCACCATGTCCACAGCAAGGAAAATCGCCGTAATCTTCGACATGGACGGCGTAATCGTAGACAACATAAAGTTCCACCAGAAAGCGTGGATTTTGTTTTGCAAACTGCACGGATTCAAGCTCACGGCAAGGCAGTTCCAGGAAAAGTTTAACGGCAGGCTGAATTCCGAGATCTTCGAAAGCATTTTTGGAAGGAAACTGACGAAAAAAGAGATTAAGAAGTACGTTTCGGAAAAAGAATCGCTGTACCGAAAAGCCTATTCTAAATTCATCAAGCCCGTCCCTGGAATAATGCCGTTTTTGAAGGAACTTGAAAAACATGGAATCAAAACCGCAGTCGCAACTTCGGCACCCCCAGAAAACGTTTCACTCATTCTCGGAAGAATACGCTTGAGGAGATTCTTCAAGGTAATTCTTGATGAAGCTAGCGTGAAAAAAGGAAAACCGAATCCGGAGGTATACTTGAAGGCCGGCAAAAAACTGGGCTTCAAGCCAAAGGAATGCATTGTTTTCGAAGACGCGCTTTTGGGGATTCAAGCGGCCAAAAACGCGGGAATGAAGGTAATAGGCATAACGACCACCCACCCTAAAAAAGAGCTAAAAAAAGCGGATTTGGTCATAAGCAATTTTTCCGAAATCAACGTGGAAACGCTGGAAAAATTGTAAAGCGGGCCCGGAGGGACTTTCACGGCCTTGCCCCTTTCTTTTGCGAAACGCTCGCAGGACTTTCGCCCTGCGGCGCCCTTGGAAGCATTGCTGCTTCCGCGGGAGAAAGGTGCGATGGCACCGCGCCAAAGAAAAACGATACTGTTTCTTTTTGCGCGCCTGCTTTTTCTTTTCGAAAGAAAAAGCGGGCTTTGAACCCTCGACAGACTGGTTAAAAGCCAGTCGCTCTGCCAAGCTGAGCTACGGGCCCACTAACTCGCGAATGCTCGTGCATGAGCACTCGCCTTTTTGCGAAAGCTTGAGCTCTCGCAGTATACACTGTAATTAAAGGCAGAGAGTAATTTAATTTACTTTTCGCTATTGTTGCTTGTGATGGAATGAAGGTTTTGGTGGACACCAACGTGCTGTTCGCGTTTTTGGACGAAAAATGGGATTTCGTCAACATAATCAAGGACGCCTACATGGAAGTCGACTTTTTCGTGCTCCAGCAAAGCCTCGACGAAATCAAGGCGAAAAGGCATGCCGCCCTCGAGCCGATAGAATGGTATTTGCGCAAGAACGGCGTCAGAATAGTGCAAGGGAAGGGCAAGGCTGACGACCTTGTTTTCGACTGGGCGAAGGCCAACAGGGGAGTCGTTTCAACACGCGACTTTAACTTGAAAAAAAGGTTAAAAAAGGCTGGAGTGCAAGTTATTTCGTTGAAAAACAACAAGCTAGTTTTATAGCGACTTTCGTTTTTCGTTTTTAACGCTTGTCTAGGGGTGTGTGTTTCGTGTATAAACTCGTTACTATCGAACAAACAGTCCGCATTCCGCCGAATTTGTTCGGAATGAAAATGAAGGAAGCGGCGCTCTCCATGCTGCGCGAGCAGCTCGAGAGGACTGTAAGCAAGGAATTGGGCATAATCGTCAGCGTCGACAACGCGCGCATCAAAAGCTCGGGGCGCGTGCTCCAGGGCGACGGCGCGGCGTATTTGGACGTCGAGTTCGACACGATGGTTTACATTCCCGAAGTCAACGAAATCGTTGACGGCGAAGTCACCGAAATAGTGGAGTTCGGCGCTTTCGTGCGCATCGGGCCCGTCGACGGCTTGATTCACGTTTCCCAAATTGCAAACGACTTCTTCAGTTTCGACAAGAAAACAGGCAACCTCGTAGGGAGGGAAACGAAGAAGAACGTGAAGAAGGGGGACAAAATCAGGGCGAAAATCGCCACGGTGAGCTTGAAGGACACGATTGCCGCAAGCAAAATCGCTTTGACAAGCAGGCCCGAAGGCCTGTCGGAAAAAAGGCGCGAGCCCAAGGAAAGGAAGGAAAGAAGGAGAGGCTGAAGGTAAAATGGAAAAAGCGTGCAGGAAGTGCAGGAAAATAGTCCAGGGCGACGTTTGCCCCGTAGACCAAAGCACGGACTTGACCAAGACTTTCGAAGGCTACATAATCATATTAGACCCGGAACACTCGGAAGTGGGAAAAGCCGTGAAATCCACGACCCCGGGAAAATACGCTTTGAAAATAAAATGAAGGGAAAGTGGTTTTGAATGAACGTTGTTGAAGAAAAGGAAAACAAGCTTTTCGAACGCAAGGAAGTCGTCGCGGAATTCGATTCTCACGGCGGAACCATGTCTAGAAAGCAGGTTTTGGAAGAACTCAAGAAGAAATTCCACGGCGAAGTGGTCATAGAAAAAATCGAGCAGAAGTTCGGCATGAAAAGCGTGACCGTCAAAGCTCGCGTTTACGCTTCCGCCGAGAAGGCAGGCTCGTTCGAGCCCGAATGGCGGAAGCAAAGGGGTTTTGCCGCCCCCAAGGCAGGGGAAGCAAAAGCATAGTAAAAAAAGAGTGGGTGTTCATGGCTGCTGAAAAAGGAAAGAAGGAAAAGAAATTCAAGCCGTACAAGGCCGGGCGCTTTTGCCCCAAGTGCGGGTCGGGCGTCAAGCTCGCCGAGCACAAGGACAGGCTCTCGTGCGGAAAATGCGGTTACATGGAAAAACAATAAGGCTTCTATTCCCCCCCGTTTTTCTTTTTAACATGCAACTCTTCAACCTGCTTTCCGCCATCCAGAACATTCCGGGCATCGCCCTCGCGGAAGCAATTATTGAAGTCAATTGGCGAGTCATAGCCTTGAGCTTGATAATACTCGCGGTACCTTTCATCCTCCTCAAGCTTGAAAGGCGGAAGAACTCCAAGAAAGAGCTTTTGCTCGACAGGAAAATCGACTTGCGCAAAACGATTCTGGAAGGGCTCAAGCTTACCGCCGCAATTTTCTTCATCCTCATATTGCAGGGATTCATCCTGCAGGCGCTCGGGCTTTTGGACAACGAAATTATAGTCCGCGTCATTTCAGCCCAACAGCCGTTAACGCTCTTGCTCGGTGCAATAGCGCTTGGCCCAATAGGAGAAGAACTGCTTTTCCGCGGGTATTTGCTCAAGCGCATCGGCGTAGTTCCGCAGGCGGTGTTGTTTGCAATGTTCCACTACGGCTACGGCAGCGTTTCCGAAATACTCGCAGCCTTGAGCGTGGGAGTGCTGTTCGGGCTGTACGTGCAAAAAAACAAGAATATCTATCCAGTGATTCTTTCCCACGCGTTATACAATTCCCTCGCGATAATAGCTGTCTTGTGGGTGGCTTGATTGAAACGCATTGTTTTGGGAATTGAAAGCACTGCGCACACGCTCAGCGCAGGCGTTGCCCAAGGCGACGGCAAAAACATCGAAATACTTGCGAATGCGGTGGACAAAGCCCCCCACACGAAAAAAGGCTTCATCCCCCGGCTTCTTGCCGAACACCACTCGCGCGTGTTCAAGAAAACCGTCGAAAGCGCATTGAAGCAAGCGGGAAAAGGAATGCACGATTTGAACGCAATCGCGTTTTCCCAAGGGCCGGGAATGGGGCACTCTCTCCGCGTGGGTTTCGTGGGAGCGAAGGCGCTTGCGGGGCTGTTGCAAACCCCGCTTTTGCCCGTACACCACGGCATTGCGCACATCGAAGTGGGAAAGTGGGAGTGCGGATTGCGCGACCCGCTCGTGCTTTACGTTTCCGGCGGCAACACGCAAATCCTTATTTTGGACGAAAAAGAAAAACGCTACCGCGTTTTGGGCGAAACGCTGGACATGGGAGTGGGGAATTTCCTGGACGTTTTCGCGCGCGAATTCGGCTTGGACAGCGCAGTCGACGTGATGCATTCCGCCGCTAAAGGAAAAAACCTCGTTGAAATGCCTTACACCATCAAGGGAATGAACGTCAGCTTCACAGGCCTGCTTACCCACTGCATCCGCAACTTCAAGCCCAAAGTCGAGCGAAGGGAACTGAGGCTGGAGGACGTCTGCTTTTCCGTGCAGGAAACGGTTTTCGCGCTTCTCACCGAAGCGACAGAACGTGCGCTGCTCCACTCGCAGAAAAAAGAAGTTTTGGCGTGCGGTGGCGTTGCTTGCAACACGCGGTTGAAGCAAATGCTTTCGGAAATGGCGAAGGAAAACAAAGTGTGGTTCGGCTCTCCTGCAGACGGGTACAACAGGGACAACGGCGCGATGATCGCGCTCGTCGGAGTGAAAATGCTCGGTGCGGGGAAAACTCGCTTTCCCGAAGGGCTGCAGCCCGTCCAGAAAATGCGCCCCGAAGCCCAGGAAATAACCTGGGCTTGAAAGCATATGGGTATTTAATTCCTTTCAGCTGAATTTCTTAAAGGTGGGCAAAATGCAGACTAAAATACTCAAGCTAGAGCACGATATGGAAAAGATGGCGAAGGTCATCGACCAGTGCGTCAACGTCATAAGCAAAGGCGGGATTTTCACTTTTCCTACCGAAACGAGTTACGGCATAGGATGCGACGCGACGAACGAAAAGGCGATCAAGCGCATTTACGAAACCAAGGAAAGAAGCGCTTACAAGCCATTGCCGATCATCGTCAGCGACGAGCGCATGGCAGAAGAATACTTCGAACTGAACGAAAACGCCAGAAAACTCATCAAGGCGTTCATGCCAGGACCTTTGAGCCTGGTTTTGAACAAGAAGGGCGGAAAGCTTTCCGACGAATTTTGGCCCAAGGAAATAGGCGTCGCATTCCGCATTTCAAGCAAGGAATTCACGCGCTTGATTGCACAGGAAGCGGGCGTTCCGCTCGTCGCAACTTCAGCCAACCTGTCCGGCAAGACGCCCATCTACCGCTTTGACGAAATCAAAAGCACGTTCAACGGCAACGTGGAGCTCATGGTTGACGGTGGCAATTTGCCGCCAATCCGCCCTTCCACGATAATCGACATGCGCGACAAAATGCCGATTGTAGTTCGAGAAGGGCCGCTGCAGGCGCAAGACGTTTTGCACGAGCTGGCGCGCGAATAGGGAAAAACGCATGAAAACCATCGGCCGCGGGGCTGAAGCGACGCTATACCTCACAACCCTAAAAGGAAAGCGCGTCGTAACCAAAAAGCGGCTGCAAAAGAAATACCGCCATCCTTTGTTGGACGCGCGGCTGCGCAAAAGCCGCACGCGCAGGGAAGAGCGCGTGCTCCAGCGGCTGAACGAAAAAGGCGTGAGCGCGCCCCGGTTTATCGACGCTAAAGGCACGCAAATCGTTTTTTCGCTCGAAAAGGGAGTTGCCGCAAAAAACGCCAGGCTGTCGAACGCCATCCTAGGCGAAATCGGGAAGCAGCTTGCGCTGATGCACGACGCTGGAGTGGCGCACGGCGATTTTACGACAAGCAACATCCTCGTCGAAGGCGGTAAAGCTAAAATAATCGACTTCGGGCTTTCCTCGTTCACGCAAAGCGTCGAGGATTTCGCGACCGACCTGGTCTTGTTCGAGAAAACCGTTGCACCGCAGGAGTTTGCGGTTTTTCTCAAGGCTTACGCTAAGCGAAAGAAAAACCCGCGCGCGGTTCTCGCGCGCTTTCAAGAAATAAAACAAAGGGGCAGGTACGTAGAACGTTAGCCTTAAAGTTCGCCGATCCTGCGCTTCTGCTTTCTCTTCAAGCGTTTTCTTCGTTTCTTAATCCATTTCCAGCGCATGTGGCCCGAAAAGATTGAGTTTTCTCGAATGAGAAAGCTCAATATTCTTCTTCCACTTGCGCGGACGTGCTCCCATTAATTGGACACCTCTTAACCGCTAGTGCTTTAAAAATAACATTAACTACTTGTGAGGGATTGGCTTTTATTTCTTTCTCGGAGAACCTCAACAGCCCAAACGTTGGCTTTGGGCGCAGGTGCAATCACGACCGCACGATTTTCTTCACGTCTTCCCTGTCTGCAGCCTTCAACTGCTCCGCGCTTTTGACGCCGTTATCCCACAATTTTCTTGCACGATGCCTTCCAATCCCGCGAATCCTGCACAAATCCAGCAGCTCTTCCTTCACCCCGTGCTTGACTCGCCGCGACAGGATTTTCGCATTGCGGTACGCCGAAGTCTGGTTGAGCAGAAACGCGATTTCCTGCAGGCAGTAGCAAAGCCACTCGGAATTCCGCACGCGCGAATGCAGCACGCCCGGAGGCAAGTCGAATTTTTCCATCACCTGCGCCTCGCTCGCCTCGTTCACCCACGCATTCAGCACCTTCGCCGTCTTGAATTTTTCGACCGCCTCAAAGTCGTTTTCAAGCATGCCTATTTCCTTGTCGTCCAGCAAACCGTAAAGCTCTTCCCACAATTCGGCTTCCTCGTTCTGCTTTACGTTCAGCAAGGGGCGCGATTCCGTTGCGTTCTGCAGCGCAAGCAGGTAATCGAACGGGTTTTGCTTTCCTTTCTTCGCGAATTCGACGAATGCATACGCGCTCATCGGGTCGACGTAAAGCTCAGAAACCCTTTTGCCCAGCGGAGTCGCAAGGAGAAACCCGCCTTTCTCGCGCACGAAATCCATGTCCTTCAAATCCGTCACGATTTTTTCTATCATTCCGTACAGCTCTTCCATGTCGACGTATTGGAATGCGAAAAACGTTTTTTCGAAGAAGGAGTAGAGCGTTTTGAAATCGCGGCAGTAGTCAGACGCTATGAGCGCTAGAACGTGGCTTCTCAAGACAGGCTCGCTCGAAAGCTTGGAATGGATTTTTTCGATGGGCCCGAAAACATACTTTTCCTTGACCTTGGTTTTCTCGGCAGGAGAGCAGCATAAAATGCCCACGCCCTTCAAGTCGTAATTCGGCCTTCCCGCCCTGCCGGTCATCTGCGCGGTTTCCAGCGCAGGAATGAATTCGGCGAAAGCGCCGTTGAACCTCTTCAAATCCTTGACCACGACCCACGAGGCAGGATAGTCAATGCCCACCGCAAGCGTGGTGGTGCACACGATTGCTTTCACGCACCTGTCTTTCTTGAACCCGATTTCAATCAGCCTGCGTTGTTTGGATGGAAGGCCGGCGTGGTGGAATGCAACCCCGTTCTTCAAGCACTCGGCGAGAGCTTTGCACTGGGAAGTTGGAGTGCCCAGCGCCTTCAAAGCCTTTTCCGCAAGCCAAGAACACTCTTCCTTTTCCCCCTCGTCCAAAAACTTGGCGGTTGTCGCCGACAGTTCTCTCGCGAAAGATTCTGCGTTGCGGCGGGTTGAAACGAAAACCAGGGCTTGCGCGCCTTGCTTTTCCGAAAGCGCGTGCTGCACCAACCCCTTGATCCCGTCGAGCTTGGTTTTCGCTGTTTCTTTCGCTCCCGCTGCCTCGGCAGCCAATTCGAGCTTCTCCCCGTCGAAAACGCCGAGGTGCAAGGGCGTGGGGCGGTAGGTGCTTTCGATAAGCTTCGCTTCGAGCCAGTCGGCAATCTCGCGGGCGTTTGGAATGGTGGCGGACAGGCAGAGGATTTTGCAATTGCGTTCGAGCAGTTTCGCCAGCACTATTTCAAGCGTCGCCCCGCGCCCGTTTTCGCCCAGCAAGTGAATCTCGTCGCATACCACCAAGCCCACTTGCTCGATCCACTTGGGCTTGTGGCGCAAAAGCGAATCCATTTTCTCGCTTGTCACGACAATCACGTCGAAAGAATGCAGTTGTTCGGAGGAAGAGTCCAAATCGCCCGTCGACAATGCCACGCTCAGCCCGTGGGGCGAGAGCTTTGCGGAGAATTCGTCGTGCTTTTCGCTTGCAAGCGCGCGCAAGGGGACTATGTAGAGGGCTTTGGTTTTGGTGCGCTTGCAGTTGTCGAGGATTTTCATCAGCGCAAGCAAAGTTTTTCCGCTTGCGGTAGGCGCGGAAACGACGACGCGGTCTTGCGAAAGCAGGCCTTCGGCTAACGCCTTCTCTTGCAGCGGATTCAACGTGGAATAGCCTAACTGAGAATGCATAGGATAGAAATCGCTGAAGCGCAGCTTAAAAGCTTAATCAGAGTGGCTTTCCAGTGGTGGACGAAACTAAAAGAAGATGAAAAGAGTGGTTGCGAGAGGACAGAGCCCAAACACATAAAGGCGATAACGCCTGGAAGTTTGCCTGCCCTCGCACCACAGTCTCTCTCCCGCTTGCGCGGAAGAACATTATTCTGCCTTCGCTATCGCTAACGCACAACACATTAATAAATCTTCCGTTGAAATAAGGCACTAGAAGGCTCAAATCACAAAACGGAGAACGGAGAGGGCTTAAAATCAGAAAGAGAGGAAGCTAACGGTTCGTTTCCCCAAGCCTGCCTCGCTATCTTCTCACGAAGTGTTTTCTTTTATACAACCTTTTAAGCCTATGCTACTACCCCGCGGGAACGAAGGGAAAAGTAAATAGTTTGGTTCGGATGACTCTATTTTCATCACGGCTCGCGAGTGGCTCGGGCATTTTGAGTGCCACGAGCCTTCGCGGTTTCAGAAGTACCTCTAATCGTCATTACCAAATATATTGGGTGAAAGCATGAATAAAAACAAACGCGAAGTGTTGAAAGAATTTGAAGGTATCCCCGGCGTGGGAAAACGCATATCGCGAGGCTTGTGGGATTTGGGATTGCGCGCGGCTAAGGATTTGAAAAGCAAAAATCCCGAAGAGCTTTACGAAAGGCTTTGCAAATTGCGCCGTGCGAAGGTCGACCGCTGCATGCTTTACGTCTTGCGCTGCGCGCATTACTACGCTTCAAAAAGAAAGCACGAAAAACGATTGCTGAAGTGGTGGAA
>Ga0209542_10015842_pt1 | contig 12580 bp, 11 predicted proteins | sample RifCSPhighO2_01_FD_184028 | JGI IMG/M metagenome (GOLD analysis project Ga0209542, IMG submission 184028) | Soil microbial communities from Rifle, Colorado - Rifle CSP2_plank highO2_0.1 (SPAdes) (version 2) | ecosystem: Environmental > Terrestrial > Deep subsurface > Rock core/Sediment ...
GTAAATAAATAGCTTGACTGGGGTGCCAATTTTTGATAAAGTATCATGTATTTTTGTCGGTAGAATGACGCTATAACCCACCCCGTTTACCTCAATAATGAGACGTTTGGGGAAAATAGCGGTTACGGTGCCAGAAAGATAGGCGATCATATACCTAAGTATAGAAAAATAATACAGAAACGGGAAGCCGAATGCATGTGCTCATGAGGACGCTCGAGTTGGTTCCCTCAGCATGGTGTCGTCAAGATAGGACCCTTCCAGGGAAGATATCTTGACGAATGAGGGCCAACTCGCGCGAGCGAACGAGCACGCTGGGCGAGAGAGCAGTCCGAGAGAGCACATGCGTTCGGCTTAATACTATGTTTAAACTAGTTTCCACTTTCAAACCAACCGGTGATCAGCCGCAGGCTATCAAGCAACTAATCGCTGGTCTTAAAAAGGGTCTGCGCCATCAGACACTTTTAGGCGTGACCGGGTCGGGTAAAACCTTCACTATGGCTAACGTGATCGCCAAGATCAATAAGCCCACGCTGATCATTTCGCATAACAAAACGCTGGCCGCCCAGCTTTTCCAGGAGTTTAAGGCTTTCTTTCCGGAAAATTCGGTGCATTATTTTGTCAGTTACTACGACTACTACCAGCCCGAGGCTTATCTCCCCGCCACTAATACCTACATCGAGAAGGATGCCAAGATCAACGAGGAAATTGACCGCTTGCGCCACGCCGCTACTCAAGCGCTACTGACCCGCGATGATGTAATTATTATCGCCTCGGTCTCTTGTATCTACAACCTAGGCTCGCCCGATGACTACAACCGCTCTAGTCTGGAAATTTTCCAAGGACAGAAAATTACTAATCAGCAACTGTACAACCACCTTATTCGCCTGCAATACCAGCCCAATCTAGAGATTAAACGGGGTGGCTTTCGTAAAACCACCGATGAATTTGAGATTGCGCCCTCGACCGGTGAGGAAATCATCAAAATTAAACTAACCGACAACAAGATAGACAAGATCTCGATCGCGCGGAACGTTGATCTGGAAAACATCGAGTTTGATGAAACTAAATACGCCCGCGTGCTGGAAACCCGCCTCTTCCCCGCCAAATACTGGATAGCGGCCCAGGATAAAATCGATATCGCCATCCAAAATATTCGCGCCGAGATGCAAAAGCACACCCAATGGCTGCGCACCCATGGCCTACCGGTGGAAGCGGCCCGTCTGCGCGAGCGCACTGAATTTGATATCACCATGATCCAACAGACTGGCTATTGTTATGGTATCGAAAATTACTCCCGCCACCTGGAATTCCGTGAAGCTGGGAAGGCGCCTTTTACGCTAATTGACTTCTTTAAGACCAAGCAGGATTTTTTAACTATCGTGGATGAGTCCCACATTTCAATCCCGCAGATCCGCGGTATGTTCCATGGCGACCACTCTCGCAAACAGACCCTGGTCAAACACGGCTTTCGTCTACCTAGTGCCTTGGACAATCGGCCACTGCGCTTCCCGGAATTTGAAAAGCGGGTAAGTCAGGTTATTTACGTTTCGGCCACACCTGGTACTTACGAAATTAAAAAATCTGGCAAAAATATCGCAGAGCAGTTGGTGCGCCCCACTGGCTTACTAGATCCCACCGTGGAGATCGTGCGCACCGCCAAGCAAATCGAGCATCTACTGGGCCAGATCCGCGAGCGTATTAGCAAAAACCAGCGCGTTTTAGTTACCACCCTTACCAAACGCATGGCCGAGGATCTCACTGAATACCTGGCCGAGCAGGGTATCAAGGTAAATTATATTCATTCGGAAATTAAGACCTTGCAACGCTTGGAGATTATCCGCGACCTGCGGCTGGGAAATTACGATGTGATCGTAGGAGTAAATCTTCTGCGGGAGGGTTTGGATCTACCAGAGGTATCGTTGATCGCTATCTTGGATGCCGACAAAGAGGGCTTTCTGCGCAATGCTACTACCCTAATCCAGACCATGGGACGCGCCGCCCGACATATTGATGGTCATATTTTACTCTACGCCGACAAGAACACTCGCTCCATGCAGGCAGCTATTTACGAGACCCAGCGCCGGCGCGCACGCCAGGAGAAATATAATACCAAACATGGCATTACACCGATGACGATCAATAAGGCGGTAGCGGAAACCGATTTGTCACTGATAGCAAAGGGCCAAAAACCCCAAAAGACGCGTTTTGACTTATCCAAGAGTTCGGGTGAGATGACTACTAAACAGCGGGTAAGAATGCTAGAAAAAGAGATTGAGCGAGCGATTAAGCGGTTGGAGTATGAAAGGGCGATTGAGCTGCGCGAGGAGCTTAAGACACTCAAGAGAAACCTTGAGTGAATTTTGTAATTTTATAATTATTAATTTTTAAAAAATTCAAAAATTGCAAAAATTAAAAATTCTTAATAAAGGTATCTACAATATCTATAAACCGCCGGGGCCGACATCACATGATATGGTGGATTTGGTGCGACGATTATCTGGTGAGCGACGAGTTGGACACGCTGGCACGTTGGATCCTTTCGCCGAAGGAGTTTTGATTGTGGCAGTAGGCAGAGAATATACTAAGCAGTTGGGTGAGTTTTTAAAATTAGATAAGGGCTATGAGGCGACTTTAAAATTAGGTGCCAATTCGGACACGGGTGATCTGACTGGTCATCTTCTGACTTGCGATGTCAGAAAATGGCCAACGAGAAAGGAAATTGAAGCGGTGCTAAAAAAGTTTGTTGGTAAAATTATGCAGACTCCGCCGATTTATTCGGCTATCAAGTTAAACGGCAGGAAGGCGTATGAGTTGGCTCGTCAAGGTAAGACTCCCCAACTGGCGCCACGCTCAGTTACGATTTATTCCTTAAAGTTACTTTCCTACCGTTGGCCAAAACTAAAAGTTAAAACCAAGGTCTCAAGCGGCACCTATATCCGTTCACTGGCTTTTGATATTGGCACGGAGTTAAAAACCGGCGCCTATCTTGAAAAACTAGTCCGCACGGCTGTGGGTAAGTACACTATTGCTGAAAGTCTAAAAGTTGTAAGCTAACTCTAGTACCTTTTAGTTCTCGCAGTGGAGTGGTACTAGCCAGCTTGTTTGGCACGGTAAACACTTTTTGGAGGGGATTGATGGTAAAGGCAAAAAAGGGCTCCAGCTAGCAATAGGATAAGATCAACGTGCACCAGTTTGCCACGAGGAGGTCAAGGGACCTCCTCTTATATTTCTCGGAACAAAAAACAAACCCTGGTGGGGTGTTTTTTATTTAACGAGATGGGTGAGACGAGATTTATAGCGGGCGGCGGCGTTCTTCTTAATAACACCCTTCTTTACCGCCTTATCTACAGTCTGATATACCTTAGGCAACAAGCTTTTGGCTTGTTCAATATTATTACTATTCATCGCCTCGCGGAAGGCTTTAATATTCGCTTTATATCTATCCTTAACCGTCCGATTAGCAATAGTGCGGCGCCCAGTTTGGCGCAAGGCTTTCTTGGCTGATTTAGTAATTGGCATGGGCGAATATTACCACAAGTGCTTGAATAATCAAGCATTTTGATTGGCGATATTAGCCACTATCCCCAAACTCCCTAGCAGCACCGCCAGGGCGGTGCCGCCAAAACTGACAAAAGGCAGTGGAATTCCGGTTAACGGCACCAGCCCGGAAATCGCGGCCATATTAATAAATGACTGCACGCCAATCCAGACTGCCACCCCTAAAACATAGAGAGAAGCGAATTTGTCTTTGGCCTGACGTGCAATGGCAGTTAACTTCCAAATCAGAGCCAAATAAAGCGCGATTAAAAAGCCCGAGCCGACTAGCCCCACTTCCTCTACCGCTACGGCGAAAACTGAATCCCCGACTGGTTCCGGTAGAAAACTTTCCTTCTGTTTACTTTGCCCAAAGCCTACCCCAAACCACCCACCGCGCGCGATAGCGATCTTGGATTGATTAATGTGATAAGAAATACCTCGGGTATCGCTTTCCGGGCGAGCAAAGGCCAACAACCGATTAAAGCGGTAGGGCGAAAGTAGGGCCAGAAAGGTGAAGCAGATGGCCAACAGTAAAAGCAGCGCCAGCAGATGTTTTACCGGAGCACCCGCGAAAAAATAGAGAGCAATAGCGATACAAATCACAATCCCCAGGGTGCCAATGTCTGGCTGGAGCCCCAACATCAAAACCGCGAAGCCAAGTACGGTTAGAAACGGCAAGGTAGAGTAGGCCCAGTTTTTTAGCTTATTATCCCCTTGCTTACTAAACCAAGCGGCAAAATAGATAATTAAACCAAGCTTTAGGACTTCAGAGGGTTGAAAATTAAAGTTACCAATGTGGATCCAGCGGGTAGCACCCTTGGCCGCATACCCCACCCCCGGAACAAACACCAGTAGGAGCAGTAGCAGACAACCAAGCAGAATTGGCAGAGCCAGCTTCTTCCAAAACCGGTAGCTGATCTGGCTAGCAATTAAAAACAAAACCGCGCCCACCAATACGCCAGTTTGTAGCTGGCTGATCAGATAATAATAGGAACTGCCAAAGCGGCGCTGGGCATCGATAATTCCGGCTGATGACAAAATAGCCAAACCAAAACCTAATAGTAATAAAATTAGTATTATTAAAGTTTTAGTGTCGCGCGAGATAATCATGATCGCGCTTGTCCGTTCCGCCTGCTTGGCACCGCGGTCCGGCGGCTCCAGCGGCCGCCGTCCGCTACTCCTCATCCTGCCGACCGAGCTTAAGAAAGCTCGGACCTAGCTCGGCTAGGATTCCGCAGTTGCCCGCAGGCGGAACAGACAAGCTGAAGGGATATTTTATCTAAAAAGCGAAAAGAGGCTACTCCAAGTCACTGGCGGAAGCTTGGAGTCAACTAGAAAGACAATCAGGCCAAGCATGGCGCCCACGGCGGAGATCATCCAAAAACGCATGGTTACTTGTGTCTCGGGCCAGCCCAGAGCCTCAAAGTGATGATGAATCGGCGTAGAATGAAAAATCTTCTTGCCGCGCAGCTTCTTTGAAGTCAACTGCACAATCACCGACAATGACTCGATTACCATAATAATCGCGATCAGGGGCAGGATAAAAACCGTATCCGTCAGCATGGCGATCACGCCCAGTGTCATCCCTAGCGCCATCACGCCGGTATCGCCCATGAAAAACTTAGCAGGATAAATATTAGACCAAAGAAAAGCCAGCAAACCGCCGATCAGCGCCGCAATGAATACCACCAGATCAATGCGGCCCTGCACGAAGGCAATCACGCCATAGGCCGCGAAACTAGTAAGGAAAACTCCGCCCGATAGACCGTCTAAGCCATCAGTCTCATTAGCCGAAAAGGCAGTCGCTACAATAACAAACAAGAATAAAGGAATGTACCACCAACCCAACAGCACATCGCCGATAAACGGCAGACTTATGGCATCACGGCCTAGTTTGAAGTAAAACCACCAGGCGCCGACACAAGCTACTGCCAGATAAAGCACAAACCGCTTACCCATACTAAAGCCGCCGCGCTTAAAGATACCGAATAGGTCGTCCACCATTCCCACCAGGCCAGCTAAAATCAAAAAGCCTAACGGGAGTAGGGTCTGTCCGCGCGAGAGAAAATTAAGCTTAGACCAAAAACCATCAATGATGATAGATAAAAACCAAAACAAACCACACAGTACCACTGTGGTAAGCCAAATTAACAAGCCACCCATGGTGGGAGTGCCTTCTTTCTTTTTATGTAAAGCGGTGAAAACCGGTTTGTCCGGACGAGCAATTTCCTTGCCGGCGGAAAAGTATTTACGCAGGATCCGATTCCAGAGCGGCGTCAGCCCGAGCGCGATAGCAAAAGTTAAAGTCGCCACCACAAAAATCTGGACAACATGGAAAACAGTAAAAATTTGTTCGATCGGAGGAATATTCATGTTACTTCCATCTAAAACTAACCTTGGCCCATTCCATTAATTTTTTGGTTTCAGCAAAGCGATCATCAGTTCCCAAGACAATCGCCACCAGGGAACTTTTCACGCTGGGTAATTTAATCTCTAAAAGCATACACCCACCCGCGCCATCCGTATAGCCCGTCTTACCGCCAATAATCCCATCTAAGGCGCCAAAAAGCTTATTAGTGCTGATAAAATGGTAGCGTTGACCACTCTCCGCCACTAGGTCAATTTCCGGCAAAACCAGAACTTGTCCAATTAGGGGGTAAAGCTGGGTCTGTCTAGCTAATATTAACAAATCTTCAGCGCTAGAGTAAGCCTCATCATTTAGACCGGCTGGGTCTAACCAATGAGAGTGTTTCAGTCCAAGGCGTTCCGATTTCAGTCGCATCAGCCCAACAAAATCCTCACCCGTGATCTGCTCGGTTTCAGCCGCCAATAAGTAGGCGGCATCATTAGAGGATTTAACCAACAGTGCTCCGACCAAAGCGTTAACTGTAAAAACCTCGCCCGCCCGAAAATCCGCTCCAGTTTTATCAACGTTTAAATACTGCGCGCTGACCCTAACTTTAGCCAGTGGATCGAGTTTATCAAGTACCACCATGGCGGTTAAGAGCTTAGTCAAAGAAGCCACCGGCAACTGGCGCTGGCTGTTTTTACTATAAATTACCCGCTGATTGTCAGTATCAAAAAGTAGAACTGCTCGCGCGCTAGAGATAAAATCCTCACTGCCAGGCAGGCGCAGCGGAAAGGGATTAGGCTCGCTTAGCGGAAGTAGATAGGCAATTTGTGAGTGCGTCCTTATCGCGGTCCCCCCTCCCTGTAAAAATTGCCGCGGCGCGGTGGTGGGATTACTGGCCAGTGAGCGGTCCGAAGCGGGGACCCCATAACCAAAAGCGATTACCCCTAAAAGCACCAGGCCAGATAGGCTGGAAACTAAAATTATTTGCACTTGCTTCATCCATTTTTTGGCTTAGGAGTTTTGACTAACAAGTGCAGCTCGGCTAACTGTTCGGGTGACAACTCGCTGGGCGACTGCATCATTAGATCCCGCGCATCGCCAGTTTTAGGGAAAGCCATCACCTCGCGAATATTTGGCTCGTTGGCTAAAAGGGCTACCAACCGATCCAGCCCCCAAGCAATACCACCATGGGGAGGCGCCCCAAAAGAAAAGGCTTCCAGTATGTGTCCAAAATTACTTTCAATTTGCGCCGCGGATAGGCCGATAACCTCTAAGACCGCCCGCAGGGCTTCCGGCCGGTGGTTGCGAATACTGCCGCCCCCAATTTCAAAACCATTCAGCACAATATCGTACTGGCTAGTGATAATATCGCCGACAGCCTGCTTGGCCAGTAACTGCTCCATAAATTCTGGCTTAGGGGCGGAAAAGGGATTGTGCGTGAAAGTCCACCCCCCCGTCTTGGTTTTTTCAAAAAACGGAAAGTCAGTGACCCAGCAGAAAGCTAAAAGGTTGGGGCTATTCTTGTCCGCGCGCAAATCCGGTCGATCAATCTGATATTTCTCCATCGCTTCGGCATAAGTCAACCGCGGAAAAGGAATTTGCTGGATCTTTTTTTCCGGCGCTACTGTTTTAACCAGTTCAATCAGTAGAGCCTCATTGAGCGCTATCACCGCCTCACGCTCAACAAAAGACATCTCTAGGTCCAACTGGGTAAATTCCGGCTGGCGGTCGCCGCGCGTATCCTCATCCCGAAAACACCGGGCAATTTGAAAATACTTCTCCACCCCCGCCACCATCAAAAGTTGCTTATACTGCTGGGGGGCCTGTGGTAGGGCAAAAAACTTACCAGGATAGAGCCGCGATGGCACCACGTAGTCACGCGCGCCTTCAGGAGTAGATTTGGTTAAAATTGGCGTCTCAACTTCCAAAAAACCTGCTTGGTCCAAGTAATCACGAATAAACTTTATCAGCCGGTGGCGCAAAATTAAATTATCACGCATCCGTTCACGCCGTAAATCAAGGTAGCGATACTGCATGCGCGCCTCCTCGCCAATCTCTCGCCCATCGTTATCTATTAAGATCGGGGTGGCAGCCGACTCATTTAAAACTATCAGGTCTTCCGGCTGTAGCTCAATCGTGCCAGTAGGGATCTCTGGATTTATCATCTTATCTGGACGTTTAGCTACCTTAGCTCGCAGGCTAAGCACCCACTCGGAACGCAGTTTTTGCGCCAGGTCATAGCCCGGCGTAGATGGAGCAAAAACCACTTGGGCGATGCCCGAGCGGTCACGTAAATCAATAAAAATTAATTTGCCATGGTCACGCCGGTTATGCACCCAGCCGGAGACCTCGACAACTTCATCGATATGGTTTGGAGTTTCGGAAATAGAAATACGAGACATGCAGTCATATTAAAGTAAAAGCTGGGCCACGGCAAATGTGGACAAAACAAAAGGGACGGCCATCCGTCCCTCCAAAAAAACGAAACTATTTTTGAATAAACCCGGCTGATTTAGTGGCACGTGAAACGAAGTTTTGTATATCTTCATCCCACTTGCGCAAACGGACCAGATTTATTCGCTTACTCACACTCACTCTAGCTTCAACGAAGTGCGCCGCCTTCAGCACTGGGCTGGCGTTGTCTTGTCTGAAGGTTCTGGTGATATCTCCGCCTACTACTCCTAAACCACAGAGTCGGGAGGCTTCCACCACTAGATCCCACAAATAACGCTGGGTCCAGCCAGCAGTCTGATTAGCCATCTGCTCAATGATCAGCTTGCGTTCCGCGTCACTAGCAAATGGCAGCTTGTCAGTATGGACGCCCAACACCCCATAGCGTTCATCTCGATCCGGACGCGGAACATAAATAACCTGGGTAATACGTCCCGGCTCCAACAGACGTTCATCAATCTTTTCTGGATAGTTGGTCGAGGTCAGTAGGTGTAGCCCCTTCTCCCGAATCCCCTGCATCAGATTGAGGAACTTGGAAACAGTATTTTCGGCCAGCACAGCATCTAGGTCATCAATGATAGGCACCACCGGTAACTGGGTTGCTATCCGCACCTTGTCGATTTTTAACAACATCGGCGTGATGCCCTTCTTGTTCCCACTTTCCAAGTCCACCCGTAAACGGTCGCTATCCACCGGAGCGAAAATGGCATTGTAATCGCCAGCCATTAGGTAGTGGGCTAACAATGTTTTGCCCACCCCTGGTACGCCGACCAACAACACCGACTCGGATTTAAAACAAAGCTTTTCTGCCAAATCCGGCCGTTGAAGAGGAAAGAGTAGGACCCGCTCGATGATTGACAAAATGCGCTTCATGCCGAACAATTTATCGCGATCAATCTGACGCGTACCCACCCGATTGAGCGCCCGGAAAACGCCAGTCATTAAAACCCGGCGTTCAATCACTCGCTGACGCGCCAGCACCGAACTGATCTGGATCAGCAATTCTAGAAGATTCTCTTGGGGGATTCCGGGACGATCGCCGTCTTTATCATCCGCCCCTTCTCGCACTTCCACCTCGGTTACAATAGGCTTTTGGCCAGAAGCCGAGCTAGAGGAAGAAATCCAAGCCCTCCGGTTAGTCGAAACCAAGAAGTTGGCTTCAGCTACGCTAGAAAACTTCCGGTAGACCATCACTCCGGTGGCAGATGACCAGAAGTAATTATTGGGACCAAAGTAAATACCAAACTTTCCAGTTACCGTATCACCGTGGCCATCAATATACTTACTGGCCTTCCAACCACCAGCAGGCGTCGGGCCGGAAATATCACGTTCGTGAGCTGATTTGGTTACCTCCCAAATAGCATTGAGTGCCGCTTGTGATATCGGCCCACTAAACCGCCAACGCGCCACCAGGCGATCAATTTCCTCCTCGTTCTTTTTCATTGACTCCACCATCAGAGTCGGCATCAGACCACCGGTTTTTTCTACCAACTCTAGAGCTACTGCCGTGATGATTTTGTCAAAAGGCGGGACGGTCAGACTGACCTGATTCATCAAAAGATTGACATCACCAATCGGACTAAAAGTTCCAGCGACAATTGGTGAAACTGGCAATCCACCACTATCGGCTGGAAGCTTAGCCTCTTCGATTTTATTGGATTGCTCGGTTTTTCTTTTCTTTTTGATTAGCCTAAGTAACCTATCCCTAATCGGTTTCGGTACTTGCAAATCGATCTGTCGGTCAACTTGAGTTAAAATGGCATTTAATTCCTCCACCGACGCAGAGGAGCTGTTTGGCACATCAATACCGGCCTCTACCAAAAACCTAAAAAGATCGCCGATGTCTTTATCCCTCTTCATTTCTCCTCCTTTGGTGAGAAACTGGATTAATATTAAGAAGGTGAATCCTCATTTGAATCCGAACACTTGGTATGATTCTGATATGAAAAAAAGCGATCACACCTTTCCAAATCAGAGCGCATTGAAATTGCTCTTTTGAGAAGGAGGCACTATTCGATCCGAGGAATTGCTGAAGCACTAGATCGTTCGGTTTCAACGATCAGCGATGAACTGAAGCGCAATCGGGTGAAAGGACGATACGTTGCAGACAAAGCCCAGCACAAAGCATATGTTCGGAGACAGGGAGCGAAGTATCAGGGGATGAAGATTGTGCAGAATCGTAAGTTGCAAGAGTATGTGGAGCAGGAACTCTACGATGACCAATCACCGGAGGCCATCGCCGGGTTCTTGCAAGAACGGCAACGACAGTTGCCGTATGTATCCAAGGATAGTATCCGCCGCTACATTACCAGTCCCTACGGCAGATGGGTTGAGTATCACCGGAGCAAGATCAAGCGGAACCGAAGGAGAACCAAGCCGAGAATGAAGCCCTGGCAGGATCGGGTATTCATTGATCAGAGACCAAGCAAAATCAACCTCCGTAGAGAGGTGGGGCATGCCGAGGTAGACTTCATCGTCTAGGGAAAGTCAGGGAAAGGCATCCTCCTGGTGGTAGTGGATCGGAAGTTACGGGTTACCTGCCTTGAGCAGATACTGAAGCCAACAGTGGCCAGCGTTACCCAGGCCATGCTGAAGATTAGACAACGGTATCCCGAGTGGAAGAGCATGACCACCGACAATGATATTTTGTTTAAAAATCATCTTGCCTTGGCGCAGGAGCTTGGCATCACGATCTACTTCTGCTTCCCTGGTCATGCCTGGGAGAAAGGATCAATCGAGAATACCAACCGATGGATACGAAGATACATTCCCAAGAGTAGCGACATCTCTCGCTACTCAAAAAGATTTATTAAAAACTTGGAAGAAAAGATCAATCGCAGAATCATGAAAACACTAAACTACTACCGACCAGAAGAGTTACTGAAACAATACCGAAAACGTAAACAGCGCTTACGCGCTGTTGAGAAGTTAAATATTTAGAGGGTGTTCGGATTGAGGCCTGTGCGTGCCTTTGTTTCTTAATAAAGAAATTACCACCATGCAGTAATTTGTAAAGCTAACCATTATCTGCCCAACTTACATTCCTAAATTCTCAAGAATTTAGGAATGTAGTTAATTCAGAGCAAACTGAATAAAACAATTGCGCCGACCAAGATAATTCGATAAATCCCGAAGTTGGCCAGGGAGTGACTGCGAATATAATTTAGCAACCAGCGAATACTGGCGATGGCGGCGATAAATGAAACCACAAAACCGACGCCCAGCGTAGAAAACTGCGCCATGGAAAACTGTTGATAGTTTTGCAATAAGTCCCAGCCGGTGGCAGCGGCCATGGTGGGCACGGCGAGCAAAAAAGAAAATTCTACTATCGCCACGCGTGAAATGCCCAATAGCCGACCGCCGATTATCGTGGCGGCCGCCCGCGACACCCCCGGAATCATTGAAACTGACTGAAATAAACCAATCCCAATTAACTTCCCAACACCAATATTTTCAATATCCGCATTCTTTCCCTTGTCTCCCACTAGCCACTCAAAAATTATTAAAATTAATCCGCCCAAGCCCAATGCCCATAAAATCACACTGATATTTCCTAAAATATCTCTGCCGATATCATAAAAAATAAAGCCCAGCACTCCGGTGGGGATAAAAGCGATTACTAAATTCCGAATCATGCGCCAATGCCAAAGCCTACGCCAATACAAAACTACCACCGCCAAAATCGCACCACTCTGAATGGCAATAGCAAAAGTTTTAGCAAAATCCGACTGCGCGATACCAAGCAGTTTTTGCACGATAATCAGATGCGCCGTAGAAGAAATCGGCAGAAATTCCGTAATACCCTCAACCAGTCCGAGGATTAAACTGTGCAGTAAGGTCATGAAATAATTTAAACATTTTCCCCAAATAACAAAAAGGCCCCGCCAGGAGGTTGCGCAAAACGCGGGGCCTTCTAATTTCTCCTTACTCTATTCAGTAGTTACCCCATCAAATGCCAGCCCACTTGCCTCGGCTTCCTGTTTAGTGGCGCGTACAATGCCGTCTTTATGATGCGCTGGCGAGTAAATCGTGTAAAACTTTAGCTTTTCACTAGTAGAGGTATTAACCACATTGTGGCGCGCGCCGGCAGGCACAATTATGGCCACGCCGTCTCTGACTGCGTACTCATTACCATCGATCAGACATGTACCCTCCCCTTTTTCAAAACGGAAAAACTGGTCGTTATCCGTATGAGTTTCCAGGCCAATCTCCTCGCCTGGCTGCAAACACATTAAAACT
>Ga0209542_10015844_pt1 | contig 12579 bp, 14 predicted proteins | sample RifCSPhighO2_01_FD_184028 | JGI IMG/M metagenome (GOLD analysis project Ga0209542, IMG submission 184028) | Soil microbial communities from Rifle, Colorado - Rifle CSP2_plank highO2_0.1 (SPAdes) (version 2) | ecosystem: Environmental > Terrestrial > Deep subsurface > Rock core/Sediment ...
GGCAGTAGCGCAGTAGTGCAACTAGTTGATTGGCCTGGCTCTGCCAGGTGGTGATCGGCCATTGCTTCATGCGTGAGTAGAGCGCGTTGAAAATAATATAGTTGCCGGAGTTTTTTCCAAAATCAGTTTCGATGGCAATCAGACCGGCCAGGGCCTCTTTGCTCACGCCAAAATCTGCTTCGGCTTTAGCAAAGACGGTGGCATTGGTAGCGATATAATCTCTTCCTTTTTGCAAGGACTGCTCGCTGGTCAATTTAGCCTCGATCGCTGCCCAGTCCACTGGTTTGGGCGCGACTGACTGGATTGGGTAAAGAAATAGGCGCTGACTACTTAAAACAGCATTGACTGCAGTTGAATCTAGGCCAACGGCGATGGATTGCTGACGAATATAATCTAGCCGGGCATCCACGACTGGTTTAGGAGTAACGGTTGGTGTTCTAGTGGGAGTGGGGCTCGGAAAAGGTGACGGCATAGTAGTCGGCGATACCGAAATAGTAACTGGAGTGGGACTGTCAGTCGGAACCCCATTTTGTCTATCAAAAAAGCTCTCCGCCTGCCAAACGGTAATAATAATCACCCCCACCACCAAAATCCCCCATTTATTAATTCCGCCCAGGTATCTGAAGTTCATTACTATATAAGACGGGAATTAACTAAAGGCTTACCTTAATCTCGATCGGGTTTTTGGTGATGATATTGATCTTGGGCTGATCGGAAAAGACATAGTGAGCCATTTCTCTTATATCACTCTTGGTAACTGCCTTGATGGCAGCAATATCTTCTTCAATACTTTTTATCTTCTTATTGAGCAACAACTCCTCGGCCATAGCGGTAGCCCGCGAATGAACCCTCTCTACGTAAAACAAATAGCTGGAAAGGGTAATATTTCTAGCGCGGGTCAACTCCTCACCAGTAATATCTTCTTCGGCTAGCCGTTTCAACTCGACAAAAATTAAATCTAAAGCCTGCTGGAGATTTTCTTCCTTAATTCTAGTACCGATCGAAAGGCAGCCAGTATCTACCCCGCCATCAAGGCTCGACCAGACCGAGTAAACTAAGTGGCGTTCATGCCGTAGCTTCTGTTCTAAGCGCGAAGAGGAACTATTTCCTAAAATAGTAGATAGGAAATCGATCTGGCGGTAACGCTCGTCGAAAGTTGGTAGGCCCCGAAAACTGACTGCCAAGCAAGATTGGGCAAAGTCCTTATTTAATATCTTTACATAACCACTATTAACAAAACGGGCCGGCTCGAATATTGCCTCCTCCCCACCCATAAAGGGACTGAAATATCTATTACCCAGTTGAATAGCCTTAGCCTCGCTAATATTACCAGAAACCGCCAGAACAAAGTTTCCTTTGGTATAATTTCTCTTCATATAGCCGCGCAACATGCTGGCGTTCATATTAGGCAAATTGGCCTCCTCGTCAAAGATCGTACGACCAAAAGCTTGGTCTGGGTAAAGACTAGACCACTTGATTCGCCCCATAAGGTCTCCTGGTATGTCGCGCTTACCCGAAGCCTCCTGGGCAATAACCATCTTCTCCTTTTCGATCGAGCTCTCCTCTAATAATGAATTAAAGAAGATGTCTGACAGAAATTGAAAGGCTACCTCGGCTTTTTTAGTGGTCATTTTGACCCAATATTCCACATTTTCCGTACCGGTAGAACCGTTAAAATTTCCACCATGGTTCTCTAAGAACTTTTTTAGCTCAGTTTCATTGGGGAAGTTTTTAGTGCCATCAAAAAACAGGTGCTCTAAGAAATGCGCTGACCCAACTTCATTATCTAGCTCTGTTCTTCGTCCGACCTTACCCATTAAGTTAACAACCACCGACTCCGCGTCCATGGACGGAACGTGTAGTATTCGCAATCTATTATCCAGAGTAACTTCCGAGTGAGGATATTTAGTCATAAGAGTAAAAGTTTCTTGGCTGCGGGGCTTGGACGATGTTAGAACCTCAATTATGGGTATAACTGGCCTTTCACCGTTCGCAATTGTTAGGAGTTGGTAGTTGCTATGCGTTTGAATTTGAGAATATGATATGAGCCAAATGCACGGTGTTCCCGTTTATTTTTTGATTTTCTAAACTAGCTCCAGACTGATACTGCAACAATTCTTCAACTAAATGCTCTGTTTTAGGAAAAATGCCAATTCGTCCGATTTCTGAAATTTCTTCTGATGTTAAATTTTTAACAATCGCATTTTTAACAACTTCAAATACCTCTGCTCTATTATCAGCAGAAGCCCACGGTGCACAAAAAACAACTGTCCATTTATCTACAAACTCATCCATCTTCAATAAGGCCAATAATGTGATTTGGCCCTTCTCTGTTATGATACCCTCCAAAATTGTTTTGAATTTTTCTACCATCTCTCTTTATTATCAATTAAAGGGATAACCCCCAAGGAATTTTCTGTAAGATATTTATATAGTTGCCTTACTTTATTCTCATCAAATTGGTTTAAGATTTGATAACGAATATCAGTCCATTCACCAGTATACTCCTGTGTAAATCCCGACCAACTACTTGAACCCTCTCCAGTAAGTCCGAACAAATCAGATGTCCCAGAAATAACTAAGAGCATATCAAAGTTATGAGTAAGAAAATAATCTGTGACCCGTCTATTTTTTGTCTTACCTAACTCTGGATAAGCTGTTAGATTGAGGGCTTTGCAAGCCGTTGCTTTCAATACACATTCTAACACGAAGCCTAATATATATGCAGCCATACCCCATTCTCCAGCTTGCATTAAAAATTCCGCAGTTTTAAGCCTTTTTTGGGCAAGCTCTTTGAAATCATTTTTTGTAAGCATTTTAGGATAGTCTAACAAAAAACTCCCGTATTGGAAGTTATTTGTGGGAGTAGCGAGTTACTGGAAGGAAAACAAGATTTTGTCGTTTGTGTTGGTCTTCGTTCACTCCTTGACCCTCAATCATGCTCTATTAATGCTCGGCCAAGCTCTCGGTAAAGCCGTAACCGCACCGACTCTCGCTATTCCAAATAAGTTATAGCAGATTTTACCCTACCGTGCTACTCACTATATTCCAAAATCACCGCACAGTTGATTGATAAACATTTTTTGAGTTTCTTGTAGAGAAGGTGCTTGATTTTCAGTCAAATCATATTCGTTCAAAGCTCGTAAATCAAAACCTCTTATATCTTTAGGGTCTAGCGGGTCATTTTCCCAATACCTGTATACCCAAGCGTAAAAGGCTTTATCTGGCTTATCTTTGAATATAAGAACGATTGACTCTCCACCGCCTGGAGCTGGGTCGGTCTGTAGAACAACAAACTTACTCTTGAGATAGTCCTGACTTATTTTTGATAAACCGTTTTCATAGTCTCCATCATCAAAAGCACCATCTGGGCATTGTTTTCCATCCAATAAGCCAGTATGCAGACATTCGTAAGATGTTTCTGGTTTTGTTGCTGTGCCATATTTTCTTGAAAGCCAGTTATCCAAAGCTATTCTCAAATACTGCACAAACCTATCTTTGACAACTCCTTTATTGAAGTCTATTTCTTGGGCAAGAGGACTAGAAAAAGCTCCTGCCTTACAAAGCTCAACTTGTGAGTGAGCTATTTCAGCTAAAGGACTTTTTATGGTTGATGTAGGTGAATTGTCCCATTTTGGCATTAGAAAAAGCGAAATAACCAAAATCAAAATACCGACCCCAATTTTTATCCAGTTTTGTTTTAGCCAGTGCATCATTTTGTTCAGCTCTATTTGGTTTGATTTGCCTTTGAGTATTCCCAGAGTGCTTTATCAATAGTTCTTATGTCTTCACCCGTCTGTTTTGAAATTTTCTTCATCTCATTACAATACTTCTGCCAAAAATCAAAAGTATAGTTTTTAGGATGTTTCCAGCCGAGAGACCAAATTGCCCTAAAATCCAGTATAGGATACTCATTTGGAAAGGCGAAATGTAAAATCACAGAAGCAACAGGGTAAGAAACACCATTAAGAACCAGGAGGGATTTAATTCTTGCTTCTTCACTCTTTGTTGAAAAACTAAACCGAGTGATTTCTCTCACCGTCAAGTCCTCGTTGCTCTCATATTTTTTCTTTGGTCTTCTTGATTTCCAAAGTCCTATTTTTACAAATTTTTCTTTGTTCAAATAGCGATGGTTCTCAAGCCACTCCTTCATTTCCTTTTCTACAACTTCATCGTTATCCTCTCTGTGCTCATCATATTTATGTGCATATTCTTTTATTTCTTTTTTTGATAGCATATTAAACAAATTTTAACAGATTTCTACGCCTCTTTTTGTTAGCATTCTGTCTCTTATTCTTTAACTTAACAATGGCTTTTCCAAGTTCAGATTTGCGTTCTATCTCGTCTTTAGCCACGAGTCCCAGCCACAGCAAATTTCTTATGTTTTTGCCTTTGCGATGCCACCTAAGCCGATTGCATCTATAACAAGCTGGCAAGCAGTTATCTGGATTATGAGAACCGCCCCTTCCCTTCTGTATAATATGGTCGGCTTCCCAAGTTCCATTTTCGTCCTTTCTTAGTCCGTATTTCTCAAAAACTAACTTATCACCGCAGAAGTGGCAATGTCCTTTGGTGTGGTCAAAGATTTGTTGTAGTTTCTTTGTTGTCATAGGTTATCTAGTTTTAGTGATAAGACAAAAGGTTATTTTATGGGCTCTATATAAAACCACAGGGATGCCTCGCGAGCAACCCCAGCCCCTTCGCCTATTGTTATTTGGCGTGGAAAGGTTGTTGCACCAGATGAAATTACATTCCCGCTGGCTTCGGAGAGTTTCCAACCAGCTGGAAGGGTAATATCTACAGTATAAGTATCTGGCAAAAGACTACCAATATAATAATAAGGTGGTGCGGCGTTTTTATTTTGAGTCAAACTCTCACAGCGATTCAAGTATCCAGTTGAAGAAAATCTTTCGTTGTATATAGAAATTTTTATACCCATCTTATTAAACCAGCCTTCCTTAGTCCCATCGCAAGCACTTGGGTCTTTAACATATAAATCGGTAGGATTTCCTATTTTACCAGCTTTAATAATCACATACCCACTTATGTGGTTGGCAAGGCCCCAATACACAAAACCTGTTGGAGAAAATGAGGCGTCCTTCTTAAAATATAACCTATCATACATAGAGTAATTCCCAGCTGAGTATTGGTTCAAATCTCCTGTAGCAGGGGTATAGTTTCCATTAAGGGAATACAGTATTGTTTCATTGCCAGAATAGTAATATGGGATAGCCATATTAACCGTAGGGCTACCAAATTGTGGAAGATTGGGATATTGCCCCCTGTCTTCTAAATTACGGTAGTTAGACGCTGGTTCTTTTGTAGAATAAGGTTCGGTATATGTATTGGGCCGATTGGAAACGGCCTCGTATCTATAGTCCTCGGTAACCGAACTGGTATCAAAATTTTCTAATCTGTCCCCAAACTCTCTTATGATGTCAGGTGGTATAATAACTCCCAAGTTTTGATACTCACCCTCTACAACAGCAGAGGGTATGCCAATAAAACAGCCGTATTGGTCTATTGCGAGACCGCCAGAATTTCCGCTATCAATTTTAGCTGATGTTAGAATGGTTCCATCATCACCAAAACTACTAACAATTCCTTCCGTGATGGTTAAATTATAGCCGCCACTCGTAACTGGATAACCATATATCCTTACGGAATCTCCAAGGTGTATATACTCGTCTTCACAATTTGGACTATCGTGAAATTCTGGAAATGTGTTAGGAAAAACTCCCCACGGTTCCCCATCCTCGTCCACATATACCGCGGCTATTTGCAAAGTAGCTATATCATATTCCCTACTTAGCCCCTTGGTTATTTCTGGTTCCGCATAATATATCTCTTTTGGTTGTCCCGTGTATTCATCGGGCAAAATAACTAAACACAAATCGTCCTGAACGCTTGGAACTTCCCCAATCTGTGGAATAATGTGTGCGTTTGTAAGAATAAAACCATCATCACTTATTATTGTTCCTGAACCACCGCTACTCACCCCGCTATTTTTTGCGGTGCATAGTATGTTCACAACAGAAGATGCTGGATTAAAATTACTGGTTTTTGATAAGTTAGAAGAAGAATCGTCAAATGCTACCACAAGCAATATCAACACAAGCACCACGCCCACTATAATAAAAACCTTCTTGTGGTCTTTTATCCAATGAATAACCTTGGATTTGGCAACTTCAAGGTTACTAACCTTAACTTCTTGGCCGCAGCCTTTACAAAACTTGCTCGTTTTATTTACTTGTTCTCCGCAATTTTTACAAAACATAATTAGTTTTCATTTTTATTATCTTCCTCAGAGGTTTCTCCAAGTGCTTTTTTCAAGAGACTGTCGGGTGATATTCGGTAATACAAACCTCTCAAAAAAACGTAAGCACCATAAACCACTAATCCCCAAAAGACAAAATAAGTTCCCCCATCTGATGCCATAGAATATGTTACAAAAGTGATTATTCCACCAAGCACGGCCCAGCCGATACCCTTTAACATTTCGGCGTTAGCGGTTTTTTTAGCTTGTTCTCTCAGTAGTAGATAGTAGTAAGTGTTTTTTGTTTCTTCGGATGAGTAGGTTTCATTTTCCTGACTTTCCTCAATCTCCGTCTGATTTTTTGATGAAAGACCTCGTTTTTTAGGTTGAGATTTTGGCTTGCCATTATCTACTTTTTTAGTTTTAGAACCACAAAACTCACAAAAAACACTATCTTCGGCTATTGATTTTCCACAATTTCCACAAAACATATTAGGCTTTATTTATTTTATTGCCACAATGTGTGCAAAATTTTGAGTCAAGGTCAATTTTACTTCCACAACTATGGCAATAATTCTGTGTAGCCACTTTATTTTCAGAAATAGTTATTTCTTTTGACTCTTTTGGGCTGGGGCCGTATTGGTTTTCACCTGGCTGACTATCTCTTACTAAATAAATGATGAGAATTATTGAACCAATGAGGGGTATTAGAGCAATAAGTAGCCGCCATCCACTTTTGCCAATATCGTGAAGCCTTCTGATACCAACAGCAAAACTGGGGACTACTACAGATAAAGCATATATTCCAACCAAGACACCTGAGTCGTCAATAAAAGCCAGGACAAAATAAGCTAACGTATTAAAAAGGATAAAATACCAATACTCTTTTCTTGGTGCACGACCACTAAATACGGCATATTTTTTTAATACTCCTGTATAATAATTCATATTCTTAGTTTAAGGATGTTCCACATTTTTTACAAAATTTTGAATCTGAATTGAGTCTATGGCCGCATTTTATGCAGAATTTTGAGGCCGAATAACTCAAGGATTCCCCAGGCGACTTTTCCGTTAATATAATAAAAATTAGAAATAGCGAGCCAACGAAATAAATCCAAAGTCCATCAAAGCTAAAGCTTCCCTCACTAACTATGGCGTGGAAAATAAACGGCAAAAAGACAATTAAAATCCCGATTATTTTAATCATAATTCCTTACTATTGAGGATAAACCACCAATTTATTATAAACCAAATAATACTCTAAAACGGGCTAAAAATAAAGCCCCCGTATTATTTTCAGGGACAACATTGAGAAATTAAGAAAAAGGTGATATTTTATAGAGCAAAATTAAAGTTATTCAACATTACATAAATGAGCTTTAGCGGAGTAGTAAAAGAAAAAATCGCACGAACAATAGGAGAATTTTTCACAACGAATGAGATTGTGAATGTTTTTGATGATGCCAACATTCCAACTGATAGAGAGCTGTTTGCTAAATGGCGAATCACTCTTGATGCATTTAGTAAGATGTCAGACCAAGAAGTGGCTATCCCGCACATTCTTTCGGTTTTTTGTCATCCGCTTCACTTTCCAGACCCTCAAATAAGAAGCAACTTCATAGAAAAGCTGAACACGATACTTGCTTATGAAAACCTCAAGATACAAGCAACCAACAAGGGTGCTGAAATGCTCACCGATGACGGGTTTCCTATTGATGCCTCACAAGCAGAAAAGCCCGCTTCAAAAGAAAACAAGCCAAAACAAAAACTAAAAAGTTATGAAGACAAGGACAAAGATGAGGAGTCCTATTATTTCAAAAACGGCTTTCCATATTCTGGCTGTGCGTTAGAGCTATTTATCGCCAGAAAGATACTAGACAGAAAAACTAGACCAATCTTTGCCGCAAAGGAATTTTCATATAAGCAACACACCTACTCGGATATTTGCTATGTGATAAATAAATTTATTGAAAAAGGTGCAGTATTAATTTATCTCAATACAAACCCAGAGGATTTATGTTTTGGTGAAGATGAATATGAAGAAACTGGACAGGGGGGTATCAAATGGTCAGTCGTTAAAAGAATGGAGAAAAACCCAAAAGAACTAAAGATGGCTGGCTTTGATTTTGACATTGAAGATGAGGTTAAACTGAAAGGTTTTATAGATATTGGAATCCACGAATTTATGAATGATAAAGAGTATGGCCAATTTGATGATTTACAAGATATATCAGCAAATAAACTAACCTACGAACAGCAAAAAGATATCGTGCTGAAAAATATAGCATCAGACCACGCAGGCGATGCTACAATTGATATAAGCAACTATCATAATTCTAAAATTGATATAGTGAGAACGCTCTTGGCATTAGAGAAAGAGGGCATACTAAGAATTAAGGAATTTCCCTGGGTATGGCAAAAAAACATAATCCCCAATAGCAAAACCGAGCCCTATGACGATATAAAAGACTTCCAGGACAAAGACGAGGTTAGCGCAAGGATTCGCTTAGTCAAAAAACCAGAAAATGTGCTTTCAATTAGAATCATTGAGCCAATAAAAATAGCCGATAATCCACTCTTGCCAGTCGCAAAAAAGACAAAAACATCTATAAGTGAGTTATGCCTAAATAGCGTGGGCGATTTATGGAGAGAGCCAAAAGATAAATACTGCTATTCAATGATGGAAGCAAAAGAACGCTTGGCTTTAGTTAAATTCCTTGCCGAACATCACAGCGAAAAGTATATACAAACTCAAATTATCGCATCAGCACTGAACAAGGATGCCCAATATGTCCGAAGTGAAATTGGTAAAATCAATACAGCGGCACAAAGAAACCTTAAATTGAAACTTATAGACAGTAAACAAGGGAGTGGTTATCGTATAAATTCAAAAGTCAAAATAAAGATACTCGCAAGATAACCTAAGCTCCTGTTAATAACGCTAATTTGAAACGGCTAAAAACAGCCGTTTTTTCGTGCTCAAAAACTATCTTCGGATTATGTCAGGCAACGGCTCGCCAGGAATAAACTTGAACTATGCTACCAAAAGAAGCAATTGAAGAGTTCAAGAAGTTATACCTGCAAAGGTTTAAAGTCCAGCTGACAGATGCCGAGGCATCTTTTCGTGCCAATAACTTGGTTAATCTTTACAAGTTTGTATATGGGGAATCAGAACCTGGCCCAATCCAAAATCAGCAAGGAGAAAAGCAAGAAAAGTATTCGCCTTGAGCTAATCACGGAGTATTCCACGATATATCGGGACAACAAATTAACTTAATAAGACACCAATGAATACTCCAAAACAAAAACCAACTGCAGATTGTATGTTAGATACCGTAGCCCTGAAAATTGAACATCCCAACTTTAAGGTTACAGCCCCTAATCTTTTCTTACCTGCTTTTGATATACAAAAACTTATGAACCCAGCCCTTTCTTTCGGAGGGAGAAGTTATATAAAGTTCGTTCAAAACCCGAAAGATAACAATGAGATGCGTAAATTACCTCGTCTTACTGGCTCTGTCCGACTGGACGACAATCACAACCGCAGTTTTGATTTAGTTATTGAGTTTTCTATTCCTAAGCTTCTTTGGGGTCAAAGTCTACAGGAACTATCGGATACTGATTTTGAAAAAACAATCTATATCTTGGTATCCGTGCTTAATATGATGGGAGTAGAAGTGTCAGACCAGATTATACGCAGTGCCATTGTGGTTAGAGCTCACTTCGGCAAGAACATACCACTACCGAGCCCAATAACAGCCCAGGACGCTTTACAGAAGCTCTATAAGGCAGATGTGGGCCGCAGTAAACATATAAATATGCGACACTATGACAATAACGGCCAAGCCCTCTATTTCTACGCCTCGTCTCGCAATACTATCTTTTACGATAAGCTAAGGGACATAACTACGCCTCAAAATAAGGGCGTGGACAAAGATAAATTCAAACAGGAAAAGTTATTGGTCTTGGGTAGTAAAAATCAACCAGAGCTACTACGATACGAAGTCCGTTTTGGAAACCAGCAGAGCCTTAATGCATTTCTTGGTGATGAGAAGATATTAGGCAAGAAGATTAAAGAATTAACATTCAAAGAAATCTTTAACCGAGATTTATGTCAGAAAGTGCTATTGAAAGATTGGCAGGATATTATCAATGGGCCAGCAAGCCAGCTCGCCTTGAAAATGGATAAACCGCCAGAAGAAATCTTTGACGCTATAATTATCAGTTATCTGTCGCCCGTAAATAAAAAGGCCCATTCCCTTAACAAAGCATTACAGGACTTCGCAATTTATATGCTGGTAAATAAATGTGGGGCTCGGAAAATTAGGGATAGAATTGAGCGACATTGGACAAAGAAGAGCTGGGCCAGATTGAACAATAAAATGACCAAAACGACAGAACATCTTAAGCAATTACCGCCCGATAGCACTATAAGCGACATTCAGATAGCATTAAATAAGTTTGAAAAGTATGATTGGCAACCCTAACCAAAATGGTATAATGATTATGTTGCCTAAATCCATAAGTATTCCCAGAGGTTTTTTTATTAGCCATAGTGCCCCTAAAAGGGGGCCCTGCCAGTATGGCTACTCCTTTGGGAGCAAGTGGATTGGGCAACCAGGGCCCCCTTTTAGTTTATGAAAAATAATAATCCTAAAATTAAATACTTCCTTTACGCCAGAAAGTCATCCGAATCCGAAGACCGACAGGTTGCTTCTATTGAATCCCAACTTGATGAGCTGAAAAAACTTACCGCACGAGAGGGTTTGGCTATCACAGATACTCTCTGGGAGTCCAAGTCGGCAAAAGCTCCAGGCCGAACGGTATTCAACCAAATGATAGAACGAATATACAAGGGCGAGGCCCAGGGTATTTTGTGCTGGAAGCTGGACAGACTGGCAAGAAACCCTGTTGATGGTGGTAATATCAACTGGATGCTTCAGCAAGGCGTAATTCAGCATATAAGGACTTACGAAAAGAGCTATTATCCCACCGACAATGTTTTAATGATGAGTGTTGAGTTTGGTATGGCCAATCAATTCCTGCGGGACTTAAGCCAGAACACCAAGCGTGGATTAAGAGCCAGGGTTGAAAAGGGTGTAATGCCTGCTCCAGCTCCTATGGGCTACAAAAACGACAAGTATGCCGAGCGTGGCAATAAAACCATCCTGCAAGACCCAGAACGTTTTGATACTGTTCGTAGGATGTTTGATTTGATGCTGACTGGGAATTACAACCCAATGCAGATTTTGAAAATTGTGAATGAGGATTGGAAGTTTAAGACTCCTAACGGCAACCCTCTGGGCAGGTCAAGCATCTATAATCTATTCAGTCGTCCATTCTATTACGGCCTTTTTGAGTATCCCATCGGAAGCGGCAACTGGGTTAAAGGCATCCATAAAGCGATGATAACCGAAGAAGAATATGACCGAATACAATTCTTGCTTGGCAGAAAAGGACGACCCAGGCCAAAGAGCCACATCTTTGATTTTACGGGAATAATTAAGTGCGGAGAATGTGGAAGTACCATTACTGCCGAAGAAAAATTTAAGAAACAACAAAATGGCAATGTGCATCATTATATTTATTATCACTGCACCAAAAGGAAAAACCCAAATTGCACTCAAAAATTTATTGAGACAGACAAATTAGAGAGCCAAATTGAAAATGCCGTGTTGAGCTTAAGAATACCGCCAGAATTTGATACCTTTGGCCGAAAGTGGTTTAGAAATGAGTTCGCCAAAGAATCGGTTGGCCGAAATGCAGTAGTAGATACGCAACATAAAGAGTATAAACTCTGCCTCAAGAAAATTGACGGGCTTATTGATATGCGAGCCAGTGGACTTATTGATGATGCATCATTCAGTGCCAAAATAACACCCCTAAAGCGTGATAAAGCTCACCTTGAAGAGTTATTTGTTGATACTGGCAATAGAGTTAACAAACAAATTGCAATAGCCGATGAGATGCTTCAGTTTGTTAGAGATGCGGCCGAGAAATTTAATAACGGCTCTCTTGTGGTAAGAAAGGGTATTTTATCTACGCTTGGTCAGAACCTCGTATTAAAAGACCGAATACTCACAATTGACTTGGAAAAATCGCTAATGCCTATGGAAAAAGTCTCTGCCCAGGTCTTGGCGATACATAAACGGTTAGAACCTCGTAAAAAGCTGATGAAACAAAAGGATTATGAGCGTCTCTACGCTAAAAATCCACGATTGCTGCCGGGCTAGGGATCGGACCTAGGATTCCTGCTTCAAAGGCAGGCGTGATACCGCTTCACTACCCGGCAAATTATTATTGATTTTAGCATTAACCAAACA
>Ga0209542_10015845_pt1 | contig 12578 bp, 13 predicted proteins | sample RifCSPhighO2_01_FD_184028 | JGI IMG/M metagenome (GOLD analysis project Ga0209542, IMG submission 184028) | Soil microbial communities from Rifle, Colorado - Rifle CSP2_plank highO2_0.1 (SPAdes) (version 2) | ecosystem: Environmental > Terrestrial > Deep subsurface > Rock core/Sediment ...
TAACCGTATTCCACAAGCGCCGAAACTCCGTCCCGGGAAGCGTTGGATCCGATGGCAATCAGTTCTTGATCTTCTATCACCGCTTCCGCTTCCGCCGGCAGAGTGCTTTTTGAAAAGAAAAACTCCAGTTTATTTTTTATCGCCTGCGCTATTTCTTTGCTGGCGCGCGCGTTGGGCAATTGATTTTCCGGGATATAAACAGAGAAACCGGAATATCGGCCGCTCGCGCTGTATTGCCTGCCGGGATAATCGTTGAAATGGATGTGTAAAACGATATCTATGTTATTTTCATTGGCCCATTTATTGACGCCGTATAAAATAAGCGAGGTTTGGCTGTTTGCGGCGTTATGATACACCCGCGCGTTTCTTCTTACTCGGCCTTTCAATATCGCTTCTTTCATAACGGATTTTAATGTATCTTGAAATGTTTTTATCGCCGCGTTTTGAGTTTCAACATATTCTGAAAACCAAGAGCTATAGTTCCCGTCCTTTTCGCGCGTGATAAAAAGTTCAAACTTCTCATCCTGTTCGAAAAAATCCAAAAGATAATAACCGAGTTCAACGTTTAAATCCGATTCTTTGACGCCGCTGAAGTCCGTCCCGGGAAATTTGTTATCGTGGCCGGGCACGATTAAAATTTTAACCGCGTTGTTTTTATATTTGTTCCGCAATTCCTCCGGCGTGACACTTTCCCCAAAAAAAGGACCGGCTATGTGGTAAAGCGCCGACCCAAGATACGGAACTTCAAGATAAGAAGCGAAAAACAGCGCGACAAACAGGAGAAAAGCGGCTAAAAAGTATTTCTTCATTATTTTTTAATTATATTTAATTTATCATTGTCTTTCAAGCCAAGGATTTAATTTTGTTTGACAAAAAATGAAAAATATGTTAGATGTTTAATATATCATTTGATATATGTTCTTTGATAATCGATCCGCTTAACTCCGTATGGTACGGATAAAGCGACGCCAAAATCCGCCTGATGGCGGAAAGGAGGACTAGATGAATACCCTTAAACAAGCTTCAAAAATTCTCCCACTGCCGCTTCTCGAGCACATCGGCATTATCGTGACATTTTTTAGAACGACCGAGCCGTTTGTCGCGAAAAATAAGTTCATCCTTAACTACAACTACGACCTAAAGACAAAGCCAGAGATATACATCACATCCCTCAATGACAACTTCAAAGAATGGTTTCTCCCGAAGATAGAGAAACCAATGGCAAAAACGATGCTTGAATATAAACGGCTCACACGATCTTCGGTTAATGGTCCGATCATGAGGGAACTGAGAATAAAGGAACTAAAAGATGAAAGGGAAACAACACTCGCCCAAATCTACACACTCATGGAATGTCAGAAAAACGAGGAGTTGAGCGTTCTTCTTGTTAGGGGCGCTAACATTTTTTATGTTCCAGACGTCAAAGGTATCCTCCGTGTTGTGTTCGTTTTCCAGCATCCCGACAGCAACGGCTGGTTTATATACGCCCGCGAAGTCACAAACCAGCGCGCGTGGGACCGCAACGACCGAATATTTTTCCGTAGCGAACGCTGTAGTTGTAGTCACCGGATAGTTATTTAACTAGACAGGAGGTAAAAATATGAATAGAAAAAATTTAGCGATGGCGATTGTCGGATTTTTTTTGATTCCATTTTTTATGTTTAAAAAAAGAGACATAAAAAAGGAAATTGAAAAAATTTCCGAAGAAGCGGATAAAATTAAAGAAAAGATATTGAAACGAAAAAAGAATCAAATTCGGATTGAAAATTTCGTTGAATAAACAAAAAAGGCGGCTAAAAAAACCGCCTTTTTATTTACAAAAAAATTTTTCCTGATAAAATAATGTATAAGGTAATGACAAGACAGGAAAAAATTCAAAAATTAATCAAGGCGGCCAATGATTTGATCGGCACGCCTTATGAATACGGCGCTTATTCAGGAAAATTATCCGCGAAAAAACCGAAAACGGTTGACTGCTCTTCTTTTATCCAACATATTTTTTCGCGGGTAGAAATTGAATTGCCCCGCAGTTCAATTCTTCAGGCCGCCAAGGGAAAAGAAATTAAAAATCCCGCCGATCTTTCAGCCGGCGATCTTTTATTTTTTGAAGGCGTAAAAGGGCATTATTCCCATAAATTATTCCGCGGCAAGAAAATCTATATCGGCCATGCGGCGTTTTACGCCGGAAACAATGAAATAATCCACGCGCGGGAGAATAAAAAAAGTGTGGATAAACAAAAACTTTCTTCCCTTGTCAAAAACAAGCATTTTGATATAAAATTAATAAAGAGGATTATCAGTTAATTTAATCGCCATAAATATGAATATAAAAACAAAAATATTTTTATTGTCGCTCTTTATCGCTCTTTTTGCCGTTTCCCCCGCTCTGGCCCAGGAAGAAATAACAGCCGAAGAAACAGCCGCGACGGAAGAAATTATTGAAGAAGTTACTCAAGACGAGGCCGTCACCGCCGAAGAATTGGAAGTTTCCGAGCCGACTCTTCTCCCGGACAGTCCGTTTTATTTTCTAAAAAACTGGCGCCGAGGCGTCCAATCCGTCCTCACTCTCAATAAAGTGAAAAAAGCGGAATTGCGGGCGCGGTTTGCCAATGAGAAACTCATGGAAGCCGAAAAACTGGCCGAAAAAACCGGCGACCAATCGGTCATTGAGAAAGCAATGGAAAATTACGAAGCAGAAACGGAAAAGGTGAAAACCGCGGCGGAAAGCATAAATAAAAACGACAAAAATGCTGAAAGGCTTTTAGATAAACTCGCCGACTTTCAGCTTAAACGGCAAAAATTAATGGATCGGCTGGCGGAAAAACTTCCCGAAAAAGCGCGGGAAAAAGTTTTAGCGGCCCAAGAAAAATCATTGGAAAAATTTACCGAGATAATGACGCGGCTTGACGAACCGGAAAAAATGAGAGAACGGCTGGAAAAAGCGGCGGAAAATCAAACCGGCGGAAAATTCAAACAATTTAAAAATTTGGAAATACTGATGAAAATGGAAGAAAAAGTGCCGACGCAAGCCAAAGAAGCCATCCGCCGGGCGCAAGAAAACGCCTTAAAACGACTGCACGGCGATCTTTCTAAAATGTCTCCCGAGGATCAGGAAAAATTCAAAACCTATCTTGAAAAAATAAGCGGCGATGAATTGAAACACGCGGAAATTATTGAAAGATTAAAAGAAAAAGGAGGTTTAACCGAACCGCTGAAAGAACGATTGGAAGCGGGCCGGGAGAAAGTTCTGAAAAAAATTGAGAAAAGAATTGAAAAAATACCCGATGAAGCCAAAAAAGAAGAATATCTCAAACGGCTAGAAAACAATGACCTGCCCAAACTCCGCGTTATTGAAAAATTAAAAGAACGGCTGCCGGAACAGCGCGAAAAACTGGAAACGATTCAAAAAAACAACAATGAGCGATTTGGACGGCGGATTGAAAATTTAGACGAAAAAGAAAAAGCGTCAGCGTTGGAAAAATTGAGAAGAATCCAAACCGCGCCGAATCAATAAAGCCGCAAATCTTCTTTGTAAGCTTAACAATCCCCGCGCTTATACATAAGCGCGGGGATTGTTTTTAAAATAATGTAAAAGCAGTATAATTTAATTTATATTTATAATGGTAGGGTGGCCGAGCGGTTTAAGGCGACGCTCTTGAAAAGCGTTATACCGAAAGGTATCGTGAGTTCAAATCTCACCCCTACCGCACAGTCATAATAAAAAGACTCTTAAATTTTAACTTAAGAGTCTTTCAAAGATTTATTCACCTCCTTTCACAGGCGCGTTAATCCTGATACCAATAAAATCACAACCTATTTTCTGATTCGGCGTTATATAAAACGCCGAATTTTCTTTAGCTTGTTTTTGCCATTTAAGGCATTCATTTTCTTCGTCCAACTTAATGCCCTTGTTTATTGCCCAGCCAACAAGAAAAGCAAAAAATATTAAAAAAATAACAACAACGATTTTTTCGCCTCTGCTTTTCTTTTTCATCTAATTTCACCTCCTTCAAATAATTTAATTTAATTTAATTTAAATTGTTAAACATCTTCAATTAAATAAATAACATACTTTTTTAAAAAAGTCAAACTTTTTGCTGTTTTTAAAAAATTAAGCTAATATTAATAAAATATGGAAGAATTGATTGTAGAAGTTAAAAATCTTTCAATAACGCTGAATAACGAAAACATTCTTCACGATATTTCGTTTAGCGTAAAGCAAGGCGAAGCGTTGGCGATCATTGGTCCGAACGGGGCGGGAAAAACCGTGCTTTTCAAGGCCCTTTTAGGCCTTATTCCTTATCAGGGTGAAATTCATTGGAAAGAAGGAATAAAAATCGGCTATGTCCCGCAAAAATTCAACATTGACAAATTGACGCCGCTTTCCGTAAAAGAATTTTTCCTGTTAAAATCCGACCGCTTCTGGTTTCCGCAAAATAAATTTCTTGACGATATCCGCCACGAACTTGATCTCGTCGGCCTTCCGACCGCGATCTTGCGGGAATCCCTCGGCGAAATTTCCGGCGGAGAATTGCAGCGAATTTTAATCGCTTGGGCGATTACGAATCATCCGGAGGTTCTCCTTTTTGACGAATCAACCGCAGGAATTGACGTCGGTTTTGAAGAAACGATTTACACTCTTTTGCGCCGTCTCCAAGATGAACGCGGAACCACCGTTCTTTTGATTTCTCATGATCTTGGCGTAGTTTATCGGCACGCGCAAAACGTGCTTTGCCTCAATAAACAAATGATTTGCCACGGCAAACCACAAGAAGTATTAAACCCCCAAGATCTCGTAAAACTTTACGGCGAAGGAGGATTTTATCATCATTTAAACGGCGAATCGCGCAACAAAACATAATTATGGAATTATCTTTTATTCAATTCATTCTTATCGGAACCTTTATCGGTATTGCCTCGGGCAGTGTGGGTTCATTCGTGCTTTTGAGGCGCATGGCGTTAGTAAGCGACGCGCTTTCTCATGTGGCGTTGCCCGGAATCGGCTTGGCGCTCGCGTATCAGGTTGATCCGTTTTGGGGAGTTCTTGTTTTTCTCTTGATCGCGGCAATTATTATCTGGCGGCTGGAAATGAAAACCGGGCTCCCCGCGGAAGCGATCGTCGGGCTTCTGTTTACGGCGAGTTTGGCGGCGGGAATCCTGCTTATTCCAAACGAAGAATTGATGGAATCACTTTTTGGAACATTTCCGGCGCTTTCACCGGCGCTTCTTGCCGCCTTTGTTATTGTTTCCGGATTTATCTCCTTTCTTGTTTTTAATTTAACGAAAAAATTTGTTTTTATGACCGTTTCTCCCGAACTCGCGGCCGTGGAAGGCATCCGGGAGCGTTACCAGCTTTTTCTTCTCCTTATTTTTACTTTCGTCGTGGCTCTCGGAATAAAATTCGTGGGCACGCTTCTGATGGGAGCGCTTATTATTATTTCCGCTTTAGTCGCGAAAAACATGATTCGCGATATGAAAGGATATATTATTGTTTCATCTTTAGCCGGCGGCTTTATCGCCGTTGGCGGCATAGTTTTTTCAAAATTCTTCGGCTATTTGCCGGGACCGACCGTGATTCTTTTCGGCGTTTCGCTTTTTTTCCTTTCGCTTCCTTTTTCCGCCAGAGGCGGATCCGCCTCTGGCGGAAAAAAGAAATTTTGATTTGACGTTAAAAATAATTACTTAATATAAATAACGATATGAATGTTGAAAACATTAAATACGCGGATGATGAGACCTTTTCCGTAAAACGGATCGTGCAGATGAGAATCCCCTCCCTCGCTTTGGGGCTTGCGCTGGGCATTATTCTTTCGTTTGTCACCTCGCGATTTGAAGAAGTATTATCCCAAGATATCAGAATCGCTTTTTTCATCCCTTTTATCGTTTATATGGCGGACGCGATTGGCACTCAAACTCAAAATATCTACATCAGGGATTTAAAAACCGGAAAAGCAAGTTTTAAAACTTATCTGATAAAAGAAACATTGGTGGGCGTTATTTTCGGCGTTGCCTCAAGTTTATTAACAGCTGTCATAACCGCTCTATGGCTCGCTTCAGCAAAAATTACGCTGACGGTTTCTTTGGCGATGTTTGGAGCGGTTGCCACCGCGCCATTAGTGGCTTTAATGATCGCTGAAATTCTTCAATTAGAACATCTGGATCCGGCGGTGGGAGCCGGACCGCTCGCCACCGTCATTCAAGATATGCTCAGCGTCTTAATTTTCGGAATAATCGCCAGTTCAATTATTTTATAATCCCGCGCTTATGAAGGGTGCGAAGTGCTTGACAACCGCAACAATCGCGCTTACAATAGTAAACTATAAGATAAGATTATCCGGGATTAAAAGAAATTTCCAATAAAGTATTTTGTCCTTGGCAAATCTATCAAAAAGGTCATTTTAAAAAACGATTTTTCAAGGACAATGAACGACGAACAAAGAAACGGGGGATTTCAGAGAAAAATGTATGATGGAGATTGGGCTTGCGCCAAATGCGGCGCCAAGATCACCCAACTTCCTTTTGATCCTGATCCAAGCCGTCTTGACCAGCTTCAATGCCGCGATTGCCATCGCAAAAGCCGGCCATTTCCCCGCCGAGACCGATATTAATCGGCTCTAAAAAAACACAGCCCGGGTTTGCCCGGGTTGTGTTTTTTTAGTATAATATTTTTATGTTTACGGAAAATATTTTCTTTTCCTGGCAGGCGCCGGAATACGACCACTCTTCCAAATCAATTGATTGGTATTGGGTAATGGGAATTGCCGCCGCGGTTTTATTCACAACGGCTATTTTATTGAAAAATTTTCTTTTCGCCATAATCGTGATTTTAGGAACATTCAGCGTTATCCTTTTCAGCGCCCGAAAACCAAGAATAATAAACTTTTCCTTTACGCCAAGAGGGGTTCAAATCGAAAAGAAAATTTTTTTCTACGAAGATTTAGAATCGTTCTGGGTTCACTATGATCCGCCGCATAGAAAAGAAATCGGTTTTATTTCCAAAAAAACATTTATGCCTCGTTTTGTTTTGCCGCTGGGCGAGACTGATCCGAACGAAGCGCGCAAACATCTGATAAAATTTTTAAAAGAGGAACGCCACGAAGAAAACTTAAGCGAAACTATTTCAAAGTATTTAGGTTTTTAGGCCATCTCGCCTTATCTGTCTGCCAATAGGCGGGCTCGGATAAAAGCCATATTATGGCTTTTTCCCACCTTGCTTTGCTCGGATAAAAGCCATATTATGGCTTTTATCCCCTCATCGTTCAATGGACAGGACATAAGCTTGCGGAGCTTGAAATGTAGGTTCGATTCCTACTGAGGGGACAAAAAACAAACTGCTTTGTTTTTTGTCCGATTTTTGCTGAAAGCAAAAAATTGCCGATGTGCTGAAAGCGCGAGGCAATAGGTGGCTAAAAAACAAACTGCTTTGTTTTTTGTCCGATTTTTGCTGAAAGCAAAAAATTGCCGATGTGCTGAAAGCGCGAGGCAATAGGTGGCTAAAAAACAAACTGCTTTGTTTTTTGTCCGATTCTAAGCAAAGCGAGGAAATTTCCGTTATTTCGCGAAGCGAAATCGGAAATAGGTGGATTATAATATGCAACTCAATAACTTAATTACCGACTGCCTTTATCTTAAACCGGCTCAGCAAAAAATTCTCAAAAAATTAGGATTGGAAACGGCGCGCGATCTTCTTTACCGTTTCCCTTCCCGTTATGAAGAAAATTTGCCGCGAAGCAACGCGGCCGATTTAACCGTCGGCGACAAAGCGGAAATCGCGGGAAAAATTTTAGAAACCAAACTGGAAAAAACCTGGCGAAAAAAACTGAACATCGCCGAAATCACCTTCAGCGACGGCACGGCCGTTATCCGCGCCGTTTGGTTCCATCAGCCTTATTTAGCCAATATTTTAAAAAAAGGCGCCAGCGTCGTTATTTCCGGAAAAATCAGCCGAGACAAACGCGGGCTTTATTTTGCCAATCCTCATTACCGGTTAGGCGACGGGGCCGGCCAAGAAGAAAAATTTAATCCGATCTATCCCGAAACCAAAGGGCTTTCTTCGCGTTGGTTTAAATACGCCATCAAAAAAATCATCCCGCAGCTTGACCAAAAAAAACTGATTGATCCGATCCCCGCCGCGGTTCTTGAAAAATATCATCTTCCCGGAATTTATCATTCCCTAATTTTCATTCACGCCCCCCGCCGCCAAAATAACTGCCAAGCGGCCCGAAAAAGATTCGCTTTTGAAGAAATTTTTCTGATTCAGCTTGCCAGAATGAAAGAAAAAATCCAAAGAGAAAAAAAATCCGCCTTCCCGATCGTTGATCCCGGGCTTGATGATTTTTTGAAATCCATGCCCTATAAATTAACCGGCGCTCAAAACAAAGCTCTGGCCGACATCATTAAAAATCTGAAAAGTTCTTCGCCGATGGCCCGGCTTCTGGAAGGCGATGTTGGCTCCGGTAAAACCGCGGTCGCCGTTGCCGCCAGCTGGCTAACGATAAAAGCCGGCGGCCAAGTCGCGTATATGGCTCCAACGGAAATTCTAGCCCGCCAGCATTTTAAAGAGTTTTGCGAAAGATTTTCCCAGTTTGGCTGGCCTATTAAAATAGGATTAATTACTTCTTCGGAATGCTTAAAATTCCCTTCTAAAACCAAACCGAACGAACCAACCCATATTGCCCGCTCCCAGCTCCTTCGCTGGTTAAAACAAGGAGAAACGCCGATGCTCATCGGCACTCACGCTTTAATTCAAAAAAGCGTCCAGTTTAAAAATTTAGCTTTAATTATCGTTGACGAACAGCATCGCTTTGGCATAAATCAAAGAGCCAAATTGGTTAAAAAAGAAAGTGAAAATACGCCTCACTTTCTTTCAATGACCGCGACGCCGATCCCGCGCACTCTGGCTTTAACTATTTACGGAGACTTAGACCTTACGCTTTTAGACGAGATGCCGCCCCAAAGAAAAAATGTCATTACTGAAATCGTTCCGCCGCAAAAAAGAAACGAGGCCTACGAAAAAATTCGCCAAGAAATTAAAGAAGGCCGCCAGGCTTATGTCGTCTGTCCGCGCATTAATCCCGTCGGGCAAAATGCCGGTTCTTTTCTAACTCTGAATATGAAAGCGGTTAAAGAAGAATATCGGAAATTATCTGAAGAAATCTTTCCCGAGTTTTTAATCGGAATGCTTTACAGCAAAATGAAACCAAAAGAAAAAGAAAAAATAATGGCTGATTTTGAAACGGAAAAAATAAAAATTTTAGTCGCCACTTCGGTCATAGAAGTCGGAATCAACGTCCCAAACGCCACGATCATCTTAATTGAGGGCGCCGAACGTTTCGGTCTGGCCCAACTTCATCAACTAAGAGGACGGGTTATCCGAAGCATTTATCAGCCTTATTGTTTTATCTTCAGCGAATCAAAAACTCAAAAAACGCTGAAACGATTAAAATCGCTCGTTCAAGCTAAAAACGGTTTTGAACTGGCCGAATACGATTTAATGTTCCGCGGTCCGGGCGAACTCTCCGGCAAAAAACAATGGGGCATTTCCGATATCGGCATGGAAGCGCTTAAAAACATTAAAATGGTGGAAGCGGCCCGCGAAGAAGCCCGCGCTCTCTTGGAAAAAGATTTTGAACTTAATAACTGGCCAGAATTAAAAAATCGCCTCTTAATCAACCAGCAGCAAAACATCCATTTTGAATAGCTGGACAACAGTTTACCTTTTTTTAGGAGTAACCCAAAAACCCATATAACGGCCAAAAAGAAGGCGCGTTTGGGCGTCCAACCCGGGAATCGCGCCAAAGAAAATAATCGTAACGGGAATTATCAGCCATTGCGCCACGACAGCGATGTATTTTCTTTTTCCGAAATGTTTCGGCTTGGGCGGCAAAAGACTGGTGGAAATTATGGCGGAAACCACCAATCCCGACATCGCGATAATCATTAAAGCGCGCGTGACCAGCGGTAAATTATAAGAAAGCAAAGTAGTGTTAAATTTATGGCCGCCTAAAAAAATCGGCAGCCAGCCGAGAAAAAAAATCAAAAGCGGATTAGTGGGCAACGACCAATACCCTTCCAATTGAGTCAGAATCATCCGCGTTTTTTTCCGCCAAGATATTTTTTTATCCTTAAAGCAATTAAATATCAAATACGGCAGATTTTCCACGCCCCACGTCCAGCGCCTTTGCTGTTTGTAAATATTTTTTATTGTCTGCCAAAAATTTTCGCCCACGTTGGCGTCCAAGGAAACCGGATAAGAGAGCGGCACTATCCGGTAATCGCCGTTATAATGAAAAAAAAGATTCCAAAAAATCCGCGAATCTTCGGAAACCATGTTCTTTTGCCAATAACCCGCCTCCAATAATGCCTTAAAACTCAAAGAGTGCGAAGAAAAACTAACCAGCCGTTCGGGCCGCTCCTGCTGCATCATCTGCCAAAAACTGCCGGAGGTCGCCACAACTCTGGAAAGAGCCGGCGCTTCCCAAATATTATTATTATAAAGAGGCACGGGCTGAAAAGAAGAACGAAAAGGATAATCCGCGGTTAAAAAATGATAAGCCAAACATGAAAAATATTGGGGATAAACCTGGGTATCCACGTCAAAAGCGGAAACTAAAATATTTTCGTAAGGTATTTTTAAAGTATCAATAATTTCTTCTTTCACTTTTTTCGCGGCCCAGGCAATGTTTGATCCCTTTCCCGAAATTTCTCCCGAAAGGCCGGCCGGATGAACGGTTGTTAAAAATTTACCGAAACGAAAAGCATATTTTTCTTCAAGGCAACGGGCTATTTTTCCGGCAGATTCGCCGGCCCGCGCTTCCATCGCTAAAACCACAATTATTTTTTCTTTCGGCCAAGCACTCTCTAAAATTTTCTCCAAAGTATCCTCCACTATTTTCATATCTTCCTTGTAAAAAGGAATAAGTATCATCTGCCAAATATGTTCTGTCCTGAAATTTTCCAGTTTTTTTTGCCAATCCATTTTTAAATTATGCCGCATTTTTTTCCAGTTAGCGCGAAGATGCGCCATCAGATAAGCAGTTTTAATCAGCCAATAAACATCAAAAGTAATAATAAAAACCGCCATCCAAACCGGCTTAAACCACGAAAAAAAAACCGCGGCTAAAATTGTTCCCCAGGAAAGCGCGCCCGGCAAAATTTCCAAAAATCTATAAATTCGTTGATCACGACCCTTTAAATCCTTTGCCGTAGCAATATGTAAAACACGATAAGACATATTTCAATTGACGAGTATTGGGCATGCCAGGACTCGAACCTGAAAACCACCAAGGTACCTGTCCGACTTCGTCTTGACGGTGTGCCCGCTAGGATTCGAACCTAGAACCACGAAGGTATAAGCTTCGCGCTCTGCCGTTGAGCTACGGGCACATATCGGCAAAATCAAGACGGGCGGGTAAGCTTGGCGCTCTACCATTGAGCTACATGCCCGGAAGCGACTAACGTTTAAATCGCCGCTTTTTTCGGCAAAAGGCCGAATGAAGCCATTAATTTTTCAAAATTATCGCGCTCAATGGTTTCTTTTTCTATCAAGTGCCCAGCCAGAGCGTTTAAAGCTCCTCTTTTTTCTCTGATAATTTTTCCCGCTTTTTTAAACGCTTCTTTCATAAACCGGCTGACTTCGTCGTCAATTAAAGTAGCCACTTTTTCCGAATAATTCTTGGTGTGCCCGATTTCTTTTCCCAAAAAAATCATTTCATCCTGCTCGCCAAAAGAAATCGGGCCGATTTTATCGGACATTCCATATTTTGTCGCCAGAGCGCGCGCCAAATCCGTGGCTTTTCTTAAATCGTCGGAAGCGCCAGTGGTAATTTCCTTAAAAACTTCTTTTTCCGAAGCGTAACCGCCCAAAGACACGGCTAACTCGGCCAAAAAATGATTTCGCGAATAAAGATGCCGGTCTTCAATCGGCAATTTCATCGTATAGCCGGCGGCGCGGCCGCGCGAAACAATAGAAACTTTATGAACCGGATCGGCATCAGCCATGGCCGCGGCCGTCAAAGCGTGTCCCGCCTCGTGATAAGCGGCGATTTCTTTTTCTTTTTTTGAAAGGATGTGGCTTTTTCTTTCCGGCCCAAGCATTACTTTTTCAATCGCGTTCGTCAAATCGCTTTGTCTCGCTTCTTTCCGGTTTTCGCGCGCCGCCAGAATTGCCGCCTCGTTTACGATATTCTGAAGATCCGCGCCGGAAAGGCCGGGCGTTCTCTCGGCAATCCGGCGAAAATTGACATCTTTGGCTATTTTTTTCTTCTGGGCGTGAATTTTTAAAATTTGCTCGCGATCGTTTAAATCCGGAAGATCCACCACAATCCGCCGATCAAAACGGCCCGGCCGCAGAAGCGCCGGATCCAAAATATCCGGCCGGTTTGTGGCGGCCAGAACGATCACTTTTTCATGAGGTTCAAAACCGTCCAATTCCACCAAAATTTGGTTTAAAGTCTGTTCCCTCTCATCGTGTCCGCCGCCCAATCCCGCGCCGCGATGCCGGCCAATGGCGTCAAGTTCGTCAATAAAAATAATGGAAGGCGCGGCTTTTTTTGCCATTAAAAAAGTGTCCCGGACGC
>Ga0209542_10015846_pt1 | contig 12578 bp, 9 predicted proteins | sample RifCSPhighO2_01_FD_184028 | JGI IMG/M metagenome (GOLD analysis project Ga0209542, IMG submission 184028) | Soil microbial communities from Rifle, Colorado - Rifle CSP2_plank highO2_0.1 (SPAdes) (version 2) | ecosystem: Environmental > Terrestrial > Deep subsurface > Rock core/Sediment ...
TCTTCATAAAAAGGTAAAGCATCATGAAAAGTAATATGCGTTAAAATGCTATCAAGATCCTCACTTGCATAAGATAGAACATGCCATGCTTGATATACATCAGACTTTCTAAGCTTATAAAAATAACACATCTCATAAGGATCATATCGTGTTATTTCTTGACTATGTAAACTATGAACTATGTGATTGCCTTCACCTTTCCTACCTTCTTGAACCATTTCATCAACATAATTAATAATTTCTCCCTTCCCCAATTCAAAAACATATAACGTTTTCATAAATGATCCTAATTGCCGCAAAGACAATTCACGAGCTTCATTCTCATTTATTTTTATATCAATTTCTTTCGACATATTTTTGTTTTTTTCAAAAAAAACTTTTAATAAATTCCGATTAAATCGGAATAAAAAACCTCTCCTGAAAGAGAGGTGACACGATCAGATCTTTATACGAAAAAATCGTGTATCCTTTTTCTATACGTATTCTCGCGTATAAGGATCAAATCGTCCCTTTCTCCCGCCGTAGGCGGGGGGGACGGTTGCGGGAGGGATCATTGAGCCAAAACTCTCCCCCTCACTCTTGATTTTTATTGTCAATTGTCCGTATTTTACACAAGATATTGTGATTGTCAAGGACTAAATTACTACAGGTTCATTTGAATATCTGAGAATCGTGATGATTGATTATTATTGCCGCAGATGTGATATAATATTTTTACCATGTTACACCATATGCAATTACAACAAATAAAGGAGTATTTTCACACTCAACCCGTAGAGGTTGTATATCTTTTTGGTTCCCAGACCGAACAAGAAACCCATCCTACAAGCGATGTTGACATCGCCATCCTTTTTCAGAAAGGACTGGAAAAAAATAAGCGCTTTGATTTGAAGCTTGAATACATCGGACAATTGAGCAGAATATTAATGACCGACTTTCTTGATGTGGTTGACTTGCAGGATGCGCCGCTTCTGCTTAGTTACTCTGTGATAACGCCGCGATACATTCTTTTTGTTCGCGACGAACAAAAACGAGTTGAATATGAACAGTACGTACTCTCTCGTTATCTTGACAATCTCTATTATATCCGCCGCAATACGCTTACTAATCTCGCCACAGTGGCGCAAAAGGGCATCTTCCATGAATAATACTACACACTCCTCCATAGATAAAGTGCATATACGTCTTAAAGCTCTTGAAGAATATGCAGGAATCTTAAAAAACCTCCAAGGAGTCACTGGGGCAGAACTAAAAACAAATATTGACAAAAGAGCAAAGGCAGAAAGATATTTACAGCTTGCCGCAGAATCTTGCATTGATATTGCGGAGTTTATCATCGCAGATCAACGTTTGCCGACACCTCAAACTTACCGTCATGCCATTGAATTGCTGGGAGATCACAACGTTATTAATAAGGAGTTTGCCTATAATTTCGCAAAAGTCGCAAGCTTCAGAAATATTTTAGTTCACGACTATCTCCAAGTAGATTATGAACAGATCGCAAATAATATCAACCATCATTTAGATGATTTTGATAAGTTTGCTCGTCAAATTGCGTCCTATCTGATATGACTTACTCATCAAAACCTGTCATTTTTATTGGTGCGGATCATCGGGGATTTCAGTTGAAAAATGCACTTATTCAGTGGCTCAGAAAAAAAGGAAATGAAATAGAAGACTGCGGAAACACTGTATATGACCCAGAAGATGACTATCCAGATTTTGTCAAAAAAGTAGTTGAAAAACTATGTCAACAAAAAACCTTCCTTGCGGAAGGTATTTTGACGGAGGAACACTCTTGCGAGATAACATCCGGTCTGTCTATTGCCAGTTTACCGTATGCTCATTCTTTTGTCAAGCCTAAAAAAAAAGATGTGGACTTGAGGGGAGTTGCACCCCTGCGCACCGATTTGACAGACCGGACGCCTCACTTGAGCAAGCCCACATCGGAAGTAAGTATAACAGAAAAAGATCAGTCGCTCGGCATCGTCATCTGCGGATCAGGAATCGGAGTCTCAATCGCGGCAAACAGATATAAAGGCATATATTGCGCGTTGGGATTTTCTGAAAATCAAGTAAGAAGCGGACGCGAGCACGACCATATCAATGTATTAGCACTTGGATCAGACTATATTGACAGCCAAAAAGCTAAAAACATCACTGAAACTTTTATTGCCACCGCTCCTATCACTCACGCAAAATATCTTCGTCGCATCAAGAAGGTAGACACCGTATCGTCTCAGTATTGACACAAGGAATATCAGAACTGGGGAAAAAAACAGGGAAAAAAATTGAAATGAAAACGAACCCCACGATGATAATCCAACCAATCACAGACACTATCACCCACCCCCTGGATATCTTCACATTATCCCTATAAGGAAGCGTCTTATATAATTCATAATAAAAACTCATTACAAGAGGATATAAGAATACCCCGTAAAAAAAAGAGAGAATAATCTGCATCATATCATTTTTAGAGAAAAATGTAACGCCAACGGACACTAACAGTGCTGGAAATATGATTAAAAAGGCATTTCTGACCACATACCACAACCGTTGTTTTACCACTTCACGACTTATCCAAAGACTTGCCCATCCTTTTGTCCTTTGTTCAATAAAGATAAAGACAGCAAACATACTCCACACAGACCATAACAATAAAGTGACAAAAAAACTTAAAACCCACACAGGAATAAGACCAAACAGAAACAAACCAGACAGTGCGGAAAACCATAGATAACCCACACTATATGATAGCGACTTTTGTATTGCTTCATAAAAGCTCTGCTTACGTTCATCAATCAACACTACTATGGATAAAAAATTAGTAAAGAAATAAAGAAAAAAAGCTCCTAAAAAAAATAGCACAGCAAGTACACGATTGATAAATTGAGAAGATTCAAGGATAAAAAATAAACCTAAACCATACAATATAAAAACTAAAATATAAAAAATAAGACTTTGTATGTATATTAAAAATCGTTCTTTTGTCCTGTGTAGTGCTTTTTTTATTAACTGGGCGAACGAAATCATAGCATTTAGTATAGAAAATATATTCACAAAAAACAACGATGAATACGCTATACTCTTCTCTATAGAAAATATGTATATTATCCCTGCGATACTTGAAAAAACAAATAATGGACTTGTCAATCAACTGTATCATTTGACTCCATACTTTACGCGATTCCATATAGATATTGCCGACTTACAATTGGTGCACAATACAACTATTCAGATTGAAGAAATAACAGAATCAACGCTGACTGCGATGAATAAAAAAACGTTTGATTTTCATCTGATGGTGGAAAAGTATCAATCGGAGTTTGAGAAACTGCACGAACTTTCATCACTGATAACCATCAATACGGTATTCGTCCATCTTACTCCTTTTGAAAAAAATAGATTAAAACTGAACAATACAGCTTTTCAACTCGGTATTGTACTTAATCCCGAAGACGAAGTTTCAGCCCATTGGGAAGTGATTAACACATTTTCTGCAATACAAATCATGTCTGTCCAACCAGGATTTCAAGGCGCCTCATTTCTTCCCGAGACCTTGGAAAAAATAAATGAATTGCGGGAAAAAAAATATCCGGGGAAAATATATCTTGACGGAGGAATCAATGATAAAACTCTTCCTTTAATTTTACGCAGTACGCATTTACCAGATGTTTTGTGTGTGGGAAGTTATTTGAAAGAAAACTCTTCTGAAAAGTTGAAACTGATGAATCTTCTGTTGCAAACAGAACTCAATCACTAAACTTGTTATTTTTCAATCTTTATATATCTCCATATCACGTTGTTGTTTTCATTAAACTCCTGTAATTTGTTGTTATAGTCAACCGCAAGGATGATTTTGTAGTTTCCTTGAGGGATACTATCTGGAATAATCCATTGTAACTGTGCTGGGTCGGCGTTGTCTAAAGTCTTAGGAGGGATGCCTTCATGCCGCTGAACTTGAGAAACAATATCTTTTCCTTTCTCGTCTTGGATATACCATTTGACAAAAAAATCACTGCTTTTATTTCCGTCTGGATTGCGGGAGTTATTGGCTATGCTGGAGCTAAATACCAACGTCTGTCCTTTATGAGTTTCTAAATAATCGAATTTTTTGTTATTTGTATCTTTGTCTTTGATATCAATCATAAATGGTTCGAGGTCATTTTTATATTCTTCAGGTGTTGGGATTGCGTGAAATTGAAAAGTAAGATGCTGAATATATTTTTGTTTATTGTCTGAATTATTGGAAGAATCCATATTAGTAAAGATGTCAAATTCTATCGTGCTATCTATATTTGTATAAGGACCTTGTTCATCGATGGACATAGAAACGTTTAATCCAACGCTGTCATATTGATGAGATTTAATCTTCAATTTTTCATCGGTGAATGTGTAACCTAATATTTGTGTCTGTCCTTGAGTTATTTTAATGCTTTTTTTATCTATGGTGTATTCACGATTGAAACAATTAGAAGTGTTTTCAAGTCCAAAAGTAGCATGTAAGGTCGCTGGACGATTGAGATTAATATTGCTTCTGAAGAAACTCTCAAAAAAATTGAGGTGCGTCACATTATCTACAGTTGTGGTTCTTTGAGGTACTATGTTGAAAAGATTTGCTCCACCATCACAAGGAGTTATTTTAAAAGTCAGTGTTTTTTCGTTTGTATCTGTTACTTGTAACATAATTTTATTGATCTGGTCGTAAAAACTATCCTTGAGATTGAGTCCATTTTTTCCATTGTTTGAAAAAAGAAATAAATCTCTTCCAGAAGGCACAGTTATGTGCAATGATTGTTTGTTCGTATCAGTATTTAATCGCGGATCAAGATAGTATTCTTGTTGAGATAGTCCTTGTATATTAGCCCCAAATGTTACACCTGTTTCATCTTCATAGGATCTCTCTACCACATCACCATACTGATATGAATAGGGCATGTATGCGGCTTTTAATCCACTGGGATTTTCCTGCAATGTATAAGAACTTTCTGTTTTACCATCAACGTCTAATCTAATAATCTGCTTATTTTCTGTCAACCACCCAAGCTTCTTTTGAAAAGAAGCGTTCATATAAAATCCTTCTGAAGATTCACCCATCAGATCAAGAGGATTTCTTTCAATAGCACAACTAATAGTGCTCCCTACCAAGTTTCGTATCAGTTGCTTCTCATTGTGTGAGTAAGTATCGTAGAGAGCCTGTATTGGCGCTATAGAAATCAACCTATCTGAGTTAAAAAGAGTAATACTCCCACCGTAATCTGCTTCAGCTACGGAACGGTTTATTATTTGCAAACTATCAAGATTGCATTGCTTTATTAAGAAGCTTCCTCCTAGACCTAAATTGCGACCGAGGGAACGGGCTAAAACCTTATCAAATTCACTGAATGTTCCTTCTCTCGTTTGATATTGAGGATCCTGCAATAAACCTATATGTCCAGGTGTATCGGTCGTGTGAATAGGTAAGAAAACCATTGTCAAAGAAATATTGGCAGTAAATGTGCGAGTTTCAGTACCTTGAAATGTCTCTTTTTTATGATCAATTTTGACGTTAAGACTTCTTCCTAATGTGGCAAAATTGTCTGCAATTATTGGATTGTTTTGATCAACCGCAACTATAATTACAATTCTCCCTCGTGTTTGCTTATCTAATAGTTGTTTAATAGTAGCATCGTTCTGACTATCAAGAAAGATCATGGTTAAAATACGCTTATAGAGTCCATCGCCTCCGCCTCTTAATTGATCCATGTCATAAAGAGATGTGGCAAGCTTATACCAGTACGGTATGATTTCAGCTTCAAAAGATAACTTATTATCAGAGTTCTTCAAATACAGATTGCTCACAGTACTATTAATTCTACTTTGTATATTTCCCGGCGTAGGCAATAACTGTTCGTCAAATTCCTGACTCGTCATTTTACCTAAAACAACCAGTATGTTTTCTTTGCCTACTGCATGAGTGATTTCTGACTCCACATTTTCAAGGTTGACTGAAAGACCTTTATCATTTTTGATCTGTTGAAGTAGTATATTATCATGTATCGCATCAGATGAATAGTCATAGGTAGTAATAGTTTGATTTGTCTTATTGTCAGATTCCATCGGTATATTTTTATTTGTACTGTTATTTTGATTTTCTATCGTTGTTGAAGGTTGTTCTTCTGATTTGTTGAAAATATTCAACACTGATTGCACAACATTGTCTATGAAGTTGACTATATTTTCAACAATTGTTTTCGGTACATCAATCACTGCTTCCAAACCTGTCTTCTTTTCGGTAACAACCACAGAAGGAGGAGTAGGAGAAGGAATAAAGATAGGAGATGGAATCATTGTGGGGATCAGTACGTTTGTCGTCGTTGGTGGAGTAGTAGGAACAATAGGATCTGGAGTAGGCACAGACGTGGGTTCTTGAATTGGAATAGGTATGACTGTTGGCAATACAATTGGTTTAGGAGTTGGAGTTGGTGTAGGCAAAGGTGTCAATGTTACCGTAGGAAGCGGACTCTCTGTTGGGAAAGAAGATGTAGTAGGTAAAAGAGTCTGTGTGGGAGTTGGGATTGCATTCAGAGAAAGTTGTGCTTTTTCAATAGTTGAGAGAATACTTTTCTTTTGTTTACCTGAAGATGTAGGCGAAGGAATCAAAGTGGGAATTGGAATAACTACAAGGGTAGGAGTTATTGAAGGTTGTTTTTTGACGTTGTTTAATACTGCCGTAAAAGGAATACTAATCGCCTCAATCGCTTTTTCAATAATAGTTTTCGGCGGTTGAGGTGAAGAAGTTGGTGAGGGGAAAATTGTCGGAGAAATAATGACAGGTATCCGTGTTAAAGTAGGTACTGTTGTAGGGAACAAGAAAGCGGTTGGACTTGGTTTTATTGCTAATACTTTTTGAGTCTCCTCAATCACTGAAAGAATGGTTTTTTTTGACTGTCCTATCGGTGTCGGTGATGGGATTAAAGTAGGAATTGGAGTTGGTTGAGGTTGTTTATTGAAAGTGTTCAATAGTGATATAAAAGGATCAATAATCACATTCAACACATTGTTCGTGATCGTTTCAATCGTAGTTGGAGGTGGAGTAAGTGTGGGAGAAACTCGAATAGGTGTAGAGATAGGTGTTTGAGTTGGAATAGGTATGACCGTGGGTAATACAATCGGTTTAGGAGTTGGAGTTGCTGTCAGAAAAGGAGTCAGGGTAGGTGCACGGGTAGGAATTGCAGTAGGTAAAGGCGTTGGACTTGGTAGAATCGTAGTTGGAGTCTGTGTTGGCACAAGCGCTACAGTGAGAGTTGGGATTGGAATTGATGTCGGAATCGGGGTAGGGGTAGGAGTTGCCGTAAATAACATAAAAGGCTCAATGACTATATTCAACACGCTGTTGACAATAGTTTCAATCGTGGTTGGTGGAGGAGTAGGAGTGAGAGTAATTGGAACAGGCGTAAACGTGGGTTCTTGAGTTGGGATAAGACTGATTGTTGACAGTACGGTCGGCGTAGGAATAGTCGTAATCGTTGGTATTATTATTGATGAACCTGAAGCGATTGACGTCGTAGGTAAAATAATAGTAGGAGAGAGAGTGACACTAGGCGTTGCAAGATTTGGCAAGTTTTCTTGTTCTGCTTTTGAAAAAAGAGTTTTTATTTGTTGATTAGAGTTAAGAATCACCGGTATCGTTATCGCTAAAAGAACAAAAAAAATAGCAGAAAGCAATTCTGTTGGCATGAAACCTTTTTGAGATAGCATACTATTTATAGAGTACAAGAAAATTTAATAAAGTCAAATCAAATTATTGCACCCACCACAACTGCAAAAGAGACGGATTTCTTACTAAAACCAACCAATCAACAAAAGAAAACTTCCCATCTTGATTAAAATCAAGAGGAAGCATCTTATCAAAAACAACTACATTCCCGCGTGAACGAAACACAATATGTTTTTGACGAGGAATATAGTAAGGATTTAAAATAACTATTCTGTACCTCTCTCCAAGCGCAACATTATGTACCTCATTGATGATCCCATACCCTTCTTTTATTTTTAATTGTTTTTTTTGAAATACCAACTGCTCGTGCTGATCAAAAATCTGCATTTCTAAAGTGTCTGCATTTGATGTGAAATGAGGAAATAATTGTACCCCAAACTGCAGAGGCGGCGGACCCTTCACCGCAAAATCCCACGTAAAAAGATCCTGAATTATTTTTTTATCTTTACTCAACACTACTTTGATATGATACGTTCCTTGTGTATCGCTTGTTTTCACAAAAAAATTGGCAGTTTGATTGTCAAACGGTTCAAAATCTGAAAAGTCAGAAAAAAAAGTACTCACGGCAGAAGCCACATCTTCAGTCACAAAAAACGCATATCCGTCTTTTGCGTCAATGATAGACTGTCCTTTATTTGATAAACTAATCTTAAAAGTATAGGTTGAATGTGTCGTCAGCTCCAAGGGGAGTGTGCCTAGGTTATTTTTTTCAACTGAAAGCAGGTGTATTTGTTCGGGGTTACCTTTTATTTTCTTCATACTTTGTACTGCAAAATAGCTCGGATACAATCCTTTTCCCGAGGAATATTTCCAAGAAAATGCGTCAAAGGGGGACGCAGGATAATTGAATACGAAAGGCGTTACGGCGCGCACCCGATCATCTCTCAACCACACATTCTCATACGCAATCCGTATATATTCCCCCACCTTCTCCGGAGAATAATACACTGCTTGTACTTTATTGTTTTTAATTTTTAATTTTTCATTTAGTATGTGCGGCCATCCAGTCTCAGTGATAAATACTGGCAATTTTTTTTCAACTCCTAATTTTTGTAACAAAGCAAGCTCCCACTGATAAGTACGGATAGAATGTCGTCCTGTATCAGAAGGACTTCCTACAAAACCACGGGGATAAGAATGAGAAGCCCAACCGTCAATAGAATTAAAAATGAAGGGTGAAAGATGAAAAACTTTTCTGATAAAAATTTCCTCATCTTCAAATGACGGTGGATTCGAGGGAGAAGCCGCATCCATACCCGCAAGCATGACAAAAAAGTCGTTATTTTTTTCTTTGAGTTTTGATGCAAAATTGAAAGCAACTTCAGCATACTGCTCCGCATCAATGCGCCCTCCCCATTCTTTTCCCTGATTTGGCTCATTAAATAAAATGACATAACGCTCTTTCACAACCCAATGAAGAGAATCTAAAAAATCAACCCATATCCCCGCATCATCTCCCTCTGGACGACGCCAATGCGCGCCTTCTGGACGCGTTGCAAGACGCACTAGAGGAATAAGGTGCAATCTGCGCAACTTATCAAAAAGTTCTTGCCATTTGCCAGTATCACGATCGTTTTCTTGGATCACGACTGTCACGTACCCCCACTCACCTCCTGATGCATTGACAAGTTCTGCAGTTTCTTGAAGATCTTCATCTGTCGGCTGAAGAACAGATATGCCAACTATATTATTCTTTTCATTTTCTGCAAAGGCCGTACGAGCATAAGAAACACTGACAATCAATAAAAATAAAATGAGAATAAAATACAGTGCAGTTTTTTTAAGCATACTATACTATATTATATGCTACAACTAGATGCTCTATGACTGCAAAAAAATTACCGCTTTTTCAAAAAGCAGACCATCACATATTTCGTTTTAAAAAAAAACCTCTCCCTTATGAAGAGATGAGATTTCTTTTTATTCCTCTGTTTATCACCTGTATATTTTTAATTTTTATCATACGTCTTTTTCAGCTCACTATCGTCAAAGGGACATATTATCGTAGTCTGGCAGAAAACAATAGACTAAAAGAAATATCTATTGAAGCGCCGCGAGGGGATATTCTTGATCGTAAAGGATTTACTATCGTCTATTCAGTATATGATGATGTAACCAAAACTGACACAATAGTGAGAATATATAATGACCCAAGTGCGTTTGCGCACGTGATCGGGTATAGACAAAAAGCTTCTTCCGATGATATCAATCAAGATGTATGTCCCGATGAACGTCTGAAACTCAATGATACAGTAGGAAAAGAAGGAATTGAGAAAATATACGAATGCGACTTACGTGGAATGAAAGGAAAAAAATTGATTGCTGTTGATGCAAAAGGACATAATCTTCAGACCATCAACGTGCGCAAACCACAATCGGGAAAAAGGATTCAAACTGCCATTGACAGCGAACTCCAAAAAAAAGCATATGCATTACTCACTGATCCTCTCTTTGGCGCATGGGGCAAAAAATCTGCGATCATAGTTCAAAAACCCCACACTGGAGAAATACTAACCCTCGTATCAACTCCGTCTTTTTCACCTGAAGATTTTGAAGAAAATAACCAAGACGCAATCAGAACATATTTAAAAGATGAAACACAACCGCTTTTTAATCGCGCGACAAGAGGAATGTATCCGCCCGGATCAATTTTTAAATTATTTGTTGCCGCAGGAGCCATTGAAGAAAAAACAATAGACGAGCATACGCAGATTGAAGATGTCGGACAAATCAAAGCAGGATTACATACCTTTGGCAACTGGTATTTTCTCCAGTATGGGAAAACCGAAGGCATACTTAATATCGTATCTGCACTCAAACGTTCAAATGATATTTTTTTCTATAAAACTGGAGAAAAATTAGGTGAAGATGCAATCAAACAATGGGCATATACTTTTGGATTTGGTAAAAAAACAGGAATTGAATTATCAGATGAACAAGGATTGATTCCTACTCGATTCTGGAAAAAAGAAACACTTCATGAAGGATGGTTTCTTGGAGACACCTACAATCTCTCAATCGGTCAAGGATATTTACTCACTACTCCATTACAAATAAACAAAGCAGTTGGAGTATTTGCAAATGGCGGATATCTCTGTGCTCCGCAGTTGAAAAAAATGTCTCAAGGAACGTGTGCCAGACTGACTATTTCTCAAAAAACTATTGATCTTGTGAGAAAAGGCATGAAGACAGCATGCGAGACTGGCGGCACGGGGTGGCCGTTCTTTAATTTCAAAGACAACGAACAAGAAATAACTGTGGGATGTAAGACCGGCACCGCGCAATCGCATGCCGTATCAAATCTGCCCCATGCGTGGTTTACCGTGTTTGCGCCGTTTGAAAAACCGGAAATTGTTTTGACGGTTTTAGTTGAAGAATCCGGCGAAGGCTCCAATATAGCCGCTCCCATCGCAAAAGAATTATTAAAAACCTACTTTGAGCGAAGAGAATAGCATGCTAACACTGAACCCTTGTATTTGATCACCGCATGATATAAAATGTAACTATATGCGAATGACAAGCGTCAAATTGAAAGTAAAGAATCCTCAATCTCCCTCAAAGTCGTTTGAGGCTCAATTTTTAGTTGATAGCGGCGCAACATATACAGTAGTTCCTGCGGATAGTTTAAAAAAACTGGGAATACAACCTCAAGGAGAAGAAACATTCTCTTTAGCTGACGGCAGATTGATTAAAAGAAAAGTAGGGAGTGCCTTATATGAATACGAAGGTGTTGAACGCGCGGCGCCGATTTTATTCGGAGAAAAAAATGACACCTTGCTTTTGGGAACATTCACTCTTGAAGCACTTGGATTAACGCTTGATCCTCTGAAAAGAAAACTGTATAAAGCAATTCTGCGATTGTAGTTTTTTAAAGAGAATTTTCTCTTAATATGAAAAAAGAAATAGCTTTATATACAAAAAGCGGCCATGAAATGTTTCTCATGATTATCAAAGAAAATCAAGGATATTTCATCAATCAGTCATTTGTTTCCTTTATGGTCGGAATATTGAAAAAGCCTGCTCTAGTTGAATCCTATGCGGCATATATGCAATCATCTGTGGGTATCCAAGAACAGATTAAAATGAGCGCTTCAAAAGGCGTCATTGATATGACCTGCGGAGATAAAGAAAATAACTTCGTGAATTGGGTTCACATTGCACATGGTATAGGGATAGAATTGACGGGGCAATTTCTGTTTGAACACCTCACAGAAGCTCATGAATCAAGAGCGAACCTGTACGAAGCTCTTGCTGAAGAAAAAAATCTTATCGGGGACTACTATATACAGTCAGCACAACAACAAAGAGAAAAAGCATTATATTTTAAAAATCTGTCTACGTCGCGGAAAAGAGGCGTCTGAAGCTTTGATTTTTTCCTGCGAAAATTGGACAAAAAATTTTTTTGATGTTTCCGGCATAAAAGGCTCAAGATCAACGGCAATTTGAAGAATACGTTTTACTTGTGTTTTCAAAAACTCAAATAACGCATCGCCTTTCAAATTCCACGGCTCCTTTTTATCAAAAGATTGATTAATCTCATCAATTTTCTGCCATATCATTTCCAACGCCTTATGAAAATAAAATAAACTGATTGCCATTCCGACAGAAAGATTAATATTAGGTTTTTTATTTTTAAATAAAAAACCGCTCGTTTCGCACAGTTTTGCCAGACGCGAGATCGTATTCCCCAATCCATCAGCCAACTCGCTATTATAGACTTTCTTAATTTTATCAATTGAGATATCAACATCATCAACAAGCGGCCCGTATTTTAAGAAAAAATACCGCACTGCATCGGTACCGAACTGTTCGACTA
>Ga0209542_10015847_pt1 | contig 12577 bp, 14 predicted proteins | sample RifCSPhighO2_01_FD_184028 | JGI IMG/M metagenome (GOLD analysis project Ga0209542, IMG submission 184028) | Soil microbial communities from Rifle, Colorado - Rifle CSP2_plank highO2_0.1 (SPAdes) (version 2) | ecosystem: Environmental > Terrestrial > Deep subsurface > Rock core/Sediment ...
AGATTTTTAAAATATATATTAAAAGAATTAGCTACGCCTGGCAAAGTTGAAGGCGGAAGATTGACATTAGGGAGAAAATTAGGCTCCAGCTTAATAAATGCCAAGATAGAAAGCTATGCCAAGACTTTTGTATTATGCTATGACTGCGGAAAGCCCGATACAAAATTAGAGGAACAAAACGGGGCATTATACATTAAATGTTCCGCCTGCGGAGCAAAACACCAGGTGAAGCTGAGATAAAATGTATGTCAAAATCCATAAATCCGAAAAATCAAAAATAATTGCCGTGTGCGATGAAGATTTGATCGGGAAGGAATTTGAAGAAGGCAATTTATACATTAAAGTGAGCGATAATTTTTTTAAAGGCGAGAAGAAAAATAAAGAAGAAGTAAAGAAAATTCTTAAAGATGCAAACAGCGCTAATTTTATAGGGAAAGAATCCGTTTCCATCGCTGTTGAACTTGGGTTAGTGGATGAAAAACATGTTATAAAAATAAAAGGAGTTCCCCATGCGCAGTACTTCTAACTATGACAGCTTGTTTACTTCAAACAGGGGTTACCAGGCAATACTGCAGTTAAGGCCTTATGATGAAGAGGTTGCTGAATTTGTTATGGATGAATTGAAATCAAGAGGGAATGTTTTTATCACTAAAGTTGTTGAGCTTAAAAAAAATATGGGAATTGACCTTTACTTGACTTCGCAGAACTTTGCCAAAACCTTATCTAATATGCTTAAGAGAAGGTTTAATGGTGAGATAAAAATAACAAGAACTTTGTATAGTGTTAGTAAAGAAAACACCAAGAAAATTTACAGGCTGACTGTGCTGTTTAGATTGAATAAAACAAATTTACTAAGTTAATTGATATTATTTTACAGTTAGATAAACTTAAATAGTTCGGATACCTAATTTATTTATGAAAATACTTAAAGCATTTGATAAAGAGGTAAAAGGAAAGGAATATTATAGGTATAGAATAAATTTGCCTAAAAAAGTTGTAGAAGAAAGTGGGCTTATAAATAAAGAATTAAAAGTAAAAACTGAAAAAGAAAAGATTATTATAGAAAAAGAATAATAATTCGAATACCGAAAGATTTATATAGTTCGAATACCGAATAATATTATGAAAATAACGGGATAAAATGCCCACATTTTAAGGTCGAAGGTTTTAAAAATGAAGGAGTTATATAATTAAAGATGAAAACAGTTCATAAAATAATTTTAGGTGATGCTTTAAAAGTATTGAAAACTATTCCAGATAATTCGGTAGATTTAGTTTTTGCAGACCCGCCATACAATATGTCTAAAAAAAATGGCTTGGGTTGGAAATACAGCAAACACATAACTATGCAAGAAGAATGGGATATGTTTTCTAAAGATGATTACTTTAAATTTAATAAAGAATGGTTAGGAGAATGTTTTAGAATTTTAAAACATGGCGGTAGCTTATGGGTTTCTGGCAGTTTTCACAATATCTATCAGACAGGATTTATCATTCAAGAATTTTTCCCAGATATAAAGATAAATAATAGTATCGTTTGGTTTAAGCCAAATGCACAGCCAAATATAACTTGCAGAATGTTTACAGAAAGCACAGAACATTTAATATGGGCTACTAAAAATGGGGATGGCAAAAAATGGAAGTTCAACTATGAATGGTCTAAAAATATAGAAGATACTATAAACCCTAAAGGTAAACAAACAAGAAATGTTTGGAGCATTCCTTTAACACCAAAAAGCGAAAAGTGGGCGGGAAATCACCCAACACAAAAACCAGAGGAATTATTAAAGAGAATTATTTTAGCTTGTACTAACGAAGGTGATATTGTTTTAGATCCTTTTATTGGTTCTGGAACTACTTCTGCTGTCGCTAAACTTTATGGAAGAAATTCAATAGGAATAGAATTAAATAAGAAATATATCTCAATAATTAAAAAAAGATTAAGTCCCCCGCAAAAAACTTTAAATGACAATTCAAAGATTAAGTTTATTGTCTAAACTCCTTTCTTGGTGGGTGTCTAATAGAACTCCATAAAATTTTATCTATATTCTCTTGTTTAGTTTTAATAAATCTTATATACCCCATTAGAAATGATCTTGGCGGTTGTATTTTTCCTTTTGTATAATTAATATCTTGTTCTGACATAAATAATTGGGCACAACAAACATTCACTAAAGCAGAATCTAATTGCATTTTAAATTCCATTTTATTTAATTCTTCTTTAAATTCCAGAGGATCTTTTCCATTATAAATATCTTCTAAAATCGAAAATAATTTATCGGCGTAATTTTGATTACTTATCAGCTTTAAATGTAAATCTAACAAAATTCTTAAATGATTAGGTTTGAATGCTTTACCATCCTCTCCTCTCATAAATATTTGAAAATTTGTTTTTATATCATATTTATCTTTATTTTTTAAAGAACTTCCTAATTTTTCTGGTCTATGAATCCATAAATCTGTGTTATTAACCCTGTAAATATTCTTAGATTCACCTATTTTAAGATTATTTATAATCTCTAAAAGTTCCTTATACTTCATAAAATATATAATAATTATGTATATTTAAACCCTGCGAAAATAACCACTTATCTTAATGAAGTAAAACAAAGCTTTAAATATATTCTTAATTTTAAATTTCTATGTTTGACAAAAGGAAACCAATACTAAATGCAGAAGGAGAAGAGATAGTAAGAGTAAGGATTCCCAGAAACAAGGAAGTTTTAGGCATATTAGAGCAGAGATTAGGCGGAAGCAGGATGAGGGTAAGATGCCTGGACGGAAAAACAAGGATATGCAGAGTTCCCGGAAGATTGAAGAAAAGCCTGTGGGTCAGGGAAGGAGATGTCTTATTAATTGAGCCGTGGGAGTTTGGCGGCGATGAAAAAGGAGATGTTATTTACAAGTACAAGCACAATCAAGTTGATGTATTAAAGAAAAAAGGCTTTTTAGCAAAGTTAGAAGAGTTTGAAGAGTTCTGAAAATGTACACGCAAGAATTAAAAATACCTGAAGACCGAGTAGCTGTTTTTATAGGGAAATCCGGAAAAGTTAAGAGATTTTTCGAGAAGAAATTAGAAATAAAAATAAGCGTAAATACCGAAGGGGATGTAACTTTATATGGGGAAGACGGATTGAATTTAAGAATTGGAAGCGAGATTGCAAGGGCAGTCGGGAGAGGATTTAACCCTGAAATAGCCAAGAATTTATTGGATGACAATTATGCAATGGAAATAATTGACATGACTGATTATGCAGGGAAGAACAGGCAAAAATTAATCAGGTTAAGAGGGAGATGCATCGGCACTAGAGGAAAAGTAAGAAAAACTATTGAAGAGCTGACAAATACAAATATTTCCGTTTACGGAAAGACAATAGCAATAATCGGCGATGTTGAGATTATTGAATATGTAAGAGAATCCTTTGAAACTATTTTAAGAGGCGGAAAATACGGCACTGTTTATATGATTTTAGAGAAGAGAAAGAAAAAAATCAGTTAGATTTATATATAAGCTTAAAATTAACTGAAAAAAAGATGGCTGAAAGAACTAAAGCGCATGAACTTGCAGAAATGCAAAGAGAAATTTCAATTTCCGAATTCTTCACTAAAAACAGGCATTTACTTGGTTTTGATAATCCGAGAAAGGCTTTGTTGATGGCTGTAAAGGAAGCTGTTGATAATTCCTTGGATGCATGCACAGAAGCAAAAATATTGCCGGATATTTACATTGAACTGCAGCAATTAAAAGAAGACAGGTTCAAGGTTATTGTAGAAGATAACGGGCCTGGAATTGTAAAGGAACAGATTCCTAATATTTTCGGAAAATTATTGTACGGAAGCAAGTTTCATAGGCTGAGGCAGGGAATGGGCCAGCAAGGAATCGGGATAAGCGCTGTTTTATTATACGGACAGCTAACAACCGGGAAAGGAATGATTGTAACTTCAAAGATCGGGGCCAAATACAAAGCGCATTATTATGAAATACATATTGACACGCAAAAAAACGAGCCTATTATAAAACAAGATAAAATTGTTGAGTGGAAAAATGACCAAGGCACCAGGATTGAAGTTGAGCTGCAGGGAATTTACCAGAAAGGAAAACAAAGCGTTGATGAATATGTAAAAGAAATTGCCTTAATCAACCCTCATGCTAAAATTATCTATAAAACTCCCGAGAAAGAAACAATAAATTATGCAAGAGGGATACAAGCATTGCCTAAAGAGCCTAAAGAAATAAAGCCGCATCCTTACGGCGTTGAGTTAGGTGCTTTAATAAAAATGATGCAAGCAACCAGGGCAAATACTGTTTCAGGTTTTTTACAAAGCGATTTTTGCAGGGTAAGTTCGAGCGTTGCTGAAGAGATCTGCGCTAAGGCAAAAGTAAATCCAAGAGCAAAGCCGGTAACCATTGCAAGAGATGAAGCTGAATCATTATACAATGCAATACAGGCTACAAAAATTATCGCCCCTCCTACAGACTGCTTAAGCCCTGTTGGAGAGGAAGCTTTGATTAAGGGCTTGAAGAAAGAGGTTGATGCTGAATTTTATTGCGCTGTTTCAAGGCCGCCTAGCGTTTACAGAGGCATGCCATTTTCAATAGAAGTCGGAATCGCATACGGAGGAAGCTTGGAAAAAGAAGGCGCAATTAGAATTATGAGATTTGCAAACAGGGTTCCATTATTATACCAGCAAGGTGCTTGCGCAACCTCTGAAAGCATTACAGACACTGCATGGAAAAATTACGGATTATCACAGAGCAAAGACAGCATACCTGCAGGACCTGTTGTTGCAGTTGTCCATATGGTAAGTGTCTGGGTTCCTTTCACGTCTGAAGCCAAAGAAGCTGTTGCGCATTACCCTGAAATCATAAAAGAAATGAAATTAGCTTTGCAGGAAGCCGGAAGGCAGATGTATTCTTATATCAGAAAAACCGTAAGGGCAAGAGAGCAGCAGGAAAGAGTAAATTTATTTGAGAAATACATTCCTGAGCTGGCGGGCTCATTGGCTAATTTAACCGGGGAGAAAAAAGCTGTTATACAAGAGAGCTTGGAGAAATCATTAAAGAAAGGAATGAAAGACTTATTGGCTGAAATAAAAGAAGCCGAGAAAATTGAAGTCAAGGGAAAAAATATAGCTTTCGGGGAAAAACAAGAGACATTGGAGGCTGAAAATGACTAAACAAGACCCTAAAAAAGAATTGAAAGAAATGGGCTTGAAGATTGTCGAGCAGATTAAGAAAGGAAAGAACCCTGAGATCACTTTCCCATTAAGAAACCTAAGCAATATTGTTTTTGACAAGAAAACAAGGACTTTAAAATTAGGCGATAAGGAAGGGACGAGAAGCTTTTTCAATGTCGCGCACGCAAAGAAATTTTTGCAGACTGTGGAAGTCGCTTCCGTGATTAAAGAGAAATTATTGGGGACAGGAAAACATTCTTCTTTAAGGGATGTTTTTTACATGGTAAAAAGAACTGTTCCGGGAACTAATGTAAATTTAGTTGACGAGCAGACTGAATCTGACAAGGCTATTGAAGACTTGGAGGTCATTACAAATCTATCAAGGGAACAGATGCACGTAAATGCAAATAAAAACGGGTCTGTTGCAGGGAAAGTAATTATTGAAGACCGCGGCGATACAATAGACTGGAGCAAATTAGGGTCTGGCGGATGGTCTATTCCTTCCAATGTTGAAGAAATCAAATTCAAGAAAGTTGATGCCAAATATATATTATATATGGAAAAGGCTGCTGTCTGGGAAAGATTGAATGAAGACAAATATTGGCAGAAAAATCAGGCTATAATTATGTCATCACAAGGGCAAACTACAAGAGGCATAAGAAGATTATTGCAGAGATTATATGAAGAATATAACCTGCCGATTTATGTTTTATGCGATGGAGATATTTACGGGGCTTATATCTATTCTGTTATTAAATACGGATCAATTGCTTTAGCGCACGCTTCTGAAAGATTAACAATTCCGGGCGTGAAATATGTAGGCATTACCATGGATGATATTGAAAAGTATGACCTTAAAAAACATTTCATTAAATTGGATGAAAAGGACTATGCAAGAATAAAGCAGGTTTCCGAGTACGAATGGTTTAAAGACAATAAAGCCTGGCAGAGGCAATTTAAAATGATGAAGGACTTCAAATCAAAGGTGGAAATACAATCTTTAAGCTCCAAAGACATCAGTTTTGTGTCTGAAAAATATTTGCCTGAAAAGATTAAGAACAAAGAGTTTTTGGACTGATTTAAATAAAAATCTTTATAAATTAGCTTCAATTAAAATTATAAAAGAGGATGGTAAGCTACAACATACTTTTGGTGAATATAATATTAGTGCTTTTTGCCATAGTATTCAGCATAATAGGCATCTATTTTTACTACAAAGGAAATAAAAATTTTTAAGCGGTGACTTTAAAACTTACGCATTATTCATGCTGTATGGGATTATTCTTTACACTATTCATTTATTTTTTCACCTTTTTGAAGAGTCAATAGAAATAGGGTGGCTCAGCGAAACTTTTGAAAACTTTACAAGCCTTGGGCTGCATATATTCTTGGCAATAATAGGCCTTACTTTCCTGATTGGAGGATATTTTTATTTAAGGCTTTCACAGCAGTATGGGTTTAAGAAAAAATAAATCATAAATATATTATTTTATCTGCAAATTGGGAAATAAAACTGATTACTTTGTTGCTTTTTTCTTCATCTATTGAGATAAATATTGCGGACATGTCCAAACTTTTTAGGTTGTTTACAAGGTAACTTATAAATTTTTCAGCTGTTTCCTGGTTATTGTATGTCAATAAAGTCGTTATTGAATCAAAAATCAAAAATTTAAATTTGCCTATATGGCTCACTGATGAAATTGCCAAAGATAATTCGGTTAAAGACTCTACACCATCAATATCAACGCAATTGACTTCTTCCTTTGCCTTTTTACTGATTTTTTTGCATACGCTGTCTATAAAATACAGTTTTGAAGCGTCTATTTTATTATTTTTTAGCTCTTGAATAAGCGATGGATGGGCTTTGTTCAGCGTTACATAAATGCCTGATAAATGATCTGACAGATATTCTCCGACAATTTTATTTATCTGGTTATAATTAACAGGCTTGCAAACTATGATATTTACCCCATTTTCAATTTTCAATTTTTCAGAATTATTTTCCATTTTACCTGTAAGTAACTATTTCCCCTAGTTTTTTTCTTTCCCTGATTTTTTGGTAAGCTCCTTTTTTTTCATAGCCAAAACCCAGCATTAATGGAACTGATTTTTCATTCTGTATATTTAAAATTCTTAAGACTTTTTTTGTTTCAGGAGAAAGTATGCATGAGCCTATCGCCAATGATGTGGCTTCTAAAATCATGTTTGTTGCAGCCATTGCAACGCAAAGATTGCCTTCTAAAATACTAATCCTTTCTCTTTTAATGCACCTATGCTCGCCTGTGCAGATATCCATTCTAAGAAGAAGAACTACAAGTATATTCGGGTCTGTGTGAAAGTCCCCGTAATAAGCAGTCTTCATTATTTTTGATATTATTTTTTTATCTTTAACAACAACAAAATACCATGGTTGTACATTTGAGCATGAAGGAGCCCACCTGCCGGCTTCCAAAATATTTTTTAACTGGCTTTCCTTAACAGGCTTTTTGCTGAATTCATACGTTGTTTTTCTTGCTTTTGCCAGAGACAGAAAATCTTTATTTTTAATGTTAATCACCGTTACCATATGTTATTTTCAGTTATTAATAAAGTTTGCTGTTAACACATGTTTTGCGATATGCTTAAAAACCAATAAAAATGTTAATAGTAACATTAATAAATAGATTTGAGCATACTTATTTTAAAAAAAGAGGAATTATGAGAAGGCAGAAAACACTGTTAAAAACATCTTTGTTCAGGGCTTTATTTTCGTCCGTATTTGTATTTGCCGTAGCCTTAGTTATAAGGCTTATATGGTCAATTAATATGCAAAATAGCACTGGCATGGCTTTTGTTGATAATTTGCCAAATGTTTTAAATATACCCAAATCAATTTTATTGAACGGATTGGCTGCATTAATATTCATAGCGATAGTCACAATTTTTATTAAATTAAGGTTCAGCTTGGAAGGAAGAGAGTTAAGCCTGGCAAAAAAAGCTGATAGATTAATAGCAGAAGAACACAGGGTTAGAAAGGATATAGAACTGCTTATGGACAAAGCATTGATATTATCTTTAAAATACCATGATAGGGATGTGACAGATGCAAGAAAGATACTTAAGGAAGAAATGGAAAAACCGCTTGAGGATACAGGCGACATTAAAATTGTATTAAAAGCGCTGGATGGCTTATTGGGAAAGCTGCCTGAAGATGAAATCAAGAAATTCTCAAAAACAAAATACGCTGAATTATACAAAAATCTTTTGGAGAAATACGGTGTTAAATAATGGGTTTATACAAAAAATTAACATCCAAAAAAGAAACAAATACTAAACAAAAGCTGGAAATAGCCAGAGCCAGCTTGTTTAAAAGGTTAAATTCAAAAGAAATACAACTTTTCAAAGAAGAAATAAAAAAACAGAGAAAGCCAATATTTGGATTAATCGAGAGGATAAAAATTCTACAAAGAATGCCGGTAAGCAAATGGGTAAAAACCGGAGTAAAAGGATTTGACGGATTATTGGATAAGGGAATACCGAAAGGCACATCTGTTTTAGTCGCTGGAGGAGCCGGATCTGGAAAGACAATATTCTGCCTTGATATTTTAAATAATGTAGCCTTAAATGAAGAAAAGTCAATTTACATATCTTTAGAAGAATCTGAAATCAGGCTAAAAGAACATATGCATGATTTTGGATGGAATCCGGAAGAGCTTGAAAAAAAAGGCTTATTGAAAATAGTCAGGGTTGACCCTTTTGCAATTGCGAGATCTGTAGAGGCTTTGCTTGCCAAGGCAAAGGGAGAACTGAAATTGGATATAAATGAGGTTGCCGAGCTGATACCTGATAATTTTGAGCCTGATTTTGTGTTTGTTGATTCTTTGACAGCATTAGCAGCTGCTTTCAGGGAAGAGGAAGACAGCTACAGGATTTTTATAGAACAGTTGTTCAGGTATTTTGAAAAACTGAATGTGACATCATTTTTGATATCTGAAACCGAACAAATACCTGTAAGATACAGCAAGTCAGGAGTTGAAGAATTTTTAGCTGACGGGCTTATTGTGCTATACCACATCAGAAGGGGAAATATAAGGGAGCATGCCATTGAGGTGCTGAAATTAAGGGGGGCAAACCACCAAAAAAAGATTGTTGCCATGCAAATTGTTTCTGGCAAAGGGCTGGTTGTATACCCTGAACAGGAAATATTTGGCGGCATTGAATTGGTTGAAAAATGAGAAAATTATTTATTTTATTATTAATATTTTTTGCATATATTAGTTATGCTGAAGCTGGAACTTTATCAGTTTCTATATCCTCTCCTTCAAGCGGTGCAACTTATACTACCGGAGATACATTTACATTAACTTCAACTGCTTTCTGCGGCGGAACAGGATCAAACTGTAACAGCGTCAGCATGACTGCAAGTTTCTCAAGCGGCTTATCAACTTCTTCCACAAACCCGCAATCATGCGGGAATATAGCGAAAGGATCATCATGCACACAATCATGGACTGTCAGCGCTAATTCAGCAGGATCGCAAACAAATACTGTAACAGCAACATCCAGCAATACGCCAACTGATTCTAACTCTGTATCTGTTACAGTAGTAAGTGGCTGCGGCAATGGTGTTTGTTCCGGTTCAGAAACCACATCTTCATGCCCGCAAGACTGCTGCGATGCAGACTGCACTGCAACAACAGACACTACTTGTTACAGCGCATGCAACACTTACAACGGTTGTGCTTTAACTTCTGGCTGCAACAGCCAAAGTTCAGGCTCTGCAATATGCACAAGCTCAACAGCTTACGCAACATGCTGCGAAGGCGTTTCTACTTCATGTGGTTCAGGGCAAACATGTTCTGGCGGCGTATGTTCAACTCCACCTGCTGTTTGCGGTGATGCAACCTGCGCAGCTTCAGAAACCACATCTTCATGCCCGCAAGACTGCTGCGATGCAGACTGCACATCCAACTCAGACACAACATGCTATAGCGCATGCAACACTTACAATGGCTGCTCAATAAGCTCGGGATGCGATTCGCAGACTTTAGGTGCAAATATATGCTCCGGCTCCACAGCACACCTTACATGCTGCGAGGGATCTACAACAAACTGCGGTTCAGGGCAAACATGTTCTTCAGGCAATTGCATCACTACTCTAAATTGCGGGAATGGTATTATAGACACAGGAGAGCAATGTGATGGATCTGCTTTAGGGGGCGAGACTTGCGTTTCAAGAGGATTTACTTCCGGGACACTTTCTTGCACAGGATTATGCGTTTTTGACACAACAGGATGCACTGCTACTGTAACTCCAATTACTCCTGCTGTTTGCGGTGACGGAAGCTGCACAGGGGCTGAAGAATGCAGCACTTGCGCTATTGACTGCGGAGCATGCGTGATAGAGCAGCTTTATATTGTGCAGCAGTTTCCTATAAACCAAGATACTTTAAAAAGAGGGGAATATAATTTTAAAATTAAATTATATTTAGGATCTAATTTAGAGAGCAGTGCTAATGTTAAAGCAACATCCTCTTTTTGGGATGGAGATTTAATCTTATTTGATGATTCAATACACGGCGATGAAAGAAGGGATGATGGAATTTGGGGAAATAAATTTACTATAGGAAACAATATTGAAAAGGGAACTTACACAATAAGAATTGTAGCTGACAGAAGCGATGCTCACAGCGAAATAATTATAAAAGTCAATGTCGACCCTGAATTAAGAATAAACCTTCCTTTTGAAGCGGGATATACTCAAGGGGACAGAATAAATTTAATTGGAAACGTACGCGATTTTAAAGGCACAACTACTTCTAATGTAAAAATATATGCTGTCCGCAAAGGAGAGACTTTATTTAACAAAGTAATTGAGGCGCAAGATGGAAATATAAAAGATTCATACTTAATAAGCTATGCTGATCCTGACGGCAAATGGGAAATAACTGCAGAAGCTTCCGATGACTATTTTAATTATGGCAAGCTAAAACAAAAAATAAATATTGGGACATATGCAGGAGTTTTATATTATGGGGTTAATTTTTTAACGCCTATAAAAGGAAGCTCTTTTACAAGGGATGACAGCGTGCCTATAGCTGTGGAGGTTAAAGAAGAAGGGAAAATTATCGAAGGGGCAAAGGTTCAGTTTATATCCCCCAAAGGAAAAGAATTAACACTTGAAGAAATAGAGCCTGGAATTTATTCGACGACTTATAAAATAGAGCATAACGATGTCTTAGGACCTTGGCGTTTAGCTGTCCAAGCCATCAAATCAGTCGGTGGCTTAACAAGGGCTGGAGGAAACAATTTAATACTGCAGATTAAGCCAGGTGAAATAAAATTAAATGTAATATCCCCTTCCAGAGATACCGCATATGTCGGCGGGAGAATTAAATATTTAATCAAGCCTGAATATTTGAACGGAGAAATTGTGAAAGGGGCGGATATCAGCGTATTATTTTCAAATAATAAGAGCATACAGCTTATTGAGAATGAGCCGGGGGTTTATAGCGGAGATTATTTGGTTGGGTTTGATGATATAGGAACTTTGGAACAAAGGGTAAATGCATTAGACAGAATAAGCAATGAAGGGACAATATTGAGCTTAGTTTATGTAAGAAAAAGAACATTTGTAGAGACATGGCTGGCTTTATTTTATGAGTACGTGCTAAGAAGGTATTGGTGGGCTATAACTGCTTTGATAATTTTTTTTAGCATATTGTACAAGCCAACTTTTGATCTTAAATATTTAAATAAAAAACTTATTAAAAATAAAAAAGAGCAGGAATTAATCAAGAATATGCAAGTTGAAGCCGAGAGAAAATATTACAAAGAAAGATCTATTTCCAGGGCAGAATTTAAGCAATTAATACAGGAATATGAAGGGAGATTAGCCAAAGTACTTGAAAAAAAGAAGAAATTGGAAGCTGGATTAAAAGAGAAACTGAATAAACACAACAAGGCCAATAAAAGCTAAATCCGAAACCTTTAAAAAATGTGTTTGTTGTTGAAATATCTAAGCCTTCGTAGCTCAGCAAACCAATTAGTTAAGTCTATTGGATCTGAAGGGTAGAGCACATGACTGTTAATCATGGGGTCGGCAGTTCGAGTCTGCCCGAAGGCGTATGGGCCTGTAGCTCAGCCTGGTGGAGCACTACTCTGATATAATATTTTAGATAGGTAGGGGTCGCAGGTTCAAATCCTGTCAGGCCCATAAATTTATTCGAATAAGCCCTTAAACCAATTTATTATTTTTATAAAGAAAGACTCTTTTTTTGTTTCTTTTATCGGAGTTGATAAATTTGCCTCTGTTTTATTTTCTTGCATTTTGGTTATGTTGCTAGTTGTTGCTATAGTCTTTTGATTTGGGTTTAATTTTGCTGAAGAACAGTCAGGGTCATCAGGATAATAACAGTTT
>Ga0209542_10015848_pt1 | contig 12577 bp, 22 predicted proteins | sample RifCSPhighO2_01_FD_184028 | JGI IMG/M metagenome (GOLD analysis project Ga0209542, IMG submission 184028) | Soil microbial communities from Rifle, Colorado - Rifle CSP2_plank highO2_0.1 (SPAdes) (version 2) | ecosystem: Environmental > Terrestrial > Deep subsurface > Rock core/Sediment ...
TTACGCAAATCTAAGGTGTCTACGACAGTTGATTTTTCATTATTGAGAGAGCCGGTAGAAATAGAGCTAATAAAAAAACTTGAGTCTTTCCCCGAAGTTGTGAAAAAATCCTCTTTAACATATCAGCCGCACTTGATTGCAGCTTATGTATTTTCATTATGTCAGGACTTCAATGAATTTTATCATAAATATCCTGTAATAAACGCAGAACATAATTTAAGGAATTCCCGTCTATGTTTAGTCAAGGCTTTTAACCAGACAGCAAGAAATGCCTTAAGGTTATTGGGAATAACTCCCTTGGAAAAGATGTAGGAAGCTTTAAATAATCTTTCTTTTAGATTTTAACCATGCCAGTTGTCGGATTTAATTTAGAAAAAGCAGCAGTAGAAAAAAAGAAGCCGTTGCAAAAAGGAATGCAGGCACGTCATAATATTACTATTGTTTCTGTAAAGCCCGAAGATATAGTAATTGGAGAGAATTCCAAAAAGCCAGGCTTGAGATTTTCTTTTGAATACGAAGTGGATTATCAGCCTGAAATTGGAAGAATCGATATCGCAGGCCATATTCTTTATTTAGACGATGAGAAAACAATTAAAAATATAATGAAGCAATGGGACAAAGAAAAGAAAATGACTCCTGAATTAACTTCCAAGATTCTTAATACAGCAATAATTAAATGCACGATAAAAGCGCTTAACTTGTCGCAGGACGTTAATCTTCCTCCGCACTTACCAATTCCTACGATCTCTCCAGCGCCAATAACAAGTAAAGAACAAGATTATATCGGATAAAAAGAAAAGAGACCCTTATAGGTCTCTTCTAGAAACGGTTTTTCTGTTGTTTTCTTTTGCCCTTACAGAAGCTTTCTTTATTAAAGCAACAACTTCATCGTTTAACCCATCCGCAAAGTCTCCTGATACATTGCACCCTTGTGCATATTGTTTAATCTTTGATCTTACAACAACCATATCTGCCATTTTTTCACGCTCCTATTGAGTTTTATTGTTTTTTGTATGCTAAAACTTTATAAAATTTATGGTTTTAAGCCTCAATAAGCGTTATTTGAGATTCAACAAACAAACAAACACATCTTCAACACATCTTCAACACTTCAACACATAAATTTATTTAAACTTCAACACATCCGTTACTACTAAACCACAATGGATACAGACGAAAAATTCAAGGAAATTGTACGTAATTCTTTTAAGAAAGTGCGAGAAGACATGCTTAAACTTGAAAATACGGCACTTTTACTAAAACAAGAAATTGAGGCTTTTAAGGCCCCAAACCACAATAAAAGTTCCACAGGAAATGAGGGGGTCTTCAACAAACAAACAAACAAACAAACAAACAAACAAACAAACAAACAAACACTCAACCAACAAACAGAGACCATAAAAGACTTTAATGAAGACGTAGAAGCCCATTTTAAAGGTCTCACAGGGCAGGAATTCCTTGTTTTTCTCTCACTTTACCAATTAGAAGAGGAAATAGGTCTTGTAAGTTTCAAAGATCTGGCAAATACCCTAAAACTCTCTGAAAGCAGTATAAGGGGGTATGTTAACCGTCTAATTGACAAAGGCTCTCCTTTAGATAGAAAAAAAATCAGAAATAAGGTTATAAAGCTCTCAGTTTTGCCAGAATTTAGAGCTTTAAACTTGAAAAAGCGTCTTACAGATCTATTTTATTCTTTAGATACTTCTCAGAAACGACTTTCTGACGAGTTTTGATTTACTTTTATTAAATTATACGAATAAAATCTATTCTAATATCTTCATTTTTTCTATAAAGTTTAAAATTTTGTCAAAAATTACCTCTCACTTTTCGTACTTTTTTAAGATTGTATGTATTTTTCCCTAATTTTACCATCTCACTTAGAATTTTTTTTATTTTATGAGTCATTTTTTAATCTCTCACATTCATTTATTTTCGAGATTATACGAATCTTTTTATCTTAACTTTCATTTCACTAAAGCCTTTATTTTTTCAATTTTTTTCATAAAAATCCCCTAAATTCTACTAAATTTAGTGTCTCCGACAGTTGCTTTTACTGTCGACGACGTCTACGACAGTCGACGACAGTCGACGACACTAACCGACAGATATATAAATTACCTCTACTTTCTATAAAACATGCTTAAATGGCTGATAAGAAGATGGTCAAAAGAGGAAACAGAAAGCGCCATGAGAAAGCTAAATTTCCACTTGTCTAATTCTTTTATGAATGTAAAAAAAGATATGGATTCTCTTTCTTTAGGAATGTCTAAATACGACGATAGATTCAAATATTTTGAGCAGAGATTAAACTTTTTAGAAAGTCAATTTTTAACATTTTTCTCTCAATTACAAAGTAACCCCCAAATAAAACCTGAAAAAACACCGTCTTCGGAGTCAAGAAAGCTAATCCCAGAGACGGTTCTTTCTAATTTAACCTATACTCAAAAGAATTTAATGATAACCTTGTATGAATATGAACAAAAACTTAATAGTCCCATCTCCATAAAGTCTCTAGCCAAGATTTTATACCCTGACAAGAACTTAAGCCAGGTCAGGACAACAATTACGGAGTACTTAGAAGTTCTTGCGAACCATAATTTAGTCACTAAAACCCGTCGTAGAAGGCAGACTTATGCCCACGTTACAGATTCCGGCCTGGCTTTGATTAAAAAAATTGCTTCTAAGGAAAAGCAAAAGGTTAATTAATTTGCCTTATTATCCTATTTTAAGATGTCAATAGACGTTGAAGTAAGAGAAGTTGAAGCCTTGCGCAGAAGAGAGGGATTTATCGTCGATATGGTCGATTCTTATGATCAAAATTTTGCAGTATGGGACTTTATTGCAGCAATTAATGGCAGATTAGAAATAGAAGAAATGAAATCTCTTTTTGAAGGAAAGCCTTCTATTCATGAATTGCAAACAAGACTTTTAGACGAATACGAAAGGACTAAAAATCCTTTATATTTGCATTCCTTTAATGAATACGCCATAAGAGCCAATAGAAGAAATCAGGGCACAGAAGTTCTACCTATTAATAAAGAAACCTATTCTCGATTCACAAGATTAAGAGACAATTGTCCTTGGTTTCCTATGGGAGTACAGAGATTTGAACGATTAGTTGAAAGTTTATAATCAAAGATTAAAACTTTCAATCAAATAACCTGTAATAAATTCTTAAAACTTATTAGAGTTTAACGTCCACTAGCTATATAAACCGTCCAACCATAGAAAAAGTATGATAAACAGAAAAGCGACTAAAGAGGTTGTGAGCATTTGGGGATTAATAACGTTAATCCTCGCCAGATTGGTAGCCCCGCTGCCTACAGCAAATAGATGGCTCCATAAAATGGGTGAATCTACCAACAACCTGTTAAGTTATGGGCTTGCAAAAGTTAATATCGTAAGATTAGAACGATCATTACAAGAGTATCAATTAACTAGCTATTAATCTAGTGATTTTTTAGAAAAATATTTAAATTAGTTCTGCTTAGATTGTAAAATATGAAAAAAAGAGACTTATTAGTGCTTGACGAACAATTAAAAGTAAGAGATTTGAGTTTAGACGTCGTAACTTTAATGAATGCAGGCTTAACAGAAGCCCAAGCCAGAGAAACTCTTGGATTTTTTCCAGATTTAGATAAGGCAGAAATGATTGGAAAAGGGTATCTTTCAATGCCAAAAGGCAGATATGCTAGTTTTTCTGACTATTTAACACACATAAATCGAGAAATTGCCGATTTTGACGAAACATATGGGCCTAAAAGTCTTTTTGAACAAGAAGTAGCAGAAAGATCTATCGGATTTTCCAAAGAAACATTAGCTCAAGACCATTATAGAAAGGATCGTCCTTGGAATAGCTCACATTATGATGAACATGCTATCAGTTACGAGCCTAATTAATCTAGTTTTTTCTTAAATATTTTAATTCTTATATTTTTAATTTTTGCTAAAAACTTCTTAGAAAATCCTTCCTTTTTCTAGCGCATTTAGACCTGGGTATTTGAAATAGGATTTTGGGCATTTTTTGGTCCATTAAACAGTTCAATGTTAAAAACAAAGGATGTTAAAATGATTATCCAGAATAACAAAAACTTTTAATCAATTCTTAAAATATTTATTTAATATAACTTCTAATTAATTATTAAAATCTTTAATCATAATCTCTTATTATAACTTAATTTTAATATTTTGCCATTACAAGCCCAAACAACAAGCTATATAAAGAAGTTCATCTAATGCTAATTAGATGAAAAATGATGAGGTGGTAGAAAAAGTAGAACGTGAGTTAAAGTTACTCGGCCATAGCCCCAGAACAATCAATTCTTACACAACATATCTTAATGAATTATTCAATTTCACTGGAAAAATTCACTCAAGAATCTTATTTGAAGATATTAAGAAATTCTTAGAACATTTAAGCATAGAAAAAAACTACTCTGGCTCTAGTTTAAACCTTGTAAGATCGGCAATTTCTTTCTATTATGAAAAAATGTTAGAAAAATACACAGTAAGCAAGATTAGAGTTAAAAAAGTAGGTAAAAAGCTTCCTTCAGTATTAACAAAACAAGAAGTAAAAAGAATAATTGATGCAGCTGATAACTTAAGAGATAAATTAATAGTCCAGATAATGTATTCCTGCGGATTAAGAGTTTCTGAAGCAGTTAATCTCAAATTAGAGAATCTAGATTTAAGTAATTTAACAGGCACAGTAAGGTCTGGAAAAGGAAACAAAGACAGAAGAATTCAATTAAGTTCAATTTTAGTAAATACAATTCAAGCATATCTCAAAACAAAAGAAATTCCTTCAATGTTTTTATTTTCCAAAACTAATGGATTACCTTATACAACAAGAACCTTTCAATTAATTATAAAAGATCTTGCAGAAAAAGCAGAAATTACTAAACGAGTACATTCACATATCTTCAGACATGCCTTTGGAACACATTTAGTTGAAGATGGCATAGACATAGTGAGGGTTCAGGCATTAATGGGACATGAAAGTTTAGAAACTACAAGGCTTTACATAACTTTATCAGACAGACATTTCAAAGGAATAAAAAGTCCTTTAGAGAGGTTGTATGAAAAATGAATGAAAGCTTAAGATTAGTTTATGATATCTTTCATTAAATTAAAACTGGATTTTTAAATTTTTCTTTTCAAAAAGTAATTTTTAACCGCTCATTTCATTCGCTGATGAACACCTTTCAGGTTTCCATTTGCCTTTCCCTGTAGAAATATTTATAACCGATAACTTTAAATATCAATTGATACTATTAATTATCAAATGAAAAGAAAAGATATCAAACAGTCAATCAAGGAATATTTTTTTATTAATCCAAGTGCCCGTTTAAGAGTAAGAGAGATAGAAAGAGCCTTAAAATTTCCTCTGCCTTCGGTAATAAGATATTGTAAGGAGCTAGAAAAAGAAAGAATATTAGTTATAATTAGAACAGGCAGTGTAAGCTTCTACACGGCAAATAGAAATGAAAAATACTTTTTAGAAAAAAAACTTTGCAATATAAAAAGGCTTTACAATTGCGGGATTATAGAATACTTAAAGCTGGAATTAAGCAACCCCCCAGTCATTATTTTCGGTTCATACTCAAAAGGAGAGGATACAGAAGATAGTGATATTGACTTATACATAGAAACACCATCAAAAAAACAAGTAAATCTTGACAAATTCAAAAAGATTCTAAAAAGAGAAATACAAATATTTCAGCATAAAAGCTTAAAAGAGATATCAAACCCACACTTAGCAAACAATATTATAAATGGCATGACTATAAACAGCTACATCGAGGTCTTTAAATGAAATAAAGAAAATTGATCAGATTATTTTGATGAAGAATAAAAACTATGTGTAAACAATCATTATAAATCTTTTTTCTCCAAATTCGGAAGGCTCATGGAAAACATTTAGGTTGTCCATCAGCAAAGCGATTGAATAAATTACAAAACTATTTAAGTTATTATCTACTAAAAAATAACATGAAAAATCAAAGACAAATTAACTCCATAAAGAAAAAAATAGTTCCAATCTTAAAGAAAAATGGAATAAAGAAGGCTGGAATTTTCGGCTCTTACGCAAGAGGGGAAGCTAAAAAATCATCAGATATAGATATTTTAATCCAAATTAAAAAAGGAAAGAAATTTAGTTTGTTTGATATGGGCGGATTAAAGGTAGATTTAGAAGAAAAAATAGGCAAAAAAGTAGACCTAATAGAATATCCAATGATCCATCCAAAATTAAAAAATCAGATACTAAAAGAGGAAATAAAGATATTATGAAAAGAGATGTAAAACTTTTCATTCAAGATATCTTAGAGTATGTTGAAAGCATAGAAAATTCAACTAAAGATACAACTAAAGCCAAGTTTGATAAAAATAATTTGTTACAAGATGCCACAATGAGGAGATTGGAAATTATAGGCGAGGCATCAAAAAATATCCCCTCAAATATAAAAGAAAATCATTCAGAAGTGCCTTGGAAAAAGATAGCGGGCATGAGGGACATCCTTACTCATTCATATTTTAAAATAAATTCAGACAGAGCATGGGAAGTAATAAAAGAAGATCTTCCAAATCTAAAAAAACAAATTAAACGAATTCTAGAGGAAATCAAATTAGAAGAGTTAAAAAAGGAAAAATCTTCGAAAACATAAAAGGAAAGGTTCATGGAAACCTGAAAGGTGTCCATCAGTGAACAAAGTGAACGATTACAATAGTTTTATAAACTAATTTTTTAATTAAAAAACCATGAGAGATTTCAATTTTGAAGATTACGAAAGCAAAGGAAGAAAAAAACCAAGTAGAAATGGTCCAAGAAGAGATTCAGGTAGACCTTCCAGAAGGGATTTCAGGCCTAGAACTTCTGAACATCAAGAAAAACACACTGCAATATGCGATGCATGCGGTAAAGAATGTGAAGTTCCTTTCAAGCCGACTGCAGGAAAGCCTGTTTACTGCGATGACTGCTTCAGAAATAACAAGAATCAAGGATCAGGAAACAGTGTTTCTTCAAAAGGCTTAAGTGAGATCAATGAAAAATTAGATAAAATATTAGAATTGTTAAGTGAAGATTAATTTACTGCCAAAATTTAACTTTCTTATTTCTATAATAAATCCAAAATATCAATAATGAACTGATTATCAGCATTAAAAAGTGAAACAGCATGAATTCAAAAACAAATTCTTTAGGGTAACCTTCTAAATAATATCTTGTTTGCAGTAATACGCTCACAATTAAAGACATTAATAGAGCTCTTTTCCCCCAGCTAATTTTATTTAAAAAAATCAAAGCTCCAAACCCGATTAAAGTTCCAAAAATAATCTTATTTGTAAAATAGGTTAAGGGGACATAGTACTCCAAGCTCAACTTATGAGTAAAGTAGTCTAAAGCAGTAAAAATAATTATGATTATTAAAGTAATAAAAAATAGCTCGATATAGTTTTTTATCTTCATTTAACAATCACTTTTCCTTTCATTGAAGGATGAAGTTTGCAGTAATAGTCAAAATCTCCTAGGTCATTAAATGTGTGCTTGTAACTCCCCCCTTTAACCAGTGTTTCAGAACTAAAACCATTAAAAGTCACAGTGTGAGGAGCATCATCGTTGTTAATCCATGTTACAGTATCTCCTTTGTTGATTTCAATATTAGCAGGAGTAAATGCAAAGTTATCAATGTTAATCGATAAAGCATTCTCAGGAATATCCTGCTTCACAGCGCCGCATCCTGAAACTAAAATCAAAAATACTAACAACCATAATTTTCTCATTTTAATTTAATATTATCAATTATTTATAAATCTAACTTTAATATGTTCCATTCCCTCTATGGCCGCTGGTTCTTCTGGCATTTAAAATTTCTATCACTCTTTGTATAGGGTCTTCTCTTGGTTCATACCCACCGGTTTGAGGGTTAAACATATATTCCCTTCCACGATAGTCTTTTGATTTGCACAGCCTTCTATGAGTTCTTTTGCCTCTCTTGTAAGTAAGATCGAATACTTCTTCTAAAGGTGCTTCGGTTCCATTAGAGACGCTTGTCACAAACCCTCGTCTTTTTCCCAAGCCTGTTGTAGAGACAGTTACCCATTTATCCTCAGCTGTCTTAACCTTTGTTTCAATATTGACTCCCATATTATTTTTTAATAAAACTTTATTTTAAAAAGCTATCTCTTTCACAATATAGACTTTGTCATTCTTCCTGACTTTAGAGCATGAGAAGCTAATCTCCTTATTTTTTTCAGCTTTCTTGATTTTTTTGTCTTCAAATCTCAAATCTTTAATTTCAATTTCCAAATTACCAGTCCTCTCGCCCTGAATTAATATTTTATCTCTGATGTTTAATTCTCCGGATTCAATTTTTACAGCAGCAACTTTAATCTTGTCAAAATAATTAGTTATTTTCCCAATAAATTCTTTTTTAGTTGTAGCAGAGCTATTCCTTGTTTCAGCAAAATCTTTTCCGCTAGGTTTATCAAAATAAAATCCTTCTGAAAATCCCCTGTTAAACACTTTCTTTAACTCTTCAAACAGTTCTTTTTTCTTTTTATCATTTAATTTATTTTCAAAATACAAGTCAATGGCTTCTCTGTAAGTTTTAGTCACAGTAAAAACATATTCAGGAGCTCTTTTTCTTCCTTCTATTTTAAATGAATCAATCCCAGCTAAAATTAATTTATCTATGAACATGATAGAGCACAAATCCTTGGCAGACATCACGTAATCTTTTCCGATTATTAATTCATTACCGTTTTCTTCTTTATCAACGATTAAATATTCCCTCCTGCACGGCTGCAGGCAATCCCCTCTGTTTGCGCTTTTGTTAAACAAGTGATGCGATAAAAAACATCTTCCTGAAACAGAAACGCACATCGCTCCATGTATAAAGACTTCAATTTCCAAGTCAGTTTTCTTCCTAATTTCCTTTATCTGCTCAAAACTGCATTCTCTTGCAAGAACAATTCTTTTAACTCCTAATTTTTTATAATAATTTGCAGATTCAGAATTTGAAATAGAAGCCTGAGTTGAAGCGCATATATCAAGCCCAATTTCTTTTGCTAATTTAATCACGCTCAAGTCCCAGCAGATTATCATGTCTATATTTGCTTCCTTAGCTTTTTTTAATAAGTCTTTAACTTCTTTTAATTCATCTTCATAAATTATAATATTCAAGGTTAAATAAGCTTTAACTTTGTTTTTATGGCAGAATTCAGTAATTTTTTTTAAATCATCTTTGGAAAAATTCTTTGCATTAGCCCTCATGTTGAAATTCTTGACGCCGAAGTAAACAGCATCTGCTCCTGCATCTACCGCAGCTTTTAGCATTTCAAAGTTTCCGACAGGAGCCATTAATTCAGGCTTTTTCATAATATGAATTTAGAAAACAATTTTAAAAATCTATCTACAGTAAAGAAATCAAAACCCATAAAATAAGAATTATCCAGATTAATATCGGCAGCCAGGATTTCTCGATAACTTTTTTATCTTTCAATACATTCTTTGCTAAAGCTAAAATCTCTTTTGAATAAACAGACATTGAAGCTGCACTCATTAAAATAATAAACAGCATGACAGCAAATATCTGTACAATGCTAATCTCTTTCAATAAATTATAAAGAATCAAAGCAGCTAAAATTAAGGAAACCGGCATAACAATCCGAGGATTTTTCCAGACAGCCTGAACAACTTTAACCCATTTCGCAGGATTAATTAGAATTGTTAAAATTTTTATTGCCGTTATTACAATAACAATCCAGGCAAATATTTCTGTTAATGTCATTTGGATTATATATATTATAAATGATATATAAATCTTTACAAACAATTAAATAATAGTTCGTATAATCGAATTTATGGAAAAACAGGAATTCCTGCAAAAGCTCGAGACAGAATTGAAAATCTCTAAATCTTCAAATCATACATTAAAAAATTATTTGAGAGCGAATATTTCTTTTTTGAACTTTACAAATAAGCCATTGGAAGAAATAAGCGAAGATGATGTAAAATTTTTTATGGCTAAAAATCTTACTGAAAGTTCATCAATGACTATTATCTTGTTCTTGTCAGCTGTAAAATATTCTTTTTCAAATTTGCTGAAAAAAGATATTACTGCAGAAATTAAAAGGCCGAAAAGAGAAAAGATAATTCCTTCTGTGCTTTCAAAAGATGAAATGAAATCTTTGATGGAATGTGTTTCAAATAAAAAATCAAAGCTGATGATTACTTTGCTTTACGCAGCTGGCTTGAGAGTCTCTGAGTTGACTAATCTAAGAATATCTGATCTGAATTTCAATGAAAAAATAGGCTATGTAAAGCAGGGGAAGGGAAGAAAAGACAGGGCGTTTAATATTCCTGAAAATTTATTTAAAGATTTGCAGCTGCAGGCAGAAACACAAAAAATATTGCAGCAGGAATTTTTATTTACAGGAAAAAGCGGAAAATTAGGAGAAAGAAATATCCAGAAAGTTGTTTCAAGAGCAGCCAAAAAAGCTAAAATAGAAAAAGAAGTCCATCCTCACACTTTAAGGCATTCTTTTGCAACTCATTTATTGGAAAACGGGACAGATATTAGAATGATTCAGGTTTTACTCGGGCATTCTTCTTTAAACACGACACAAATATATGCTCACGTTTCCACAGAACAATTAAAAAAAATCAAAAGCCCTGTTGAAAGTCTTTAAATTCACTACTAATAAGAAATAACAAATCAAAAGATTTATAAAGGGTAAAAATACAAAAACGATATGATATTACCTAAACAATTAAGACAGGAATTAGAAGAAAAGAGAAATACATTGGTGCATTTGATACATAATGAAAGGCATCAATTAGCTCCTAAAGATCGTGCAATTATAAAGAAATATAATCAAATAAAAACGATGCAGGAGAAAGAAGCAAGAGTTCATGCAGCTAGAGGCGAAGTTCCAGTTTCTGAATTGCATTACCGACCGCACGCAGTAGATAAATCTAGATTTAGAAAAGTTTTAAGCGGAATTGAAGGAGCATGGGATTTTGGATTATTAGCTTACAACGGAGAGCCTAATGAAGATTTTCTCAAAAAATTAGCTTGGGAAATTGATCCGGAATTCTTTGGTGGAGATACCGCTTATTTCAGAAGACCAGGAACAATGACAACTGTACAAGGTTGGGGATATGTCCCACCATCACCGGAACAAGATCTTGAAAATCAGTTTTATGAATATGTTACTCATAATCGAGAGATCGATGCTCTTTCAATTCCAGAACAGGCATTTATGTTTAATTTTCATATAACTAGGATCCAGCCTTTTCCAGATTGCAATAAAAGAACGGGGAAGTTAACTCAAAATTTGCACTTAAATTTTTATCATTATCCTCCCGCTTCAGTTTTAGAAGGAGAAAGTGGATATTATTATCGTCACATGATTCAAGCAATTAGAGCATTTGATCGAAGAGAAGGGCAAGGAAACTATTCTCCAGAAGAAAGAGACTTTTATGAATTTTTAGGGACAAAAGTCAATAATAATCTAAATGCAATTCTGGATAGAAGCAGATACCTTCCTCATCAGATGAGGGAAACTGAACAAGTTGACGATAATGGAAGATCTGACAGAAAGATTACAAGAAAAGAAGTTCTTCAGGTAAGAAGACCGCTTCATACTTTTAAAAGTAATTCTCGTCGTTAAATTCTAATATCTTTTAATCATTTTCTAGATTTCCGACGATAACTTTATATACTTCTTAATTATCTCACAACATATAATATTCCTGAGTTATCTTGGGAAAAGAGGTGATATAAGTTGGGAACAATTATAGCAAAAAATGTAGTTAACAGAAAGCCTGGATTTCTTTACTACATAGATGGAAAGGGAAATGTCTGTGAAGCAAAAATGTCCAGGGGCGGAAGAAAAAAGAAAACTACTGCCAAAAAGAAAAGGAGATAAGTTTCTCCTTTCTTTTATCTAAATCTTTATATATGAGTTGTTTCTCTCAATTTTGCATAAGATGGTGATATACGTTTGCAAGTATTGTGGATCTCGAGCAGCAAAAACAAAAGATTGCTGCGATGAAGAGATGGTACAAGTTGCTGAATAACCAAGGTGGTAAAAATGGAAAAGAAGCTGGTTTTATTTAGACTGGAAGGTTGTCCTTACTGCAAAAAAGCTGAGAAAGCATTGGATGAAGCTGGATTTAAATACAAAAAAATAGAAGTTCCAGGTCCAAAAGCAGAAAGAAAAGAATTAATAAAAATCTCAGGGCAGGATTCAGTTCCGGTTCTATTGGAAGTTATTGGAGCTAAAAGTCAGGACGATGATATCTTAGAATGGTTGGAGAATCAGTAATCCATTTCTTTTTTAATCTCTCTTTCTTTTCTGCTTAGATTATACATCTCAACGCATGATTCATACAAATAATCAATAATTACGCCCATTGCAAAAGCTCCAGCTGCGGCATGCATTGCATATTCATTTAAGAAATTTTCCAAGCTCATTTTAATCCTTTGTCGAATTTTTCTTTTGCTTTAGCTTCTTTATGATAGACAGAATGGCTGGCAATCTTGTCAAACAGGGCAATCGCAGTATTTATCAC
>Ga0209542_10015849_pt1 | contig 12577 bp, 10 predicted proteins | sample RifCSPhighO2_01_FD_184028 | JGI IMG/M metagenome (GOLD analysis project Ga0209542, IMG submission 184028) | Soil microbial communities from Rifle, Colorado - Rifle CSP2_plank highO2_0.1 (SPAdes) (version 2) | ecosystem: Environmental > Terrestrial > Deep subsurface > Rock core/Sediment ...
CGTACAGCTTTGCGGAGGAGCGCACCGCCCGCCGTCTAATCAGGAGGAAACCGCGTCTCTGCGTTCGCTTATGCGCGGAGTTTACGCCAAGCGCCCGATTAAGGCCGGCTCTCCTCTTCTTTCATCCAGCATCTATTTCGCAATGCCTCCGGAAGAAGGCCAGCTTTTAAGCGGAGATTGGAAAGAGCATTTCGCGGCTGATAAAGATTACTCCCCGAATAGCGCAATTGCGGACGCGGTGTTAAGACAACATCGCCCCCTTAAAAAAGAAATTATCGCTTCTATCATTCACGAACTTAAGGGAGCGTTAAATTCTGCGAAAATCTTTGTGGGCCAAAATCCAAACGTGGAACTTTCGCATCATTACGGACTCGATAGATTCCGAGAGCACGGCACCGCGCTTATTGACTGCATAAATCGAGAATATTGCAAAAAAATTATTATACAGCTTCCTGGTCAAAAGCATCCTTACCATTTTCACAAAAAAAAGGAAGAAGCCTTTCAGGTGCTTCAAGGAAGACTTATCGTTAATCTGGCAGGAAACGAAAAAGTTCTTTATCCCGGCGATGTTTTAGTCGTTCCTCGCGCTGCTTGGCATGGTTTTTATACCCACGAAGGCGCGATTTTTGAAGAAGTTTCCACGACTCATTTCAACGACGATTCGTTTTACGAAGACTCGGCGATAAACAGGATGCCGCGGGAAGAAAGAAAAACCAAACTGGTAAACTGGGGCAGCCATCAATTTGACTAAAATTTGACTAAATTATGTGCGGGATCGCAGGCATTATAAATGAAAATTCTCGCGAGAGAAGAGGCTTAAAAGGCAAAATTAAGCGGATGACTGATTCTATTGCGCACCGTGGTCCGAACGGAGAAGGATTTTTCGTGGATGAAAAAATGGGAATCGCGCTGGGGCATAGGCGCCTTTCAATTTTGGATTTGAGTTTGGCCGGGAAACAGCCAATGCCCGACGATTCGGAAAAGCTTTGGATAATCTTCAACGGTGAAATTTACAACTATGTTGAGCTCAAAAAAGAGCTTCAAAAAAAACATAAAAAAATTTATAAAAGCGGGACCGACACGGAAGTTTTATTGCATGCATACGCGGCGTGGGGCAAAAATTTTTTGGAAAAACTAAACGGCATATTCGCTTTCGCGATTTGGGATGAAAAAAAGAAAATCCTTTTTTGCGCGAGAGACCACGTCGGCGTAAAGCCTTTTTACTACGCGCTCCAGAACGGAGTTTTTTATTTCGCCTCCGAAATAAAAGCTCTTTTGGAAGCAGGCGTAAAAACCTCCCCAAACGACAAAATCATCTACGATTATTTGGTGCTGGGAGTTTACGAACACTCGGAGGAAACTTTTTTCAGTAACATATATAAGTTGCCGCCAGGGCATTATTTGTCTTTCGAATCAGGGAAAATTAAAATATCGCGATACTGGAATTTGCCACAAAAGGTTTTTAGTATGGACGGCTGGAGCGAAAAAAAGATAAAAAAAGAGATGCTGGCATTGTTGGAAGACGCCGTTAGGATTCAGCTCAGAAGCGATGTCCCTATAAGCATCAACGTAAGCGGAGGACTGGACTCCTCGATTTTGGCATATTTAGTGGACAAAATATGCAAAGGCCAGCGCAATTTCCGGCTTTTTTCATTCGGCTATGGAAATTCAAAGTATGACGAAGCGCAGTTTGTTTCCACGCTGGCCCGCAAGCTCGGATGGCAGGAAGAATTTACCCATCTTTTGCCAAAAGACGTCATACGGCTTGCCCCTTTGGCTGTTTATCACCAGGACGAGCCGTTTCCAGGTCTTCCGTCGCTGGCGCTACAGCGGTTGGTAGAATCGCACAAAAGTGAGAATATGCCCGTAATTTTGGAAGGGCAGGGCGGGGACGAAATAGAGGCGGGGTATGAGTATTACATTGGCCCTTTTATTTTGGATCTTATAGAAAGCGCGGGTAGTGCCAAGGCTTTTTTCGAGCTTGAAAAATATGGCGAGTTGCACGGTTTTACCAACGAACAAACTTCAAGATTTTTTATGGGGTCTCTCGGCGCTTATTTTGCGGGAGGCGTTTCGGCGGACGCTTCGAGCTTCGTAAAACCCCATGTTCTCAAAAAAGATTTCTTGAGAACGGCGAAAAACGTTCCTTTAGAATTTGAATCGCCATTCTATTCGCATTTGAGCAATATGCAGTATCGGGATATTTTTTATACAAAGCTCCCGAGAATTTTGCGGAGCTGTGACAGGGCTTCAATGGCTTACGGCCGAGAACTTCGAGTTCCGTTTTTAGACAAGCGGCTTGTGGAATTTTTTATGTCTTTGCCTATGCGTTACAAAATCCAAAACGGCGAACAGCGCTTTTTATTGCGAGAAGTTTTCAGGAAAGTCCTGCCGAAAGACGTTGTGAACGCCTCCAAGCGGGCCGTTGCCAACCCTCAACGGGAATGGTTTGCGAAAGAATTGAAGAATTGGGTGGAACCGATTTTATCTTCAAAATCTTTCGCCCAAAGGCCGTATTTCGATCAAGATGAAGTGCTAAAAGAATACAAAAAATATTTGTTTTCCAATGGCCGGCGCCAGAATTCCTATCATATATGGCAATGGATTAACATGGAGCTTTGGCTAAGAACTTTTTTCGATTGATTGGAGTATGTCCTCGGCAATCTTTTTTCCGGCTGGTCCCGCCGTTTCTCCAAGAAATTTGGTGATAAGCCGCTTTCTGCCGTCGGACGACATTCCGGGGTTTTGCAAAGCCAAATTGAGCTTTTTTATAAAATCGTTTTCGTCAAAGGTCACATCTACTCCGCCGGTATCTAATGCTTGTTTTATAGTTTCAAAATCAAAAATTTTTTTAAGGATCTCGTTAAATCGGTGTTTTTTTTGGGCAGTAAATCCTATATAAATCATTGGTTTATCCATAAGCGCCGCGTCCAGCGCCAAAGAAGAAAAAATAGTTACAATAACGTCGCTTGAGTGGAGCAAATTCCAAACATAAGATTGTTCCGGTTTTCTCTCAGATTCTTCCACGAAAAAGTTTTCATACTTTTTTTTGAGATCGTAGTACTTTTTTATGTTTTTTTGTTTCGGCCCGATTCTTACAAGAAGCTGTGACGGAAATGCAATTTGTTTTGTTTTTATCGCTTCCAAAATAAACTCAATAACCTCAAGCTGAAAAGGATGCCACTCCTCCGCGCCTATCGCAAAAGTTATAAGTTTTTTTTGCCGGTCCAAACAATTTTTTAAAAAAAATTCTGCTTTCCCTTCAAAATTAAATTGACCCATTAAACGGTCATACCTCGCCGAGCCCACCGCCGAAATTCCGTCGAGGCCAACAAGATATTCTTTTTGAAGTATTTCTTTCCACCATCCGTTCCAGACGAAAATTTTTGTCATTTCCCGCGGATAAGAAAACAGCCTGTTGTCTAGATAATTCCAGGGCAGGTCCGCAACAAATATCTGTGTCCTATTCGCGCGCCCAATGGCCATCCAAGGAATATCATACCTATCTCCTCCGAGCGTGCCGACTACTATTGCTTGCGGTTCATATTTTTTCAATATTTTTTGATATTCTCCGTCGTAAAAAATGATTTCTTCAGATTTATCAAAAAAGTTTTTTATATTTTTCATTGCTGGCTTTAAGCAATAGCGCAGAAATTTTAAAGCGGTATTTTTAAAGTTTTTGTTGCTTGCTAATCGCATTGCCATAACGGTTTTCATAATCGCCATTTCTTTTTCAAGGCGAGGCGTGTCTATTTTTAAAACAACTTCGCGCAATCGCAAAAAATTTTTTCTTATAAATCCAAATTTTAAATGTTTTAATTGTTCAAAAAAAACATTGTTTTTTTGTGTTTCATGCAAAAAAAATTCTTTTTCAAGCGGAGATACAATGATTATTTTGGCGTTCGTGCGCAGAGCTTCAAGCATTTCGGCGCGCAGCAAAGAGTCAATTTTTTGAACCGTCGGCACTATTAAAAAAATGGTTTTCATCATATTATATAACAAAAGCTACGCATGTTGTGTTTTATAAAAATATGAGCGTAAAAAGTTCCCAGTGCCCGATATGCCGCAGAGAATCCAATCTTTTGTTAAAAGAGAGTTACGGCGCCTACACTCTTTGGGAGTGCGCGGTTTGCGCCGGGCAATTTTGGGAGCCAATGAAAAATCCGGGAGCGTCTTGGTATGAGGCGGACGAAAGATATTCTTTTCGCAATCAAAACCCTCTTAAAATTCCGGAGCATGATCATAGAGAGTTTTTAAAAGACACGGCGGCCTTCCGGCAGGCTAATAGCAAAAGCAGGCTTTTAGACGTCGGAATGGGAACGGGCAATTTTTTGGTTGCCGCCGAAAACGCCGGCTACGATGTTTACGGCATAGATTTTGATAGAGGCGCGGTAGAAGCCGCGAAAAAAGTTTTCGGGCTGGAACATGTTTACGCGCTGGATATCGATGGCGCCTTGCAAAAATTCGGCAGAGATTTTTTTGACGCCGCGACGATGTTCCAGGTTTTGGAACACTTGGAGAATCCCAGCGAATTTATCGGCAAAGTCCGCGATATTTTAAAGCCGAGCGGCTATTTGGCCATCAGCGTGCCCTATCGCGGCTTTTGGGGGATTCTGAAGCCCGGAGACAGGCCGCCGCGCCATCTTACTCGCTGGGATGAGAGATCAATAAAAAATTTTTTAGAAGCAAGCGGATTTGAAATTGTGAAAATGAAAAAATTGCCCGCCCCGCTTAAATATTTAGTAAAAAAATTTCATTTCTGGACCAGCGGTTTTTTAAGTTTTGGAATGGTTGGCAAAATATCCGCAAAAACCAAAAATAAAACAACAGTCGCCGCCGTCCATTCTTTGGCCAAAACAAAAGATTATTTGCTGTTTTTTTTGCCGGCGATTTTGTTTTACGCGCTTTTGGCATTGGCGCGCAAGCATTATTTGGATTTATACGTGTTTGCCAGAAGGCGCGATTTAGAATAATATGCGCATCATGTATGATTCATAAAATTTTCACAAAAGATGGTTTTATAAGCAAGGCGGGCGCGGATTTGGGCCGCGTGCTGAATTTGGGCTGCGGGCAGACTCAAATTTCAGGGGCGGTTAATTTGGACGTAAATCCAAGATCGCGCGCGGAGGTAATCCACGACCTTAACGCGTTTCCATATCCTTTCGCCGACAACGCCTTTGACGTTATTGTTTCCCGCAGTATTTTAGAGCATTTAAGCGATATCCCGGCGGTAATGGACGAACTTTATAGGATTTTAAAGCCCGGAGGCAGAGTTATTATCCAGGTGCCGTATTTTAGATCTCAAGACGCGTTTAACGACCCGACCCATAAGGCGTTTTTCGCGGCGCACTCTTTGGATTATTTTGTTTATGATAAGAAGCTTTTTGAATACAAATACGCCAAGCACGCTAAATTTAAGCTCATTGGTTTATGGTTCGGTTGGCCGTCGGCATCTAAAAATCCAGCGCGCCGCCTTTTGAAGGCTTTTATCAACGCGCGGCCTGATTTTTACGAAAAATATTTGTCGCTAATTTTTCCGGTGAAAATTATAAATTATGAACTTGAAAAACTACAATGAAAAAAAAGATTTTAATGATTCTGCCGCTATTGCCTTTCCCTCCAAAAAGCGCCAACCAGCGGAACATGGTAGGCGCGATTCGGCTTTTGCGGGAGATGGGATGCGATGTCAGGCTGATTTGTAAATTGCGCCGAGGCCAGCAAGCCGAGATTGCGGATTTTGAAAAAGAATACGGCATAAAAATTTTTACAACGCCGTATTTGCCTAGCGCATCGTTTACGAGCATGTTGGCCAGAGCGGCGCGGCCTTTTCACTGGGACGGCGAATCGCACGCTTATTTTGAAAAAAATATCCAGGAATTGGCAAAACAGCATTTGGACGAATTTAAGCCAGATTATGTTTGGGTAAGCTATACTTATCTTTGGCCTTTCAGAAAACTGGCGAAAGAACGAAAAATACCGTTTATTGTGCGTTCACATAATTTTGAGCCAAGGCAGCTATTTCAGGAATTTGGCGGCGGGCTTTTACTGGCTTTAAAATTTGTTCCAAAGTTAATGACCGAATGGTTTTCAGTAAAATTTTCCGATTTTGTTTTTGCGATAAGCCCGCGAGAAGAAAAAATTTATAAAATTTTAGGCGCTAAAAATATATCAGTCCTACCGTCAGTAGCCCTGCCATTTATTTTAAAAGAAAACAGGGAAATTTATGATAAGAGGCCGCTTAATATGCTTTTTATGGGGTCAAATTATAATATTCCGCACAATGCCGCGGCGGCCGGATTTTTGCTTAAAGACGTAATGCCGGCTGTTGAGCGGAAAGCCCCGGGAGAGTTCGTGCTTCGCGTGACGGGAGAGCGGCTGCCGGACAGCCTGAAAAAATTTTTGGCGCCGAATATAATTTACGAAGGGTTTGTTGATGATTTGGAAGGGGTTTTGGAAAAAACCGATATCGCGGTAATCCCTTCAATTTTGGGCGGCGGAATGCAGCTTAAAATCTTTGAGCCGCTTGCTTGCGGAATTCCAACGATTACCTCCCCCAGAGGTCTCGCGGGGTATCCCTTCAAAAATGGAGAAGATATTTTATTGGCCTCAAGCCCACAAGAATTTGCCGATAAAATTTTAATGTGCCGAGACGCAAATTTCCGCAAAAAATTATCACAAAACGCCCTCGCCAAATCCAAATCATTATTCGCAAAAGATGTTTTAATGGAAAAAACCGCTAACGCCCTTAACTCGTTATAAGTGATACATGAATAAAGAAAAAATAGTTATAGTGGGTTTTGGGTGGGTTGGGCAAGCCAACGCCCTTGCTTTGGTGAAAATGGGCTATTCGGTTTTTTATTATGATATCGCCCAAAAAATAGAGCCATTGTATCAAGGTTATAGCGTGGACTACGCCCGCATAAAGCGGCTTGGCGCGATTTCTGACGAAGATGGGGAGAACACGTGTTATGTTGTTTGCGTAAAAGACGGGCTGACTGAAGACAGCCGTCAGGATATTTCCGCTCTGACCAGCGCGATCGGTTCTTTAACGGATCTTTTGGGCAGGGTTGTTCTGCGCTCAACTATTTTGCCGCAGCATTTGAAAATTTTAAAATTTGATTACTATGTTCCGGAGTTTTTACATGAAAAGTACGCCGTGGAAGAGTGCTTGGCGCCGCCCCATTTTGTCATTGGCGGGAAAAATTTTGAAAATATGCCGACATTTCTAGGCGAATGGGAAAGCCGCGCTAAAAAATCTTTCAGAGGCGCTCCGGAGGAAGCCGCGCACATCAAATATCTTTCAAATATCTGGAATGCTCTGCGGATAGCCTTTGTAAATGAATTCGGCAACGTCGTTTACGCGACAACCGGCAAGAGGGAAAGTGTTGATAAGGTAATTGATTTTCTTTTTGAGAAAAAAGAGTATTTGCGCTACGGTAAAGCATACGGTGGGCATTGCTTGCCGAAGGATGTGGCGGCTTTTAAAAAAACCCATGAAACAGGTTTACATAAAGACGTAGTTGCTTTTGCAAAAGCGCATGGTAGCGAGGGGGGGATAGCTCCGATACTCCACGCTATCCACCAATCAAATGAATTGCATAAATCGTTGCATGACCATGAAAAATTTCCGGAATGGTTTTCTAAATGGTCGGATATTCATGAGGTTTAACACAGGACCATGAAGCCTTGGATGAAAGAAAGCGAGATTAAAAGTCTTGAAAAAATTTTGCTGGGTTTAGCAAAAAAGCCCGGCCCTCTTCGGATTTTGGAATGGGGTTCGGGCGGAAGCACCGCGTATTTTACCGATTTTTTAAAGAGGCATGGCATTTCTTATAAGTGGCTGAGTTTGGAATACAATAAAAAGTGGCACGACGAAATACGCAGATTAAAATCCGCGGATCCCGATACGAAAATCGTTTTATTTGACGCGAGGAATGATGAGCTTAAGCAAAGGCGGACAAACATGGATGATTATGTGGCTTATCCCAAAACCTTGGGGGTTAAATATGATTTTATATTAGTTGACGGCAGGAAGCGCCGCAGATGCCTTGTTGAGGCGAGCAGCCTTATTTTTCCGGACGGAGCCGTAATTTTGCACGATGCCGAAAGAAAATATTATCACTGCGCGTTTCCGCTTTATCCCTATTCCCGTTTTTTAAAGACTTCTTTATGGATGGGAAAAATCAGCCGGACAAGTTTTTTAGGGAAGGCCTTAAACGCCCTTATCAACCAATTTTATTTTGAAGCGCATAAATTGCGCAGATTGTGAAACAAAAAAAACTTTTTTTCGTAATATCTTCGGAGGATGTTCTGAAAAACTTTTTTTTATTTCCCGGCGGGCTTTTTGATAAATTGAAAAAGCATTTTCAAGAGGGGGATTTAAGGGTCGTGCTCATCATGCCGTCATTTGTTGAAAAATATATTCCACGCGTTCGCGAATATTCAAAAGGCGCGGAAAACAAAATTATTATTGAACTGATTCCGAGCTCGCAGAAACTGCGCGGGCTTCAAAAACTTTTCGCCTTTTTTTATTCTTATCTTATTTATACCGGAACGACCAAAACTCTCGCCACAATGGGCATGCGCCCTGATGACGCTCCCGGCGGAGGGAGGCCGTACCTTGCCCCGGCGAAGATTTTTCTGGCGAACACGTTCGGGCGCTCTCGTTTTGTAAAAACTAAAATTGTGCCGTATTTTTATGATTTTTTCTTTCCCGGGAGGCCCTTAAAAGAAATTTTTGAGCGCCATAGGCCGGATCTTGTGTTTGCTCCGAATTTGTTTAAACGATTTGACGGAGAGGTTATACGCGAAGCAAAAAAACAAAAAGTTAAGAGTATCGGCATGGTTATGAATTGGGATCATCTTGATAAATATTACATACCGTTTCACGCGGATTTTTTTCTCGCGCAAAGCGAACAAACAAAATCATTCGCCATAAATTATCAGGCGTATAAAGAAAATGAGGTGGACACGGTGGGGTATCCTTACATTGATTTTGTTACAGATAAAAATTACGCGGAGTCTCGCGCCGAAACAATGCACCGCCTCGGATTTCCGCTGCAGGCCCGATATATTCTCTACATCGCCGGCAGTATGTATTGCCCGGACGAGCCGGATATAATTGAAAAAATCCTGGAATGGGCTGATAAAAAACAACTAGGTCCGGATGCCCGGCTTGTAATCCGCCCTTACCCTGGCGGGAGAGGGAGAGACAAGGCGTTTGACAGGCAAAAATTTGACGGCTTTAAAAACCATCCGCGCGTTTCCGTCCGGCTTGAAAAGTTTTGGATGGATGTTCCGCAGAGCGCTTATTTTATGAATATAATGCGCCATGCCGACGCGGTTATTGCGATTTATTCAACAACGGTGTTGGAGGCGGCGGCTTTGGACCGCCCGCTTTTAACCACCGCTTTTGACGGATATCACAAACAGCCGTTTAACAGGTCTGTGCGGCGCTTTGAGTTGAGGGAGCATTTCCGCGATGTTTTGGCGACCGGCGGCGTTCGGAGGGCGTATAGTTTTGATGATCTTCTGGCGTCTCTTCAGGAATATTTACGCGACGGCAGCGTTGACGCGGGAAAGCGTGAAAAGATGCGCGGCCGTGTTATTTATAAACTGGATGGCCGCGCCTCGGAGCGTGTTTTGGGCCATATTTTAAATAATTTAAACGCATGATCTTGCGCCGCGCTCCGGTTTACGCAGGGTTTTTTGGCCAGTATGTTTTTTATTTGCTTAAATTTAAATTTTTTAAAAAAAATAAGCGGCCCGACATTTTTATTCGGCTGTCCCGCGAAGACATGGGGCATGAAGGGCGATGGCTTTTTTTATTGCTTTATTTTTTGACTTACGGCGAGCAAAGCGCGGCGCTTGTAAGAAATATATGGAGTTTTCCCGAATATTATCGACTTGGCAAATACGGACGGCTGATTTTTAAGCTTAAACATCTGTTTTTTTTAAACCGGCTTCCCGCGCCGGATCCAAACGCTATTCTTGTTTCTGATTTGGATTTGCCGGAAAGCGAAAAGAAGAATTGGCGGCGGTTTATTTTTATTGATTATGATATTGGAAAAACCCGCGAAGAGGCCGATCGGAAGCCGTATATTGTGCTAAATCCGCGAATGCATCCGTTGTCGTATATTCACAATACTCCGGATAAAATAGCTTTGCTTCGTGGGTCGTCCAGAATCGTACGGCTTTTTTTTTCCGGTAATACGGATAAAAAAACGTACTCCGGAAATCCGTTAACGGACAAATTTAATATTTTATCGCGCTATCAGATAATAGAGGCATTAAAATCTTTACCTCAGAATCCCGACTTGATTATCGAGGGGGAGGGGGAGAGGACCCCTTTTGATAAATGGCTTTCTGTTTTGGCCAAATGCGATTTTTTTCTCTGCCCGCCGGCTTCCCATATGCCCTGGTCGCATAACGTGGTTGAGGCAATGGCGGTGGGCGCAATCCCCTTCATTAATTATCCGGAATGGTTTAACCCGCCGCTGGAGCATAAAATAAATTGCATCGTATTCTCTGGCGAAACAGATTTAATAAATAAGACGAAAGAAATTTTGGCAATGAAACCCGAAGAAATCAAAATTATGCGCGAAAATGTAATAAAGTATTACGACGAGTTTCTCTCACCCTCTGCCTTTTTAAAATCAATAGAAGTCGCCTCCGGCCAAGAGCTCACCCTTTTTTATAACGTGGAAGATCCGGCAATACTCCGCAAAATAAACAAAAAATCCGTAATTTTTGATTAGTAGCGCGTAAATATGTAGTTAAAGATGACTTTGCTTAGACGCCTGTGTTTAGAGCAAAATTTTAGGCCCGCGCTCTCAAGAAGCATCAAAATTTCCTGATGTGTTGGCAGGGCTTCATTTATTTCTATCAATATAGATTTTAAAGAAGGATTTTTTAAAGCAGTTTTTGCGCCTTTAATAATTTCTAGTTCAAATCCGTCAACGTCCAGCTTGATATGAGTTGGAGGCGGAATGCCGAATATATTTATAAAATCATCCAATGAATAATTTAGCATTAAGATTGACGCTGCCGGTTTTTCTGGAAAATGGCTAGCCGCTCCCGGATCTAGGCTTTGGTAATGGAATTCGCGCATCTCCGTTTTTTCCCCCAACGCCGCAAAAATCGGCGTGATGCAGCGTGTAGCATGATTTAAAATTATGTTTTTATTGAGAGCGGCGAATGTAGAAAAGCTTGGCTCAAAGGCAAAAGCTTTGCATTGGCCCTTGGTTTTCGCCCAAGCTATGAAGGAATATGCTCCGACGTTTGCGCCAATATCGTAAAATATATCATTTGGTTTTAGGCGACTTTCGATCCAATTAACGGTTTCCGGTTCTTTATGGCAAGCATTTAGTCGCAGAAGCTGTTCCGGCGATTCAATATCCATATAAATATCTAAGGCGGCGTAATCCAGCGGCGCGGTTGTTTTGATAATGTCTTTTGCGGCTACTTTCAAAAAGAGAGCCAGTTGTTTTAGCGGAAAGGTTTCATGCCAATATTTTTTCCTGCGGTTCCAATATTTTCTCAAAATACGCAGATTTTGCCATAATTTTGGAGATGCCAGCCTTTTTGCCAATATTTTGATCATATTGTTGTTATAGCGCATATATAACAACTTGGTTTTTATCGTAAACTTTTTTGAGATTGCGGATAAATATATTTGGATCCTTGCCCAAGGCTTTTTCTTTGGGGCCAAAATAAAGATAATCAAGATGAAACGGAAGATTTTTTAAATCGAGATTTTGCGCGAGATCAACATATTTTTCGATTTTGCCTTTATATTCTTTTTCGTATTTAGCAGGGTCCAAGACATACTCATGGATGAACGAAGAACCGGGAGTATCGTCGCGATAACGCATATGAAATAAGTACATGCTGGAATTTTCCAGTAAATTTTTGAATTTTTTGGCGTCCATTCCATAAATTTTGGCCATCCAAGCGGTTCTTGTCCATATTTCTTCTTCCGGAGCGATAGTGTTCGCTCCGTTGGGGATGAAAACTGTGTTGTGCGCGTGAAGCTGAATTTCATTTTCTGTGGAGAAAGATACTGAGCCCACAGTCGATCGGGACAAGGTATTTTGGTTGAGCCAAGAGTAGCTTTCGCTTATTTCAGCAGGTAGGCCCGACCCATCGGAGATGGCGCGAGCGAGTAAGTAGTTTGACGCGAGCCCCCATAGCCCTAGAGCGGAAATTAAGATGTATGCGGATATATTCAATGATTTTGAGTTGTGTATGGGGAGCTTGCCGTAAAGCCAAACGCCGAGCGTAAAAAAAGCAAGCCCCCACGGCAAAAAAGCCGCTCTATACCAATGGTCAGGATGTATGTTGAAGCCTATGAATATCTGCGCGTTTACCGTAGCATAGTAAGCCAAAAGAAAGCTTGTTATGTAAATAAAAATAAGTTTATCTTTTTTTAGCCAAAAAAGAGCCATAGCCGCCAGCAATGCCGCGACGCGCAAATACGTTTTCCATACCACGGCAATGTACGGCATCCGGGAAACCTCCATGCCAATGCGTTTTTGTATATCAGTGAAAGAATCCAAATTGCGCAATTGTAAGAAAT
>Ga0209542_10015850_pt1 | contig 12576 bp, 16 predicted proteins | sample RifCSPhighO2_01_FD_184028 | JGI IMG/M metagenome (GOLD analysis project Ga0209542, IMG submission 184028) | Soil microbial communities from Rifle, Colorado - Rifle CSP2_plank highO2_0.1 (SPAdes) (version 2) | ecosystem: Environmental > Terrestrial > Deep subsurface > Rock core/Sediment ...
AATTCCTGCTTGAGCCAACATCTCCAAGATTTCTGTTCTTGTCTTTGTCTCTCCATTTATTTTGTATATACTCTGCCCATTTCTTCTGACAATTCTTGTTAAATGAATCTGCTCTCTATCCAGGGCAAATGCTTTATCAGAATTATTAAAAATTAACTCCACAGACGCTTCCTTTGCCGGCTTAACAAATTTAGAACCCATAAAAATCAAATTCTTTGCCTGTGAAGCTCTCATGGATTTTGCAGAAATCCTTCCCAAAACAAAACAAAGAGCATCTGATATGTTGGACTTCCCACTTCCATTCGGACCCACGACTGTACTGATTCCTTTGTCAAAAACAATTTCTGTCTTCCTTCCAAAACTTTTGAATCCATTCATCACCAGCTTTTCTATATAGGCCATTCTTTAATGCATTTTCCTAGATATTTAAAAGTTGCTCGTTAAACTATGCTTCTCAAAACCCCTGGAAGCTCTCTTAAAGTTATAATATGATAATCAGGAATATGTAATCCATTCCCTGCAATTGGTGGGTTCGGACCTTTCAAAATTCCAATCATTCCCGCATTTTTAGCAGCACCAATGTCATCCGTTTGCAAATCCCCTACATAAACTGCTCTGTCTGCACTATATTCCGTTCCAAATCTTTGCAAAGCCAAGTTTAATGGTGCAGGATTTGGCTTCCTTTCCTTGCAATCATCCCTAGAAACAATTGACCCAAAAAAATCTCCTATTCCATGACTTTGTAAGAGTCTCCGAAGAGAATTTGATCCTCTAGTTGTTACTAATCCTAAAGAATATCCTTCATCTCTTAGTTGTTGTAAAACTTCCCTTGTCTCTGGAAATGGTCTAATAAGATGATCATATCTTCCAGAAATATTCGTTTTATGCCATTCGATTGCCTCATTAACAGTAGCATGGCTCCCTCTTTGAAAACCCAAAGAACATAAATCACTTACCATTTCTCTGAAATCGCTTGTTCTACGAACAACATCAATCAATTCTACATCATAAACTCCAAGTCCTAACTCATTAGATAAATCCCACATTCTATTAATAACGTCAACCTTATCTCCCTGTTGCAAAGTTCCATCCAAATCAAATAAAACAGTAGTTATTCTTCCCATTTTTTGTCTCTTTTGTTATAAAATTCCACTAGCTAATTCTTCTTTTAAAGATTTATATTCTGCAACAGAATCTTCAGCAAGCTTAGGTGCAATTCCAATATAATTATCGGGAGTCAAATCAAGCAGTCTTCTTTTTATATCGGAATCAGGCAAATTACCATCAATAATTTTTCTCATATCATCCAAAGTCACTTTCCTTCCTCTTGTCGCTTCTTTGATTTTCATATAAACATCAGGAACTCCCAGAATTCTTCCTCCAATTTGAACTGCCTCGCTTAAAACTTCAGGTGCCTCTCCCAAACTCTGGACACATTTCTCTTTGTCAACCCTTAACATTCCCAAAGTTTGAGTAATATGTGCAAAACCTGAAACACTATCACCTATTATCTCTCCATAAGACCTTTCATAAGCATGATCTGTGAGTATTCTCTCAAGCCAGGTTGTATAAATTCCTCTTCTTAATCCATCAATTCCATCGTTTGACTTTGCAAGCATGCTATAAGCGTGTTCATTCATCCATGGATTTATTTTATGAGGCATCAAAGAAGAACCAACATGAGACTCTACTCCCTCCAAATCTAACAATTTAAGCAAGATTTGCAGTTCAACATCATTTGAAGTAGCCATACCGACCAGATTTGTCATCTGAATATCATTAAATACTCTTATCATAGACTGATGAGAATTTCTTTGATTTTGTATTGGCAAATAAGTAAATCCAAAATTTTCAACAAATTTTTTTGCATATGCTCCCATATCAAACTCGGGAGCAACAGCAAACATAGCATTATGATTTCCAACAGCTCCTGAAAACTTTGCTTCTAATTTGGAAGTTGTAAGAGGTTTAACAGCCCTAACAAGCTCAGAAAGATGGTAGCCAAATCTTTTTCCAATAGTTGTGGGAGAAGCATCCCTGGCATGTGTTTTTCCAACAACAGGAACATCTTTATGTTCTAAAGTCAAATTATACAATTTATCTCCGAATCTTAAAACAACAGGCAACCAAACTTTATTTAATCCGTCTCTTATCATCAAATTAAAAGCAATATTATTACAATCTTCTGAAGTCATAGGAAAATGAATAAATTCTTTTAACTTTCCAATACCTAAATCATCAAAACGTTCTCTTAAATAAACTTCAACAGCCTTAATATCATGCTCTAAAGGTCCAATTCCATTTCTTCCAAATCTATCATAATCAGCGACTGCTTTTGAATCAAAATTCCCAGATAAAAAAATACTCCTTAATTTCTTTTTTTCTTCATCAGATATCTTTGGCATTCCCCTCAAAGAACTTTCAGACATTGATATTAGCTGCTCTATCTCAACTACTGCCCTATATCTATGCAAAGCCCCCTCAGAAAAAAAACTCCCTAAATCTTTAGTTAACAAAACATCCCTTCCATCAGCAACACTTAAACTACTCAAACCACGATGATAAGCTTCTCTTCTTTCGTTCGTTCCATCCATAAAAATTCCCTGCATCAAGGGCTTATAAACATTTATGAGATATTATACAATTAATCTAAACCGTTACTGTTTTTCCCGTCCAAATTCATAACTTCTTCTTATAACTAATTGATCAGAGCCACAAAAATAGTCTGCTATAGCTTTATCATACGCAGCTGTCAGCTCAAAAACTTTTCTTGCTAATTTAAATCTTTTATCGAAAGAAGTTGCACCTCTGTTTAATAATACATGATTCAAAATTCCTTCATAATCTCCCGGATTACAAACAACAGCACAACTTGGAAAATTCTTTGCTCCGGCTCTTATCATTGTAGGACCTCCAATATCAATATTACCTCTAGCAGTTTCAAAAGTTGCATTCTGTTTAATAATATCCTGAAAAGGATAAAGATTAACAACAACCATATCAATAAAAACACCATTCCCTAGAGTTTCCCTAAGATACCTCTGATGTTCAGGATTATTTCTCTCTCCCAATAATCCGGCGTGTATCTTAGGATGCAAAGTTTTAACTAAACCGCCAGACATTTCAGGAAAGTCCGTATATTTAGAGACTTCCACAAGATTGCCTTCATGCCCCTCTCCCAATAAATCTTTAATTTTCCCAAAAGTCCCTCCTGTTGATAAAAATCTAACTCTTGGATTAATCTTCTTTAGACCAAGAACAAAATCTTCTAGTCCAGTCTTATCATAAACACTAACAAGAACATTTTGTACTGGAATCAAATCCATTATTCCTCCTTCTAAAGGTCTTATCGCCATTTTATTCTTAAGTAGCAGCCATGTAAGGTGCCAAATCCTGCATCACTTTATCCAAATCCCTTGCTTCCTTGAAAAATTTTCTACGTGTGTATCTATTACAGGCAGAAGCATACATCTCTCCGACAAGTGAAACTAATTTTTCAGGCAATGGTTTTGGTGAAAGTCTAACTAAAGATTTCCAATCTTTAATTCCCTTGCTTTGTGCTTCCTCTTTAGCTCTCTCAACATCAGCATACCAATCTTTTTGTGTTGCTTTATAATATTGTCTCAAAAATTCTTTGCTAACCTGAACTGGTTTTCCAGAAACATCAATCATGAATCTGTTCTCATCAAGAGTCAAAGCAACATCAGCCAAATCAACTCTTCCATTAAATAATCTGTACTCCTGCTTCCCATCAAAATCAGTCATGCTGGCCCTTCGAGCAGTTTCTTTACCAAATCCAACAACGTCTGCTCTTATGCGTTTAAGCCGCAGAAACTGCTCCTCTGTTAATCCCGAAATCCTGAAAGCTTCTTCATCATCAACTTTTCTGTCTGTTGGCTCAAACTTTGTTGTAAAATCATATCCTGTTTTAGGAAATAAATCCCCTGGTTTTGGTTTGGAAGTTAACCCTAATTTTCCTAACAGTGCTTTTATTCCTTGCTGGTCTCCTTTTTTCTCCATTGCATCAAGAGTTCTAAACAAAGAACTTCCTTGGGGAGCTCCATTTCTATAAATAACCTCTAATGGGATAACAAAATTATTAATTCTTCCCCTTCCATCAACAAAATAGGAATAATCCCATTTTCCATCAACAAATCTTGGTTCAACAACTCTTGATAAGCTAACAGCCATAGTATTTCTCGGTTCTTCCAATTGATCAGTTGTCACTAATTCCCCATCAAAATCTACAAGACCAAGATAATGGCTTGGAACACCTATTTTTCCAAGTTGTTCAAAATTCCAGGCAGCCATAGTTGCCAACGCAGCCCCTTTGTTAGGAATTCTGTTGGGCATCTTTCCCCAATCAAAAACAGAAAACCCATCAGAGAAAACAAAATTTCCTTCCCCCAATCCTCTTTCAGTTGGTTTCCTCGATGTTATATGTATATCTTTAACACTTCCCATTTTATTTTCTTCCTCCAGCATACTCTTCTTGGAATCTCTTATCAGCTTCAACTAAATCTACAACTTTATCAGTTGTACTTCCTACTAAAACTGAACAATAAGATGGATTATGCCAAGAAAACATCTGAGCAATAAATCTTGCAGCATTATCTGGCCTGGCAATATAAGCATTTGAACTTCCAGGAGGATTCGTCAATCCACTCATATTCAAGTTATCTGGAGGACAAGTTATAACTGGCCTAGTAGAATGAAAAGAAATCATTCCAGAGAGAGCATCTGTATATATTCCTCCAGCAACAGCAACATATGCTAAAGGTCCTTTCAAGGTATCATATTCGCCTATTATTCTCAATACTAACTCCGGATTCTTATGTGCAGAAGCAATTCTAACTTCACGAGGAATCCCATATTTTTCCAAGGCACCAACTAACTTATCTATGTGTGGTTTATCACTATCGCTCCCAGCCATAACAACTGCGCCACCAAATCTCTCTTCAACTTCTCTCCTAAAATATTCTGATACTGTCATTTTAACCTATTTTGAAAAAACAAAAAGCACTTAAATACTTTTCCAGATATTTTTCATCAAGAATAAGTAATGATTAAAATTTCTTAAACAGGATAAATATTACCAAATAATATTGGTTCATGTGTACACTTCCTTAAAATATCTATATTTCGTTTTGAAAGATTCATATAATCAATAGCGAGAGCTTGTCTATTTTTTTCATCTAGAAGTAGGACTCCCTCAACCCTATCAAAACTACCATTTCGAGTTACAATCAATTCATGCCTTTCTGTCATTGCAAAAAAATATCTATCTCCTGCATCGCCTACAGGTCTTCTTACAAAAAATCCTGGAGACCGAACATGTAAGGTTGCCCTATCAAAAAAATTAGCTCCCCTGTCTCTGACAACTCTTCCTATATAAAGCACTTGCTCCTTACCACTATCAATCAAACTTGGTAGATTTATCATCTTGAATATAAAAAATAAAAAAAGCTACTAAATTAAAAAAATAAAAAGAAAAAATTAAACTTAGTAGTAGCTTTCTCCGAATTCTTCGGATTTTTGAGGTTTCCTTGTTAGCAATACTATTAGCACTACAAGAAGAACAACAAAGATTATTGCAAGAACAACTGTCAATAGAACAGTCGCATTAGCACTAACTCCTTTGCTTCCTTCAACGTTTGCCACATAGCTTTGGCTCTTAACGAGCTCGCCGTCAGAGTTTACATTCACTGCAAAAGCATATTTTCCTGCTTTGTCAGCGCTTGCATCGAACTTTACAGTTCTGCTTGTACCAGCTGGTATAGCCACAATAGGCTCATCTGCTTCAACTTTCAATCCGCTAGATGTTTCAAACACCAACTCGTATACTCTAACTCTGCTTCCGGAGTTAACTAATGTAATAGTGTATGTTCCTATTTCGCCTACAGCAAGATTCTTGCTTGTAACGGCAGAAACAACAATACTATCTTCACTAGCTCCGACAACAGCAACTTTCTTTGTAACTACAGATTCAGAATCTGCGTTGAACGCGTGAACTTCAACAAGATATATTCCTGCTGGAGTGTTTGCTGGGAAGGATAAGAACATCCTTCTTTCAACTGCATCTTCCTTGTCCGGATCTGATTGGTCTATTGCAGAAAGATCTCCAAAATAAGATCTCTTCTCAATACCCAATGCAGGAACGCTTACTGTAACAAATGTGTCTTCAGCAAGTTGTCTTCCTCTGTTCTTCAAAACAATATCTAAAGCTAAAGCATCTCCTGCCTTAACTTTTGTGTCTGCTGAAACATCGAGAACTTGAACAACATAAGATTCTCTTTGTGTAGCCAAACTTATTGTTTCTGGTCCGATTCTGCCGTTATCTCTGCTTTCAACAGAAACTTCCATTTGTAAATCCTCTGCAGGATCTACATCATAGGGGATAGTTACAGAAACAACTCTGCTATACTTTCCACCGGACAAAACATCAAACCTTTCAGAAGAAACACTGTAGTCCCTTGAGCCAGAAATCCAAACTTTAACTCTGGCATCTGTAGCGTCAGCTGTAGCATCAAAAGTAACTTTTACTGGAATTGTTTCTCCAGCAAAAACTGCAACGTTTGCTCCACCTAGGGCTTCAACGTTATTTACTTCAATGCTTTCAAAGCTGCCAAAAGCACTAACACTAGAAACAAAAGCAACTAGTGCAAGTACTGCAACAAGTGAAACCAAGATTTTTGTGTATCTCATGGTTTTGGTATGTATTTAATTAATCTCAATACTTTAAGGCCATATATAAACTTTACGGTGACACACTTATGAGACCATTATATAGTAACAAACAAGAAAGCTTAAATACTATACTTTGGGTATACTTGAAGTATAACCAGGTATACCATGGAAAAAATATCGACGATAAAACTCTCAAATTTGACAAAACAAAGACTTCTAAAGCTAAAAGGACATAAAAGAGACAGCTTTGAAGATATCATAGCAAACATCCTAGAAATTTTAAATACCTGTAGAAACAACCCTGAGAAAGCTCGTGTTGAATTGATACATTTAGACAAAAAACACATTGAAATTTCAAAATCAAAGATAAAAGAAAAACCAGAGACAAGAAACAGCAGGAATCAGGAAGTAAAAAGACAGAGAACTAACTAAAATGTTAAGAGAAAAATTAATTAAAGATTTAAAATTAGCAACTGGGAAAATGCACTATCTACTATTCAAACTTACAAGAGTACATCCTAAATATCAGTTAGAAAGAATAATAAAATAATTTTTATAATTAATTTATATCCTCATAAATCCCCAATCCTTCCACACTATCCTCTAGTAAAGTTGGACTTTCATTTACAATTGTGATTTCTTTGTCTTTAGGCAAATTTGTCAGTAGTTCACTCCATTCTTTTCTTTCTGTAGTTTTATGATGCTTTTCTCCTTTTTCTCCATAAACAATCCCAGAAAAATGGACGTGCCATTCCTTTCCTGGAAATAATTCTTTAATTCTATCATAATTTACTTTCTTGTCTCTTGCGAGAATATGTGCAAAATCAATACAGAAAGAACAGCCAGTATCTTTAACAAGTCTGGAAATCTCATCAAGAGAACCAAAAACATTCACCTTTCCCATTGTCTCAGGAGCAATCTTAATTTTCCATTTTCTTTTTTTTATATCATCAAGCATTTCTAAAATTCCTTTTTTAATATTTTCATATGCGTTTTCCCTATCATCTCCATAATATCCTGGATGAAAAACAACAGTTTTAGCTTCCAATAGCTCCCCAATCTCGCAACACTTTAGAATTCTTGCCTTGGTGGCTTCTCTCTTTACTTTTTCCTTGGAATTCAGATTGACAAAATAAGGCGCATGAATACTCAAACTAATTCCCAGTTCCTTTGCCTTTTTTCCTATTCGCACAGCCTCCTCTGCTTTTATATATATAGAATAAGTAAAAGCAATCTCACACGCTTTCAAGCCAAGTTTAGCATAATTCTCCAAAACAGCTTCAGCAGTTTTAACAGGTCCAAGTCCAGCAGGTCCAAATTTAATCATTTCAAGAAGAAAGAAAATGAATTAATAAAACTAATTATTATTAAATGAGTTAATCATCTCGTGGGGTAATCGAACCTTAGATTCAAGTCTCCTACATAAAACGAATAACTGAAGAGCAATTGAGTTCAACGCTTCTTCGGAGCGTTAGCTGTTCAGATTTAGTGCTTCAAGTGGAGCGTTGAACTGAAAGATGATAAATTTTTATAGGTATTTTAATTAAGAAGACTATGGCATTAATTGATATTATCATTGTTGCTATATTCTTTCTAATTGTCATTATTGTTGGTTTTGTTGAAAGGAAGAAGATTACTTTGGAAGATTATTGGGTAAATGGTAGAAAAACAAAAACCTTCTTTCTAATTGCAACGGTTTTGTCATCATTCATTGGAGTTGGTGCAATTTTAGGAACTGCAGGAATTGCATTCAGCGGAGGCGGTTTAATTGCACTTGCTATTCCCTTTTCTTTTTTATTCTACTTAATGTTATATGCAAAATTCATTGCTCCAAAAATTAAGGAGTTTGGAGATCAACATAGAGCTTACACATTACCTGACTTTTTTACAATAAGATACTCCAGAAGAGCTGGAATTGTTGCGGCCTTTGTTAATTTAATTAGTTATGGAATATATTTAGCATTACAAATTCTAGGGATGGGTATATTTGTAAATGCGTTAACTGGCTTTAGTCCAAATACGGCTACGATTGTTGGGGGTTTGATTGTTATTGCATACACCACCGTTGGGGGATTAAAGGCAGATATCAGAACCGATGTATTCCAATTTATTATGATGCTTTTCCTTCTGTTTGTTTTCTTACCGGTAATAATCTTTAAAGGAGGCGGTTTAACAGCACTTCAATCTTTGCCTTCATCATTCTTATTGGGGACTGACTTTGTACCACCTTATGTTATTATTTTAGCATTTCTCTTTATTGGAATTGCAACTTTTACGTATGCTGATTTATGGCAGAGAGCTTATGCTGGTGAGTCAAAAAGAACAGTAAAGAGAGCTTCTTACATTTCGGGAATATTAGCTTTTCTTTTCTTAGTCATGGCTGTTTTGTTTGGAGTATATGGGCATATTCTAATTCCAGATGCCACATCAAATACAGTTATCTCTGATTTACTCACCTTCTTACCTGTCGGACTTTATGGTTTAGTTTTAGCAGGATTTTTCGCTGCAGTGATGTCTTCTGCCGACACTGTATTATTAATTACAAGCATGACCATTGTTCATGATATATATAAAAAAGGTATGAATCGTGTAATGAATGATGAAGAGACTTTGAAAATGGGTAGAAAGGTTACTGCTATCTTAGGGATAATGGCTTTGATTGTCGCACTTCTCGTATTTAATATTGTTCATTTAGCTATTCAAGCAATAAGTTTCTATGTAGTTCTAACTCCATCAATTATCTTTGGATTTTACTGGAAAAGAGCTAATACTAAAGCAGCTATTTGGAGCATTATAATTGGTTTAATCGGAGTAGTTGCTTATTTGTTCATAGATCCAGTTCAAGCATTTATCCCAGGAGTAGTTTTAAGTTTCTTAACATTTATAATTGTGACTTTTCTAACTAAAAATAATACTCGCTCTTTCTAACCTTTTAGTCACACTCTCCAACGGAGCGTTAATCTAAATTTCGGTTTATAACACTATGACCAAACACAGAAAAGTTTAAATATAACCTATTATAATTGATTATAAGGAGTTATAAAGTAAAATGTCCACCACAATACAAATTTCAGATAATGTAAAATCAGTTTTAGACAGAATGAAGATGATGGAAAGAGAAACCTATAACGAGGTCATAGAAAGAATGATAGAAGATGATTTGGAACTAAATGAAAAAACAAAACAAGAAATAGAAGAGGCTAGAAAGAGAGTAAAATCTGGAAAGTTTATAACTCAAGAGGAAGCTAAGAAAAGGTTGGGATTGTAATGCCCTTTAAAATAGTTTGGGACGAAAAGGCATACGATTCCTTAAACAAACTTGAACTGTCAATAAATCGGAGAATTTTTAAAAAAGTTGAAGAATTATCAGATAATCCTTTTTCTAAAGATATTAAGAGATTAAAAGGCGGTAATGATTTTAGATTGAGAGTTGGGGATTATAGGGTTATTTTTGCTATTGAACAAAACACATTACAAATTTTAAAAGTTGGACATCGCAAAAACATTTACGATAAATAAGCGTAAAATAATTATCACAAAACTCTATTTTTTTATAGTGTGAGGGAAAACGTCAGGGAGTTAATCCTTAGGATGTCAAGAATTTACTAATTCTTGAGCGCACTCAAGAACATCAGTTCTTGATGTTAAGTAATCGTGGGGTTCTCTAACTTAAGGTTCATAATCCCAAATTCTTATCGACCCCTAAGTCTGGGGAACACTTAACTTGATATGCTGGTTTCAATGAAATAATTTATAAATATCAGCAATTTTATAAAAGAAGAGGTAGAAAAAATGCACGAATACATAAAAAAGAGATTAATCAGCCATAAGAAGTTAGCACAAGAAAGAACCATTTTAGCTAATGAAAGAAACACTCTGGCTTATGTGAGAACTGGCTTTGGTGCTTTTGTATTAGGGATTGCTTTAATCAAATTATTTGAAGAACATATCAAATATGTCTATGCTGGTTATGGTGCAATTACATTAGGGGTAATATTAATTATTTTAGGAATTGTCTATTATCCCTTGAGAAAAAAGAAAATTTTATCTTACTAAAAAGTTTATTGGTTTTAATTAAATGAAAAAGGGTTGAACAACTCTGATAATAATTACTTGGCTGAATTACTTGGCTGGTTTAACATATCTAAAAGGTAAATCTAAAGGCATGTTTATTGTGTAAGAAAACTCATAAGACTTTTGCCTTTGGCTAATCCAATCTTCTGTTTTACCATCATCCCAACCAAATTCCTTTTGAAGCTTATATCCGTTACTTCTAATCTGCCATAAATCACAAGGTCTTCTCTCCTGAGCATCCATATCTCCAATATGGGACCAATCTTCAAAATATGGTTGTGATATAAATTCCGAACTCCTATCTCTAAGAGAAACAAAGTTCCTCATGTGTCTTGGAACAAAATCAGCAACAATTCCCATTGATTCTGAAAATATAAAGAGTATAAAAATCTTCCTGAAAGCCGAACAAAATATCTTATGTCTTACTATTTCTAAACGACTTTGCTCAGTTCATCATCTAATTTTCCAAGATTGTCAATAATATAAGTATGCAATTTTGTTATAATGATTCCCTGCAATTCCTCTTTCAACCTTCCATGACACATAGACAAATCTCTCTCAGGATAAGCAGCCGTACCGGGAGGATAATAGCAATTCATAGAGTATCCATTCAACTTATCTATTCCTAATTCTCCTTTTTTTGCCTGTAATAAAGTTACTTTAACATTACAATCAAATCCAGCCCTTCCAACAACATCATACCCCCAGGAAGCTTCCTGCTGTTCATTAATAAAATTAACCTTGGAACAGCTCTTCATGTGCCTTTGGAAACAATCGTAACTCAAGCATCTAGGATTATAAAAGAAGTAAAAATATGTTATCAGTAATCCAACAATTATAAGAGCAATTAAAATTATAATCACTCTTCTGTCAATTCTAGAAAAGAAACCTCTAACCTCTCTTATTTGCATAAATAATAGAAATAAAAGAGTTATTTAAATTTAATCTTATAAGCTTATTAAATGCACCTTAGCATTTTCCACACTAGTGAAATTAGTAGCCCCTAAAACGGGAACCTTTCTTTCATCACATGTTTTGATAATAATTGAAGTTGCAGTTCCGTCTATGACAACTGCAAAAACATCTCCATTGACTGACCTAAGACTCCGAGACAAGTCCCTTGCACTAACTTTGAGAATTGTGTCATAGCCTGAATTCAAAATCAAAGCATTCTTTGTTCCTCTTATTTTCTCAAATGCTGTTTTCACAGATTTTTTAACATCATCGTTAATTTCTATTTTTTTGCTTGGCTGTTCCTCAACCGAACTTGAGAACCCATTATGATTTCCATTACCATTTCTTCTCTGAAATTCCTGAACGCTAACTTTTCTTCTTAAAGCAATTAATATTTCCTTGCCTGTTAGTTCTTCAACTTCTTTCCCATCGGGTGCAACAGCAACATATACAACTTTTGCATTGCTAATAACATTTCCTGCAATCAGTTTACCTCCACGATCTCCATCTATAAATAAAGTTATTTCCTTTTCTTCTCCGAGCTTTGCAATTTCCCTAGGCAGTTTAGTTCCATTCATACCTATAACGTTATTTACCCTGTTTTTCAAAAGATTAACAACATCTGCTCTTCCCTCAACAACAATAATTTCTTTTCCTGAAATATCTCCCGCAGGAAGTCTTTCACTTCCATATTCTTGAATTCTTTCTGCTCTCGTATCTTCCGCAATTGTCTTAGACATATCCCCAAAATCCTCTTTAGTATCTAATCCCGAAAGTAATTCTTTTGCTCTTGAAATAATATAATCTCTCTTGTTTCCTCTGACATCTTCTATTTTCATAACCTTTATCTCTGCTTCTGTT